>ENA-OQER01000515-OQER01000515.1-human-gut-metagenome-genome-assembly--contig:-NODE-515-length-20791-cov-2.579413_pt1 | contig 20791 bp, 30 predicted proteins | sample MGYA00242797_ERZ504639 | MGnify/ENA primary metagenome ERZ504639 (study PRJEB26092, sample SAMD00036306) | human gut metagenome | host: Homo sapiens | study: EMG produced TPA metagenomics assembly of...
GGGTGAGTGTCACGGATCTTGTTGAGCGAGGTCAGCAGTTCGGCGATGCCGTACTTTTCGGTGCTGTCCCAATCGCGCACCTTGACTTCGTACTTCTCGTTGTCGATCTGCTCTTCGAAGCCCGGACGCTGCTTGTTTTCGATCAGCTCGTAGCCGTTGTAAATACCCCAGCTCGGGCTGCCCATAGCGGCGAGCACCGCACGCACCGCATGGCCGGCAATGCCGTTGTCGCGCACGTAGGCGGTGAGAATATCCGGAGTGGTGGGCCAGAACGTGTTGTGCTGGTAGAAGCCGCCATTGCCGTTGGTCTCTTCGAGGTACTCTTCGAGCTCTTCCTTGGTGTTACGCCACGGGAAGTAGCAGTGCGACTGCGTGAAGCCCACATAGCTCAGCGCGCGCATCATGCCCGGGCGGGTGAACGCCTCGGCAAGGAACAGCACTTCCGGATGCTTCTTCGTAACGGCGGCAATCACATCCTGCCAGAAACGCACCGGCTTGGTGTGAGGATTGTCAACGCGGAAGATCGTCACACCCGCCTTGACCCACAGATCCATAATGCGTTCGACTTCCTTTTCGATGCCTTCCATGTCGGCATTGAAGTCGATCGGGTAAATGTCCTGATACTTCTTCGGTGGATTCTCTGCGAATGCGATGGTGCCGTCCGGCTTGGTGCGGAACCAGTTCGGATGCGCCTTGACCCACGGATGGTCAGGCGAGCACTGCAAAGCGAAATCAAGCGCGATTTCCAAGCCCAGCTCGTGGGCGCGCTCGCAGAATGCCTTGAAATCGTCCATGGTGCCAAGCTGCGGGTCAACGGTGTCGTGGCCACCCAGTTCGGAGCCGATGCCGAACGGGGAGCCCGGATCGTTCGGGCCGGCTACCAGGGAATTGTTGCGTCCCTTGCGGTTGGTCACGCCAATTGGGAAGATCGGCGGCAAATACACAATGTTGAACCTTCGGCTGCGGCGCGTTCCAAGCCGGCGATCGACGTCTTGAGGTTGCCGGGAACGATCTTGCCGTCTTCACCGTAGTAGGCTCCTTCGGAACGTGGGAAGAACTGATACCAGGAGGCGAAGCTGGACTTCGGGCGTTCCACACGGAAACGCTGCGGATTCGATTCGGACAGGCCGTCGCGCAACGGGTTGGTTTCGTGCAGCTGCTCGATGTCGCTGCTCTGGACTGCGGCGAGACGCTCTTCGGCGCTCAGCGACTTGTTTTCCATGGTCTTGGCGGCGTCGCGCAGCACCTTCTTGTCGGCTGCGGAAAGCTGGAATCCTTCGCGTCAGCCCAACGTGCGAGCAGCTGTGCGCCGGATTCCAGCGCATTCTCCACGTCGTCATTCACTTCAACCTTGATGGCGGCGTCGTGTAGCCAGGACTGGTAGGTGTCTTCCCAGCCTTCGACCACGATCTGCCATTCGCCCAGCTGACGCTTGACGGCGGCATAATCGGCATCCCACGGCTTCAGATCGCTGTGTTCGCCGATCTTGACCATGGCTTCCCAGCGGTCGAGGCCCGGATTGGTGCAGGTCATGGCGAAACGTTCAACCTCGCGGCCGCGTGCGTTACGCACGGACACGGTCGCTCCTGCCTTGGTGCGGCCTTCGATGAACACTTGGGCGGTGACGTTGAATGCTTCGCCGAGCTCCACGCGTGCCGGGAACAGGCCGTTCTCAACGTTCGGGGTGATGTCGAGCACGTTCACGCGGCCGAACTGTTCGGGGCTGGTGCGTTCGATGACGGGGGCTGGGGCTTCGCCGACCGTTTGCGGTGCGGCGGTCTTCGCTTTGGTGGTGCGCTTGCGAGCGGTGGATGCCGTGGACTTTTTGGCTGCGGCGGTGCGCTTGCTAGGCGTCTGAGACGTTGCCGATGCCGTTTTGGCGGCCGCGCTTTTGGCGGTCGTCTTCTTGACGGCTGGTTGCTTGGTTGCGGTGGTGCGCGGTTCCGCGCTCTTATCTTCTTCTGCCATACCGCCGATTATAGAGGAGAAAAGGTGGATTTGGGTGAACTATCTTCCGACCAGCGATTTTCCACCCTTTGTGGATAACTTGTTTACCTACGATTGGTAAAACGTTTTTGTGGATAAGTTACGTTGCTGACAAGCGAAGTTGTCCACAAAAACGGCAAAAAGAACGTCCTCCGACCACAACCCTTGAAAAAGGCCATGTGGCAATCGCAAGTATGCAAGCCTGTTGAATTACGACAACAACGATGTGCATATCGAAAGGACGATGCGATGAATGCGATGAAACGACATACGCTTGCGATTCTGCCGCGGTATTGGCGGCCTGCATCATAATCGTGGGAATGACCTGCCCGGCCGCGCTGGCCGCCGAACAGCTGCTGCGCGCGAACGGCAAGCATTACAACTATTTTCTCGATGGAAAACCGTATGTGATCGGGGTGAACGCGGAATCGAGATCGGGCAAATTCTATTATTGCCGGCAAATCGAAAGCATGACCGACTATAAGGTCACCGAAACCACCACCGTGGAAAATACGGAAGCGGCGCGGCGCCTCGCATGGCTGCTGTCCGAATATCAACATGACGGGGAACCGGTGCTCACGTATGCGGCGATCGGCGTGCTGGTGCACCGCAACTATGACGACCAAAAGGTGTGGGTCAGGCATGAGCAATACCTCTTCTCGGTGATGGACGGGCTGGAAAGCAAGGTCAACGAGCTTTGGGAGGAGGCCGCGAACAAGCTGCCGGTTTCTTCGAGGGTGACGCGTGATGATCGGCAGGGATTGCGGTCCGGAAGCCTGTTCGTGCAGTTGCTGGATTCGAGTGGACAGCCGATCGAGGGCGTATTCACGGCGACGATCGAAGGTCCGGCCGTGTTCGACGAGGACGACGAGCCCACGGCAGTCGCTGGGCCGAACTGGAGGGAACCACCGTGTATTGGCATGCAACGGGTGCCGGCGAGGTCAATATCAAGGTCGGATACCAGTCCGTGGGATTGGATGAGGCCGTCACCGCGCAGAAAATGATGGTGCTGAACGATGTGGTGGAACGTGAGGATAGCCTGCTGACGTTCAATGTCGACAACCTTTATGCCCCCGAGCAGGAAATGCCGCAGACAGGAAGTTCGATGGGGCTGGTGTTGGGTTTGGCAGCTGCCGTGATGTGCTGCGGGGCGTTCATGCTGTATGCGGTACGGCGACGATGATATGCGGCGATGATGTCGTCTCGCGGAGGTGATGCTTCTCGATAAGAGTTGCGATATTTCAGCTGCAATATATTCCGCATGTGCGTGAGAATACGGCTATATCATGCTGAAAACGTTGAAATTAAGCCGCAGACGAACATATTTTTCTGCTGACGAACTCCCATTTTCGCGTATCTACAATCATGGCGTCGTCGATACGAATGGAGGTTGCGATGACAGAAGAACATGCAGATGAAACGATGGTCGCGAGCATGCGTGCGGATGCCGAACGGCAGGGAGCCGATGATCGGAAGGTCACCGATGCGCCGCATTATCTGGCGCGGGTGCTGATGGCCAACGGCATACGAAACATGTATGGCGTGGTCGGCATTCCCGTCACCGATTTCGCGCGCATCGCGCAGGGCATGGGTATGCGATTCGTGGGCATGCGCCATGAGGAGGACGCTGTGAACGCGGCCGCGGCCGACGGATTCATCACCGGTCGGCCGGCTGTCACGTTGACGGTATCCGCTCCGGGATTCCTCAACGGTCTACCGGCACTGCTGGAAGCCACGGTGAACGGCTATCCGGTCATCATGATCGGCGGCTCCTCAACCCGCCATGTGGTCGACCTTGAGGAAGGCGAATACGAAGGCCTCGACCAGATGAACTACGCCAAGCAGTTCTGCAAGGCTTCGCTGCGCATCGACCGCATCGAAGATATTCCGCTCGCGGTGGCCCGTGCCATGCATATCGCCTCTTCAGGACGCCCAGGCGCGGTGTACATCGATTTCCCCGATGACACCGTGGCACAGACCCTGAGCCAAAGCGAAGCCGACCGCCTGATGTGGACGGCAACCGACCCGGCCCCCGCCATGGTGCCGGCACGCGAATCCATCGACGCGGCGCTCGCATTGCTGCAGCAGGCCGAACGTCCGCTCATGGTGATCGGCAAAGGCGCCGCAATCGCCCGCGCCGAAGAGGAAATCCGCGAATTCGTCAAGAAAACGGATATTCCATTCCAGCCAATGTCCATGGCCAAAGGCGTAGTGCCCGATACCGACCCACACAGCACGGCAAGCTGCCGTTCCACCGCGCTACGCAACGCCGACGTGGTATTGCTGGTCGGCGCGCGACTCAACTGGATGCTGTCGTTCGGCCAGGGCAAAACGTGGAACGAACATGTGAAATTCATCCAAATCGACATCAATCCGGAAGAAATCGAAAACACGCGCAGTATCGACGTACCAATCGTGGGGGATATTCGTTCCGCCATGACGCTGCTCAACGGATCTCTGGAAGAATACCCGTTCAAAGCTGACGAAACCTGGCTGAACATGCTGAAGGAAGCCAGCGCGAAAAAACGTGGCGAAATTTGAAACCCGCGAACAATCCGATCAGCTGCCCATGAGCCATTTCACGCCTTGGGAGCCATCAAAAAGGTGTACAACAAACACCATGAAGACTCATTCTCACCAATGAGGGAGCCAATTCGCTCGATGATTGCCGCAACATCATCGACATGCTCGAACCGCGCCATCGTTTGGACTGCGGCACGTGGGGTGTGATGGGCTGCGGCACCGGCTATGCGATTGGCGCGGCGCTTTCCACTGGCAAGAAAGTGCTGTACATCGGCGGCGATTCCGCATTCGGCTTCGATGGTATGGAAGTGGAGGTGGCCTGCCGCTACCAGCTGCCCATCACCTTCGTGGTGCTCAACAACGGCGGTATCTACCGCGGCGACTTCGAAAACCTTGGAGCGGACGGTGATCCGTCGCCGCTGACGCTTACCTACAACGCGCATTACGAGAAGGTCCTCGAAGCGTTCGGGGGTAAAGGTTACTATGCCAGCACTCCAGAAGAAGTCGAACGCATGGTCGGCGAGGCGGTCGAATCAGGCAAGCCAAGCTTCGTGCATGTGCAGATCGCGCAGTATGCGGGCAAGGAATCCGGCAATATCGGAGCGTTGAATCCGAAGCCGGTGGTCGGAGCCCTCGTTGATTCCGAAGTCACCATGTACGACTACGCGACCGGCGCTCGCATGTAGCGCATCGGTTGTCGGTATGACATGTGGGCGTGCGAACGGTGGAATGCGTGCGCCCACTTTTTCTGCCTGAAAACCAATGATCCGATCAACGTATCTGCAATATCAGCAATATCAGCAATCAAACAATATTGCAGAAGATTGCAGATAGAAAAAATATAAAGAAAGAACGACAGTGATAAACATACTTGTTGACGACATCGTGCCAATTATTGTCATTATGGCATTAGGGTATATTTGTGGAAAATTCAGTTATTTTGATGACGATCAGCGGCAGGGACTTAATAAACTTGTGTTGAATATCGCGCTTCCTGCGGCGTTATTTGTGTCCATCATCAAATCGACCCGTGCAATGCTTGCGAAAGACGCAACATTGACCGCCATCAGTTTCATCGGCGTCATCGTCATGTTTATGGTGAGCTATTATCTGTGCCGGTTGCTGTTCCACCGCAGCATTCAGGAGGCGGCCGTCTGTGCTCTGATCGCAGGATCTCCGACGATTGGTTTCCTTGGATTCGCTGTGCTTGATCCGATTTACGGCAACACCGTCAGCACGAATCTCGTCATAGCCATTATTTCCATCGTGGTCAACGTGGTGACCATTCCGATCGGCATGTATCTGATCAACCTCGGCCAGGCCAAAGACCGAGCGAAGTTTAGCGTGCAGGCCGAAAACGCGGTCAATGCAAAGGCCAATGCAAAAGGCGATATCACGCTTGACCCGGCGCGAGATGCCGCAACCGACAAAACTGCCGAACTTATGGTGCATGGCACGTCGAATACGGGAAAGAACCGCAACGGCAATCTGCAGGCGTTGCTCGACGCACTGAAGCAACCGATCTGCTGGGCGTCGTTATTGGCCATTTTCCTAGTGTTGGTGGGCATTCATGTGCCAAGCCAGGTGGCGCCGACCTTCGATCTGATCGCCAAAGCGAATTCCGGTGTGGCCGTGCTTTCCGCGGGCTCGCGCTTTCCACGGTGAAATTCTCGCTCGGTTGGGAAACCATCTGGAACACGTTCTTCCGCCTGATTCTGACGCCTGCAGTGTTCCTTGGCGTGGCGCTGTTGTGTGGCATGGGCGGTGACATGAACAAGATTTCGATGCTGGTGATGGCGGTCGCGTTGCCGCCGGCGTTCTCAGGCGTCATTATTTCCAGCCGTTACAACATTTATGTAAAAGAAGGCGCCTCGACCACGGCCGTCGCCACGGTGGCATTCGCGGCCACCTGTCTGCTGTGGATCTGGCTCGTCCCCTTCTGCGTGGGCTGATTCAGTATCCTCACTGTAGCTCACGAAGCGCATATAGTAACGGAACGTTGAAATTCCAACGTTCCGTTACTGCATGCGCTTTTTGTGACGGTAAACCGTAAGACATGTGATTGTGTACGGAAGTGCGGGGCGTGGACTGCAATGGATGTGACGCATAACAAATAAGGGCGAATCTTGTGATCCGCCCTTATTCGTGCGCCAGTGCGCGCTAACTTGCGTTACTTCAAATCAGCCTGCACACCATCGTTACCGCCGATCACACCGGAATCACGCAGCGAAGCGATCTGATCGTCGTCATATCCCAACGCATGCAGAATCTCACGGTTATGCTCGCCTAGCTTCGGCGCACGCTGGTAATCCGGCACGAAATTACTCATCGTAAACGGCATGCCGATCGTCTTGAAATCGCCGCGCGCATCCTGCTGGTCAATGGTCACAATCGTGCCATCCCCATTCAAATCAGGATCGTTCTCCAACTCATACCAATCCAACACCGGGCCGACCGGCACGCCCTTCGCACCCAATTCCTTGGTCAGCGTGTACTTGTCGAACTGCATGGTGTACGCCTCAACACGCTGGTACACCTCGGTTTTATGCTCGTCACGCGCATTGGCGGTATTGAAACGCGGGTCGGTCAGCCAATCCTCGAATCCCATCGCATGGCAGAAATTCTCGAAGCCCTTCTTGGACTGTTGAACCACTATATATACGTAAGCGTTCGGGTCATGCTCCCAGCCTTTCGCACGGTAGCACCAGCCAAGCACCAAACCACCCTCCGCATTCGCTGCGCGCGGAATGGCTTTGCCTTGCTTGCCCCACTCATAATTCGGGTAGCAGTCATAGTAGGAAAGCTTGCCCAAACGGTCGAGAATCAACTGGTCGCGCAGCTTGACACGGCACAAGTTCAGCACCGCATTCTGCATCGACTGGTACACATAGCAACCCTCACCGGTATGCTCGCGCTGCAACAGCGCCGAAAGAATGGCGATCAGCAGATGCATTCCGCTGTTGGAATCGCCCAATGCGGCGCCGGACTGCGTGGGCACATTGCGCTCGCCGTCATACCAGCCGGTGGTGGAAGCGGCACCGCCCGCGGACTGCGCGACCGGCTCGAACGCCTTGACATGCTCGAACCGGCTGCCCTTGTTGAAGCCCTTCAGCGACGCCATGATCAGACGCGGATTGATCGCATGTACGTCATTCCATCCGAAACCAAGCTTTTCCACGTCTCCCGGGCCGATATTCTCTACGAACACGTCGGCTTTCTTCAGGAGTTCGGCGAGGATTTTCTTGCCTTCCGGATCTCTCATGTTCAGCGTGATGGATTTCTTGTTGGCATTGAGCTGAAGGAAGTACAGGGAGTACGAGCCATCCACGTCGTTCATTTCATTACGTGTCGGATCTCCGCCCTGCACCTTCTCCACCTTGATGACGTCGGCGCCCATCCATGCGAGCATCTGCGTGCACGACGGGCCGGACTGCACCTGCGTCCAGTCAATCACGGTGATGCCTTTCAGCGGCGCGGTGTCCTGCGTTGCCTTTGTTGCCGTATCGTGCGTTGCGCTGTCTTGCATTGTGGTGTCCTGCGTCGCGTTGTGCGCGTTCGCTTGATTCATATAATGCATTGCCTTGTTCTCCTTATATCCGGTGATATGTGGTTGGCGAGGTCAACGTAGCGCGTGCAACCTTGGAGAACGTTGGATTTTCAGCCTTGAGCGGCAATCTTCGCTTTCGGCACATGCGATTGGCGGATCCGGCGCATTTTCGCCATACTTTCGGCACATGCGATTGATGAACTCGGCTGATATACCCGGTTTTTGTCGGATTTTGTCCAGATTTTGTCCGGAAATTGGTTTTGGTGAGATTTGACGGGAAAACAAAAAAGCTAGGAATTGTTGCAATTCCTAGCTTTCATCAGTAGCGGGGCATGGATTTGAACCATGGACCTCTGGGTTATGAGCCCAGCGAGCTACCGAGCTGCTCCACCCCGCGTCGGCTTGTCTTTAAGACAGCTCTATTAACTTACGATTACTTCCAAATATGTCAAATCGGCGTGTCGCATCAGTCCGGCCATGCAAAACCGCGTTGCAAATAGCGCGTTATTCATTTTCCTATAACGGTTTCGGCTGATCGTGGGGGGCATGGAAGTGCGCCATATCCGAGCCCGCACCATAATAGAAGCATGCCTATCAAGATTCCCGGCGGCCTTCCGGCCAGAGACATTCTCGACTCCGAGCGTATTTTCGCGCTTGAAAAGCCTGAAGCGGAGCGCCAGCGCGTGCGTCCGCTCAAGCTGGTGATCTTAAATCTCATGCCGAAGAAAATCGAGACGGAAACGCAGCTGCTGCGTTTGATCTCGAAAAGTCCGCTGCAGGTGGAGATCGATTTCATGAAGACCTCCACGCACGAGGGTACGCATGTGAGCGCCGACCATCTGGTGAAGTTCTATGAGACCATTGAGGCGTTCCAAGACAACTATTACGACGGCTTCGTGGTGACGGGTGCCCCTGTTGAGCATCTTGATTTCGAACAGGTCGATTATTGGGATGAGTTCAAGCAGATTCTTGATTGGGCTTCCGCGCATGTGTTCTCCACTATGTATTTGTGCTGGGGCGCGATGGGTGCGCTCAATTATCGCTATAACGTGCGTAAAGAGAATTTGCCAGAGAAGATTTTTGGCGTGTTTCCGCAGTATTTGCAGGATGAATACTGCTTTTTGACGAACGGCTTCGATGAGATTTGCCTGCAGCCGCATTCTCGCCTTGCGGGGGTGGACGAGGGTGATATCGCGCGCAATCCGGAGTTGCAGGTGCTCACGTGGGGTCCGAAGTCCGGTCCTGGGCTGATCGCCACCCGTGATTTTTCGGAAGTGTTCGCGCTTGGCCATTGGGAGTACGGCAAGTACACCTTGGCCGAGGAGTATGAGCGTGATATGAAGAAGGGCATGACGAATGTGCCGTTCCCCGAAAACTATTTCCCGCATGATGATCCGCAGTTGGAGCCGGTGTTCGCGTGGCGCGCCCATGCCAATCTCCTGTGGCGCAATTGGCTGAATTGGGTGTATCAGACCACGCCATACGATTTGAGCGAGGTTCCGCAGCTTCGTGCGCAGAAGCGTCTTGGCACGGATCGTTCGATTCGTCATCAGCCGGGTTCGCCGCGTGTCGACGCGTTTGCGCCGTTCGTGCGTGACGGTTATGGCGTGATTCGCGATTGATTTGTGGATTGATCCGCATATTGATGTGATTGACGTGCGGCCGTGATTGGCGCGTGATTTACGGCTGTTTACTGGTGGGGGCTTGCGTATGCGGTCCCTCTTTCTTTATATGCAGCACCTGTGTTATATGTGATATACTTGGTGAAACGTTTTATCAATATGCTGTTTTCGTAAAACAAACTATTGGTTGCGTCGGCTATCCGACGATTCACAAAGCTGTGTCTAGTTAGTACAGCTTGCTGCGAAACGCCGGGAAAACCAAATGGGAGTATGGAAAAGCCAAGTGTGTGGATGTTGTCTAGACACGGGCTAATAATCCTATCCAGCCATTCGGAGTCGAATGCGTCGCACGGGACTCCGTTCGCGTCGACGCGCACTTCGAAGTACGCTTTGGTTAAGTAACCAGAACGTCACATTCGACTCGGTTGTTGGGTTAAACTAACAGCTGACACAAGAGCAGGAGGCGTGAATGATTGGTGCATTGGGAAAGGGCATGCTGACCATCGCTGATGGTCCCGAAATGCCCAGTGTCGATGACTTCCTTCCCGATCCGTTCGTTTTTCAGGGCACGCCGTTCGCCATCAACCGCATCATCCTCGTTCGCATCCTTGCGACCGTCATCATGTTGCTGGTTCTCGGAATTACGGCAAGCCGTGCAAAGCTCATCCCCAGCCGTTGGCAGGGAGCAGTCGAATGGTTGATCGAATTCGTCCGTGACAACATCGTCTATCAGGTGATGGGCGAGCTGCGCGGCAAGCGTTATGTGCCGATGATCACCACCGTGTTCTGCACGTTGTTGGTCTTCAATCTGTGTGGCATCATCCCAGGCTTCAATATCGCGGCAAGCGCAACCATTACGCTGCCGCTGGTATTCGCCATGTGTGCTTCTGCCAATACTGGATTGCAGGCATTCGTGAAAAGGGCCTCGGCCACTTCCTGAGGGATGAGATCTTCCCGAAGGGTGTTCCGGCCCCGATCTACATTCTGCTGTCCCCGATTCAGCTGCTTGAGCTGCTGATTATCCGTCCGTTCTCGTTGACGATCCGACTGTTCGCCAACATGGTTTCGGGCCACTTGATTCTTGCGCTGTGCCTTTCGGCCACGCAGTACTTCCTCATTGATGTGGTGAACAAGGTGTTCATGCCATTCGGCGTCGTCACCTTCGCGGCTGGCATGTTCATGTTCCTGTTCGAAGCGCTGGTCGCTTGCCTGCAGGCTTACATCTTCGCCATCCTGACCACCGCATACATCAATATGAGCTATCCGGAGATCGACTGACCGCCGGCTTTTTAATTGTTGCTTCTTGTCAAGCAATAACCAGAAAGGAAACAATCATGGATATCGTTACCCTCGCTGAGGTTGCCGGCAACCTGACGTCGTTGGCTACGGCCTCGCCGCCATCGGCCCTGGCATCGGTCTGGGCATCCTGATCGGCAAGACCATCGAAGGCACCGCTCGCCAGCCTGAGCTCGGCAGCCGTCTGCAGACCCTCATGTTCCTGGGTCTGGCATTCGTCGAGGTGCTGGCACTGCTCGGCTTCGTGCTCGCCTTCATCAAGTAAGACTTGATTCAAGGTAACACCGAAGACGCAAACGAACATGAAAGGAGGAAGACACTATGGTGACCGCAGCTAGCGAAATGGAATTGTTCCTTCCGAAAAGCTACGACATTTTCTGGTCGTTGGTCATTCTGATCATCGTCGCCGTGTTCTTCTACAAGTTCTTCCTGCCGAAGTTCCAGGCCGTGTTCGATGAGCGCGCTGCCAAGATCGAAGGTGGCATCGCCAAGGCCGAACAGGCCCAGAAAGATGCCGATGAAGCCAAGGCGAAGTATGAGGCTCAGCTGAGCAAAGCTCGCGTCGAGGCATCCAAGATCCGTGACGACGCACGTACGGAGCATCGCATATCATGCTGACGCGCGCACGCGTGCCGAAAACGATGCGGCGCAGATCACCGCCACCGCCCAGCGTTCCATCGAATCGCAGCAGCAGCAGGCTCTGGTGAGCCTCAAGGGTGAGGTCGGCGTGCTGGCAACGGCACTGGCCGGCAAGATCCTGGGTAGCAAGCTCGAGAATGACGATGTGCAGTCTCGATGATCGACCAGATGATCGCCGACTTGGACAGCGACAAGAAGTGATCGAAACCTTCAAGAAAGGGAGGTGACCAATGCGAGGAGAAGCATCGCGTATCGCAGACCGCGTATCGCGTGACTCGCTGGCCCCCAAGCTGCGTGACAGCGGTGAGGACGCATGGCGTATCGGGAACGAACTGTTCACGATCACCAGCGCGCTTGACCACAATATCCAGCTTGAACGTGCCCTCACCGACCCGTCGCGCCCAGTCGAAGACAAGGTTGCGGTAGTCAAGACTCTGATCGGAGACCAGGCCCATCCGCTCGTGATGGAGATCATGTCCGATCTGGTGTCTCGCCGTTGGAGCCGCGTGTCTGATATCGCCAATGCCGTTGAGGATTTCGGCGTTGATGGCATGATGTACTACGCGGATTACACCAATACGACTTTGCAGGTCTCCATCGAGCTCGCAGAGTTGCATTCCGCACTGCTCAACCTTCCGGTCGTGCGTACCAAGCTGTATGACGCAACCGTTTCCAGTGAAGCCCGTGTCAAGCTGCTGTACAGCCTGATTGGAGACGCGGATTTCACCAAGGTGACCAAGCGTCTGGCCGAACACGCGACCTGCAATCTGCGCAATCGCCGCTACTTGCAGACCATTCAGTGGCTGATCAACAAATTCTCCCGCCATATGGGCGAATCGATGGTCACTGTTACCACGGCAACGCCGTTGAGCAAGGAGCAGGTGGAAAAGCTCATCGCCATTTACTCGGCGAAGACCGGTCATCCGGTGCACATCAACTCGGTGGTCGATCCGACCGTCATGGGTGGCATGCGCATCCAGGTGGGCGACGAGGTCACCGACAACACGGTGGTCGCACAGCTGCAGCATCTTCAGCGCACGGTGAAGGCAACCGCCTGACGGTTCGCCGCACGGTGAACAAGCCTGAAACAAGACTTGACTGAATTTATAAACAACAATAAGGAGTGATCATGGCAGAACTTACCATTGATCCCACCACGATACGCAAGGCGCTCGATGAGTTCGTCGAGTCGTACAAGCCGTCGGATACCCCGACTCAGGAAGTCGGTTATGTCGCGACTGCTGGCGACGGCATTGCGCACGTGACGGGACTGCCTGGTTGCATGGCCAATGAGCTGCTGACCTTCGAAGACGGCACGCTTGGCCTGGCGTTCAACCTTGACGCCCGCGAGATCGGCGTGGTTATTCTCGGCGACTTCGCAGGTATCGAGGAAGGCCAGGAAGTGCGTCGTACCGGCGAAGTGCTCTCCGTGCCCGTCGGCGACGGCTACCTTGGCCGCGTCGTGGACCCGCTAGGCAACCCGATTGATGGTCTTGGCGAGATCAAGACCGAAGGCCGTCGTATTCTCGAGGCCAGGCACCTGACGTTATGCATCGTCATCCGGTTGACGAGCCAATGTCCACCGGTCTGAAGGCCATCGACGCAATGACGCCTATCGGCCGTGGCCAGCGCCAGCTCATCATTGGCGACCGCCAGACCGGTAAGACCGCTATCGCAATCGATACGATCATCAACCAGAAGCGTAATTGGGAATCCGGTGATCCGAAGAAGCAGGTCCGCTGCATCTACGTGGCCATCGGCCAGAAGGCTCCACCATCGCATCGGTGAAGCAGTCCCTCGAAGATCCGGCGCATGGAGTACACCACTATCGTGGCCTCCCCGGCTTCCGATTCCGCAGGCTTCAAGTACATCGCACCGTACACCGGTTCCGCCATCGGACAGCACTGGATGTACAACGGCAAGCACGTGCTCATCGTCTTCGACGATCTGTCGAAGCAGGCTGAAGCCTACCGTTCGATCTCCCTGCTGCTGCGCCGCCCGCCGGGACGTGAGGCATACCCGGGCGATGTGTTCTACCTGCATTCCCGTCTGCTCGAACGCTGCGCCAAGGTTTCCGATGACCTCGCGGCGGTTCGATGACCGGCCTGCCGATCGTCGAAACCAAGGCAAACGACGTGTCCGCATACATTCCGACCAACGTGATCTCCATCACCGACGGTCAGATCTTCCTGCAGTCCGACCTGTTCAACGCGAACCAGCGTCCGGCTGTCGACGTCGGCATCTCCGTGTCCCGAGTTGGTGGCGCGGCACAGACCAAGCGTGAAGAAGTCTCCGGCACGCTGAAGATCTCCTTGGCCCAGTACCGTTCCCTGGAATCCTTCGCCATGTTCGCTTCCGATCTGGATGCGGCTTCGAAGGCCCAGCTGAACCGTGGTTCCCACTTGACCGAGCTGCTCAAGCAGCCGCAGTTCTCCCCGTATTCCATGGAACAGGAAGTCGTCTCCGTGTGGGCTGGCACCCATGGCAAGATGGATGATCTGCCGCTGAACGACGTGCTGCCGTTCGAGAAGGCCATGCTGGACTACCTGGACCACAACACCGATATTCTCAAGACCATCCGCGAGACCGAAGATTTCACCGCCGACACCGAGGCTGCCCTCGACAAGGCTGTGGAAGCGTTCCGTGAGACTTTCGTGACCAGCGCGGGCAAGCCGCTGGTCGAGAAGAAGCCTAACGTCAAGAACGCCACCCCGGTCGAGCAGGAAAAGATCGTCGCAGGAGAGAAGTGATCCATGGGCTCGCAACTCGCATTGAAATCTAGGATCGCCTCCACCGCGTCGTTGGAGAAAATCTTCAACGCGCAGGAGATGATCGCGTCTTCGCATATCGCCAAGGCACGTGACGTCGCCTTGAACGCGAAGCCGTATACCGATGCGATTTTCGACGCCGTGCAAGCGCTGGTGGCCCACACCCATATCGACCATCCGATCGTGAAGAAGGACGAGGACAACCCTCGTGTGGCTGTCCTCGCCCTCACCTCGGATCGTGGTATGGCGGTCCGTACACCTCCTCGATCATCCGCGAAACGGAATCGCTGCTGGCCCGCCTCGATGCGGCAGGCAAGCAGCCGGAACTGTATGTGTATGGTCGTCGCGGTGTGACGTACTACAAGTACCGCAATCGTGATGTTGCCGGTACTTGGGAAGGCGATACCGACCAGCCCGGCGTGGAAGTCGCAGAGTCCATCTCGAAGGCACTGATGGACGCCTACATGAAGCCGGCGAGCGAAGGTGGAGTTTCCGAACTCTACATTGTGTTCACCGAATTCGTGAATATGGTCGTTCAGAAGGTGCGCGTGCTGCGTATGCTGCCCGTTGAACTCGTGCTTCCGGAACAGCAGGACTCCGGCCCTGTGCCCGAATCCGATGCCGATGCCGCGACCCCGCTTTATGCGTTCGAGCCGAGCGTCGACGAAGTGCTTGACGCGATTCTGCCGAAGTACATCCAGTCCCGTATTCATGAATGCCTGCTCACCGCGGCGGCATCCGAGACTGCAAGCCGACAGAACGCCATGCATACGGCTACAGACAACGCCCGCAGCCTGATCGACGACCTGACCCGCAAGCTCAAGCTTCGCGACAGGCTTCGATTACCCAGGAACTTACCCGGAAATCATCGGCAGCGCCGACGCGCTGAATAAGAAGGAAGAGTAGGAACGCATATGGCTGAGAATCAGACCACAGCGGCTCCCGAGACGGCTGCAGAGCCGACCACTGGACGCGTCACGCGTATCCAGGGTTCGGTTATCGACGTCGAATTCCCGGTGGGCCACCTGCCCGACATTTACAACGCACTTACCGTTGAGCTGACCAACACCGCCAACGAAGAGGGCGAAACCACGAAGAAGATCACGCTTGAGGTCGAACAGCACCTTGGCGACTCTACCGTGCGTACCGTGGCGCTGAAGCGACCGACGGCCTCGTTCGTGGCGCCACCGTGCTCGACACCGGCGGTCCGATCTCCGTTCCTGTTGGCGATGTCACCAAGGGTCACGTGTTCGACGTGTCCGGCAACATCCTCAACAAGAAGGATGACGAAACCATCACGGTCACCGAGCGTTGGCCTATCCACCGCAACCCGCCGGCATTCGATCAGCTGGAATCCAAGACCCAGATGTTCGAAACCGGTATCAAGGTCATCGATTTGCTGACCCCGTACGTGCAGGGCGGCAAGATCGGTCTGTTCGGTGGCGCAGGCGTCGGCAAGACCGTGCTTATTCAGGAAATGATCCAGCGAGTCGCCCAGAACCACGGCGGTGTGTCCGTGTTCGCAGGCGTCGGCGAGCGTACCCGTGAGGGTAACGATCTGATCGGCGAAATGGATGAGGCTGGCGTTCTTGAGAAGACCGCACTGGTCTTCGGCCAGATGGATGAGCAGCCGGGTACCGTCTGCGCGTGCCGCTGACCGCACTGACCATGGCAGAGTACTTCCGTGACGTGCAAAATCAGGACGTGCTGCTGTTCATCGATAACATCTTCCGTTTCACCCAGCTGGTTCCGAGGTGTCCACCCTGCTCGGCCGTATGCCGTCCGCAGTGGGCTACCAGCCGAACCTGGCTGACGAAATGGGTGCCCTGCAGGAGCGCATCACTTCGACCCGCGGTCACTCCATCACCTCGCTGCAGGCCATCTATGTGCCGGCCGATGATTACACCGACCCGGCTCCTGCAACGACCTTCGCCCACTTGGATGCAACCACCGAGCTTTCCCGTGACATCGCTTCCAAGGGTATCTATCCGGCAGTGGACCCGCTGAGCTCCACCTCGCGAATCCTTGATCCGCGTTACGTGGGCCAGGCTCACTACGATTGCGCGAACCGCGTCAAGGCGATTCTGCAGCGTAACAAGGAGCTGCAGGACATCATCGCTCTGATCGGTATCGACGAACTCGGCGAAGAAGACAAGACCACCGTGAACCGCGCTCGTAAGATCGAGCAGTTCCTCGGCCAGAACTTCTACGTCGCTGAAAAGTTCACCGGTCGTCCGGGCTCCTACGTGCCGGCCGATGAGACCATCGAAGCGTTCACCCGCATTTGCGACGGCGTGTACGACGACGTTCCGGAGCAGGCATTCTCCGGTATCGGCGGCATCGACGATCTCGAGAAGAAGTGGCACGACATGCAGAAGGAATACGGTGCGTGATGGCCGGATTGACAATGCAGGTGAACATCGTCGCCGCCGACCACCCCGTGTGGCACGGTACGGCGAAGTCCGTCACCATTCCTGCCTCTGAAGGCGGAATGGGCATCCTGCCCAACCACGAGCCTGTATTGACCGTAATCAAGGAAGGAACCATCGTTGTGGTGGATCCGGATGGCAGCCGTCGCTCCTTCGAAGTGACCGACGGTTTCATCTCCTTCGATTCGAACAAGCTCACCGTTGCGGTTGAGCGTGGACGTGACGTCAAGATGGCCGAGTAGCACTCGGTAGCATACTTCTGACGGTCCGTCTGTTGCGATTGCAGCAATTGCATATGATTGCGATTCTGTAGTTGCAGCAGACGGACTGTTTTTTAAAAAAAGGATTAATCAAAACAAAAATAGGATTGTACATATCGTGGGATTCATGGCTTACGACAATCATGGTAGGGTAGTGCCTCGTGCGAATTATTGTTGCTGATTGCTCTGCCGAATATTCCGGGCGTTTGAATGCGTCCTTGCCGCTCGCCAAGCGTGTGTTGCTTATCAAAGCCGATAACAGTCTGCTGATTTTCTCCGAACTTGGTTCGTACAAGCCACTCAACTGGATGGCGGCGCCCTGCACCATCAAAGACATCACTCCGGAACATGCCGACGACGACGTGACTACGGAGGTTCCGCAGAAAGTCATTCGTGCTTCGGCGGATAAATCCAATGACGTGCTCGAAGTGACATTGCAGCATATTTATTCCGACGAAACATACGATTTGGGCGAAGATCCGGGGCTGATCAAAGACGGTGTCGAAGACCATCTGCAGAAGTATCTGGCCGAACAGATCGAACGCATCGGGGAAGGTGCGACATTGGTGCGCCGCGAATACCCGACCGCCATCGGACCGGTCGACATTATGGCCATCGACGGCAGTGGCAAGCATGTTGCCATCGAAATCAAACGTAACGGCGGCATCGATGGCGTGGAGCAGCTCACCCGTTACTGCGAGCTGTTGAACCGAGACCCGCTGTTGGCCCCCGTGCGTGCATTTTCGCCGCGCAGACCATCACGCCGCAAGCCCGCGTGCTCGCTCAGGACCGCGGCTTCGACTGCCTGATCCTCGACTATGACGAAATGAAAGGTGCCGAAGACGACTCCCTACGACTCTTCTAGCTTATAAAATCCCTGTTGTTATGCAGGGAGTTTTTATAAGCGAATCGTGATGTAGATCAGTAGGCGGCGAGGATGTCGACTACGAAGACCAACGTGGAGTTCGCTGGAATCTTGCCGGAATCCTTGTCTCCATAGCCAAGGTCCGGCGGCACGACCAGCAGCACCTGCGAGCCGACGGTATGCCCTGCCAAGCCCTGCTTCCAACCGGTGATCACCTCATCAAGCGAGAAGCTCGACGAAGCACCGCGATCCCACGAGGAATCGAACTGTGTGCCGTCAAGCAGCCAGCCGGTATAGTGCGCGATCACGGTCTGCGTATCCTTGACCTCGGCGCCTTCGCCCTTGATCAAATCCTGCGAGATCAACGTGTCGGAACCCTTGTATCCGTTCATATCGATCGACGGCTTGCCATCCTTCGCAAGCGTCACCTTCGGCAGATCGGCAGGAACGTCAAGCACCTTCGTGCCCGTTGCCTTCGTCAGATCCTTCGACTTCGACACGATCGTGAGCACCATCAAATAGGAGGTGCCAGCGGAATTCGAATCGTTCACACCGAACGCAAGCGTGGCGTTAAGCTTCTGATCCTTGAAAATGTTGTAATAATCCTCAGTCATCTGACTGGTGTCGGAGGTGACCACCGTAGAGCAATCGGGGGTGTTTTTCTCCCAGGTGCTCATGAGTTCGGAACCATCCTTGACATTGATGGCGATACCCTGCGTGCATATGCGGTCGCCGTCTTCAATCTGGTCGCCATTGCCTTTCTGCAATACGACGTAGCTGTTGTCTTCCACCGTCATAGGGGTTTTGAAGGAGACGGTCGGCTTCTCACCGGGCTCACCTGTGGCGGTCACACCGGCGATCTGATTCATCTTCGACGAGGAATCGGAAGAAGACGAAGATGAATCGGAGGAGGAATCAGACTTCGTGTCGGAACTTCCGCATGCCGCGAAACCCAAGCACATGATCGTTGTGCAGGCGGCTGCGACGGCTTTGAAAAGAGTAGATTTGCGCATAGGTTCCACTTTAGTGGCAATCGTTGATTTTCATAGTTTTTTCAGGCTTTTGCAGAGAGGCAATGTAGAATAGTGAATGTTATGACTTTAGTGCAGGAAGAACAGGAAAAGCCGCAGTCCAAGGCGGGTCCCACGCGACACGCCAAGATCATGCGCGGCATTGTCACGCCTATTTTCGGTTTGCTTGCCATTACTTGCATCGTGCTTGGCGTCTTGAACGCGACGATCTGGAAGCCCTCGACACAGGTCTCGGCGTCCGCCACGGTCACGGGACCACAGTATGTGGTCACCGATCCGAATGTGCTGCAATTGGTTGACGATCGCGTCACCATTTCGGCGAAGTCCCGAGACAAATCCGCGAACGTTTGCATTGCCATCGGTTCCGCCGCGATGTTGCCGGATGGATCGCGGGATCTAAATACATGCGCGTCACAGGGTTGTCCGACTGGTCCACCCTGTCCACGCTGAACGCCACGGCTCAGGCACCGCCGATAATTCCGAAGGTCAGGTCGCGTTCCAGGATTCCGACATGTGGCGCACTGTCAAATGCAATGCCGGTTCCGTTGACATGCAGTTCAAGGGTGCTAATACGAATAATGCCGAGGATTCCGTTGCGATTATCGATTACGGCGATCGCAGCGGAGGCTCGGTCGCGCTTGATTGGAACCGTCGTTCGATGCTGAATTTCGCCATGCCGTTCTATCTTTCCGGCGGATTGCTGACAATACTTGCGGTGCTTTCGGCTTCTGTGTTTGCCATGCCTCCACATAAGCGTCGCAACAAGCGCGCGTTGCCATGGTTGACGCATCGGTTCCACGCAGGGTGACGATGACGAGGTTGCCGCATGGGTGAAGAATGCCGAAGCGAGTGCCGCCCGTAGTGATAAGAGCGGGCCGAATCGTAAGCGTCGTCGCCATGCGAGCCATCGTGCGACCGGTTCGGACAACATGCAAAATGAGATGGCGCAACCCACGATTGTCGATCCTTCCGCTCGAAATTTGGTTGCCGACCAGCAGAATGCTGCCACTGATGGCATTGGTGAAAACGACGATTTCGAACAGACTTCCGTGATTTCGCAAGACGAGCTTGCCGCATATTTCGCACGTCTCGCACAAGAGGAAAGCAGTGCGGCCGCAGCGGCCTCGGGATCTGTAGAATTCGCGGTATCCGATGAAATCAACGTGCCCAACGAAGTTGACGAAATGGCCGTAACGGCCGAGCCGGTCGACTCCAACGAAACATCCGAAAACGACGAATCCGACGAATCTGACAACGACGAATCCAACGAATCCGACAACGAGGAGGCCAAGTGATGAAGAAGCGTTTCAACGTAATCGCGGCGGCCGTGCTCGCATTGGGAATGGTCGTTGGCATGTGCGGATGCGAGGGGCAGCTGCCGCAGCCAAAAACCACGCAACGTCAGGATGCGCCGAATCTGACCGCCAAGCAGGAGAAAACCATCCGTACGAATATTCTCAAAACGCTTGACCAGTGCAATAACGATCGCAATACCGACGCCTCGGCTCAATTCTGGAGGGGCCGGAACTTGAGATTCGTACAAGCGAACTTCATGTGGCGCAGGTCACGGGCAATCTTGATCGTAAGACCGCGATTCCAACCGATTTGGCGCAGGCCGTGATTTCCACGGACAGTGGATGGCCACGTTCGGTGTTTTCCATCACTTCCACCACGGACGACCAGCAGTCCAAGCGTCTGCTGGTGTTCCGCCAGGATTCCGCACGCCAGAACTACAAGTTGTGGGGTGTGGCACGACTGTTCTCGGGCGTGAAAATGCCGAGTTTTGAGATTTCCAAAACCGGCAGCGAGCAGGGAACGGAAAAAG
>ENA-OQER01000516-OQER01000516.1-human-gut-metagenome-genome-assembly--contig:-NODE-516-length-20760-cov-5.790724_pt1 | contig 20760 bp, 19 predicted proteins | sample MGYA00242797_ERZ504639 | MGnify/ENA primary metagenome ERZ504639 (study PRJEB26092, sample SAMD00036306) | human gut metagenome | host: Homo sapiens | study: EMG produced TPA metagenomics assembly of...
CTTTTTTTTTTCGAAAAAAAAGCCAGTTTTTGTCATCTGACGAATCCTTTTTTTCGTCCAACATGCCTCTTGGTCTCCTCTTCCCGTTCTAAATTATGTTTATTTTACCATATGTTTCCGATATTGGAAAGCTATTCTCAAAATATTCACACACTATTTTACAATTGCCGCACAAACAAAATCCACCTGTTCTGCTCCATTCACTTTCAACAGTGACGCAATGGCATCAACCGTGCTTCCCGTTGTGTAAATGTCATCTACCAGAAGAATCCGGCAGTATTTCATCTGTCCCGGCTTTGCCAATGCAAAAGCTCCCTCCAGGTTTTTCCGCCGCTCGGCGGGACTAAGCTCTTTCTGGCGTTTTGTTTTTTTCACACGGCGGATCAGGCGGGCATTCATGGGAAGTTCCATTTCTTCTGCCAGCTTTTCTGCAAATACCTCCGCCTGATTGTAGCCGCGCTGCCGCTGTCTCGCCGGATGAAGCGGCACCGGAACGAGCACCTCCGGATTTCTTCTCTGGATCTGCTTTCCCACATAGAAAAACGCCGCGTGAGCATAAAATCCAGCGTATTCCTGCCGTTCATGATATTTGAACCGCATCAGGGAAGCCTCAAGTTCCCCGTGGTAACCGTACGGCGCAAAACCGCGGTCGAAGCTGTGCCTCGTTCTGCTGCAGTCCCGGCAGAACTCTTCCTCACTGCCCACGGGTTTCCCGCATTTTTTGCACCGCGCACCCAGAATCGGATGGATCTTTTCCACACAATTCCGGCATAGATACAGTTCCTCACGTGACAGCAGTCCGTCACAGATGGGACATCGTCTCGGATAAACTGCGTTTAAAAGCCAGTTTCCTGTTTTATTTTTTTCTTTCATGTAACCTGCGCTTTCCCTTATCCACTCTGCCGGATGCAGCCGCATCCATGCCCCGGAAAACGTGTTTACACGTTTTCTTCCCGCATTTCCCATATTCTTCTGGCGAGCGTTGTATACCGGTTCGCCTCGATATGATTTCCGATCATTGCCTGGAATGTCACATCACTTCCGACGATGGTGACGCACTTTCTGGCTCTCGTCACGGCCGTATACAAAAGATTCCGCGTCATCAGCATGCGCGGGCCGCCGAGCAGCGGAATCACAACCGCCGGGTACTCGCTTCCCTGCGCTTTATGTATCGTTGTGGCGTAGGCGAGCTCCAGCTCGTCCGCCTGTTTGAACGTATAGTCTGCGAATTTTCCTTCCTCAAACTCCACAGTGATCACCTCGGTATACGGGTTGATGCTCCGGATCATGCCGAGGTCTCCGTTGAATACACCCATACCGCGCTCCGCCACGATTCCGTTGATGCCGCGGATTTCCCACTCCATCTGGTAATTGTTGCGGATCTGCATGACCTTGTCGCCCTCGCGGAGGATATTACCTCCATTTTCCCGCTCGGCTTTGTCCGGTGCGGGCGGGTTCAGGTATTTCTGCAGAATCTGATTCAGATTTTCCACGCCGAGTGCACCTTTCCGCATCGGAGTCAGAATCTGGATATCCTGCGGGCGGGCATCCACATAACGCGGCAGTTTCTGGGACACCAGCGTCACCAGCACTTTCCAGATCACGTTGACATCGTACCGTTTCAAAAAGAAGAAATCTTTGCTCTTATTGTCCAGTATAACCTCTTCCCCATTATGGATCTTATGTGCATTGACAACAATATCGCTCTGGGATGCCTGCCGGAAAATGTGCGTCAGGCAGACAATCGGAAAGCATTCCGAACGGATCAGATCCCGGAGGACACTGCCCGGGCCGACACTTGGAAGCTGGTTCTGGTCTCCCACCAGGATCAGCCTTGTTCCCGGCACAATCGCGGAAAGAAGGGCATGCATCAGGTGGATATCAACCATCGACATCTCATCAATGATGATGACATCCGCGTCGAGCGGATTATCTGCGTTCCGCTCAAAATGCACATTTGCCGAGGAGTCATCCACATTTCCCGTCAGTTCCAGAAGACGATGGATCGTGCATGCCTCACAGCCAGTTGCCTCTGTCATTCGTTTCGCCGCTCTTCCGGTCGCGCTGCCAGGAAAATGTCGAGGCCTTCTGCCTCAAAATAATGGATCATCGCATTGATGGTCGTCGTTTTTCCGGTTCCGGGACCTCCGGTCAGGATCATAAGACCGCTGTATGCCGCCTCAACGACTGCCGTCTTCTGCATCTCATCCAGCTCGATCTGATATTTTTTCTCGATCTTTCCGATCCGCTTTTCGATTGCCTCACGGTCTTCCTCGCATGTAATATTCAGCTCATGCAGCATGCGCGCCGTACTCAGTTCCAGATAATAATACTGGCTGGCATACACAATCCGCAGCGGCTCATCCCCTTCCCGTTCGGCCGGGAGCTCGCGGATGACCGCTTTTTTGTCGATTGCCATATCCTGTAGAGATTTCTGCATCCGCTCCGGTTCTACGCCGAGAAGTTCCTGCCCTCTCCGAAGCAGCACCGGTTCCGGCAGATAGACATGGCCTTCTGCCGTCGCCTGATTCAGCACATACGAAAGACCGCTCTTGATGCGGAATTCGCTGTCCACGGCAATCCCGATTTTTCCGGCAATCTCATCCGCCGTCCGAAATCCCACGCCTGCGATATCTTCCGCCATTTTATACGGGTTTTCCTTTAAAATTCGGTACACATTGTCCCCGTACTGCTGATAAATCTTTGCACCGAGATTCAGTGCAATGCCATATCCCGAGAGGAAAATCATCGCATTCTGCATTTCGGCTTTTTCTGCCACCTGCTGTGCAATTTCACGCGCTTTCCGCTCGCTGATTCCCTTTACCTCCGCGAGGCGCTCCGGCTCTTCCTCGATGATCCGAAGCGTATCGTCACCGAAGCGGCGCACAATTCTTGCCGCCAGCGCCGCACCGACTCCTTTGATCGCACCGGAACCGAGATACCGCTCCAATGCAACAGAATCCTGTGGAACTTTCGTCTCATAGGATTCAATGCGGAACTGCTTTCCATAGGCAGCATGTTCAATATAATCTCCGGAAGCCTCGATCAGCTCGCCCTCTCCGATCATCGGAAGCGTGCCGACGCATGTCAGCTCGCGCCCCTTCATGCTCAGATTCAGGACGGTATAGCCGTTCTCCTCATTTCGGAAAATAATGTGTTCTACGTAGCCTTCTACTTTTTCTTTTTCACTCATCTTTTATCAAAACTGGCTTTCAAATTCATTCATCACTTCGCGGTACTGGCCGGTTCCAAGCGCAACGACGCTCGCCGGATTTTCTGCTGTCACGGTATTGATGCCGGTCCGCTCCTGGATCAGCTCGTCCATTCCGGCAAGGAGACTGCGCCTCCGGTCAGGATAATGCCGCGGTCGGAAACATCGGATGCCAGTTCCGGCGGCGTTTTTTCCAGCACGGCACAGATCGCGTCCGCAATCTGGGTTTGTCGTCTGGACAAGGGCACCTCGGATTTCGTCGGAGGAAACCGTAATCGTCGCCGGAAGTCCGGTGATGACGTTTCTTCCCTTGATCTCCATCGTTTTCTCCTCGGCCCGCGGATAAGCGGAACCAATCCGGATTTTCACTGCCTCTGCGGTCTGTTCTCCGATAAATACGTTGTATGTTTTCCGTACATAGCGGATGATATCCTGGTCAAATGTCTCACTGGAAATCTTGACCGAATTAGAAACAACGGTTCCCGCAAGCGAGATCACAGCGATATCCGTCGTGCCTCCGCCGATGTCCACGATCATATTTCCGCATGGTTTCGTAATGTCAATTCCGGATCCGATTGCCGCTGCCACCGGCTCCGGCACGATCAGCACTTCCCGGGCTCCCGCCTGGTACGTTGCCTCCTCCACAGCCTTCCGCTCTACTTCCGTCACACCGGACGGCACACAGATGCTGATTCTCGGTTTCCGGAATGCTCTTCTTCCCATTGCCTTCTGGATAAAGTAGCGCAGCATGCGCTCGGTGATCAGAAAGTCCGTGATCACGCCCTGCCGCATGGGCCGGACCGCCATAATATTGCCCGGTGTCCGTCCAATCATCTGACGCGCTTCTTCTCCAATTGCCCGTACTTTATCTGCATCTTTATCATACGCAACTACGGACGGCTCCTTTAATACAATGCCTTTTCCCTTGGCATAGACCAGGATGCTGGACGTCCCCAGATCAATTCCGATATCGTCGTTGCAGCCATAGTAATCCCCTTTCCTGTTCTCTTTTATTTTTCTTTATTTTAATCTGTTTGAAATTTGTATAGAATAAGTTCGGGTTCAAAACACCCGAAAACACAAAAGGATCGAATGTGTTCTGAACCCAACCCGCTTCTTATTATATACAATCCCTTTTAAAATGGAAAGGATTTTTTAGAGATATTTTTCGACATATTTTCCGGTGTAGGATACCGGGCTCTTGGCCACTTCCTCCGGCGTTCCGCACGCAATCACGGTTCCGCCGCCGTCTCCGCCCTCCGGTCCGATATCAATAATATAGTCCGCCGTCTTGATGACATCCAGATTGTGTTCGATAACAACGACGGTATTTCCGCCCTCGGACAGGCGGTGCAGAATCTCCACCAGTTTGTGGACATCCGCAAAATGAAGTCCCGTCGTCGGCTCGTCGAGAATGTAGATCGTTTTTCCCGTGCCGCGGCGGCTCAGCTCTGCTGCGAGCTTGATACGCTGCGCTTCTCCACCGGACAGCGTGGTGGACGGCTGGCCGAGTCGGATGTAGGAAAGGCCGACATCGTACAGGGTCTGTAATTTCCGGAAAATCGACGGTACCGGCCTGAAGAATTCCAGTGCCTCCTCGACCGTCATATTCAGCACATCGTAGATGCTCTTTCCTTTGTATTTGACTTCCAGTGTCTCACGGTTGTACCGTTTTCCATGGCAGACCTCACACGGCACATAGACATCCGGCAGGAAGTGCATTTCGATCTTCAGGATACCGTCGCCGCCGCAGGCCTCGCATCGGCCGCCCTTCACATTAAAGCTGAATCTTCCCTTCTTGTAGCCGCGCGCCTTGGCATCCTGCGTTGCCGCAAACAGGTCGCGGATCTGATCAAACAAACCTGTGTACGTTGCCGGATTGGAACGCGGTGTTCTTCCGATCGGGGACTGGTCGATGTCGATGACTTATCGAGCTGTTCCATACCGATGATGTCTTTGTGTGCACCCGGAATCGTCCGCGCACGGTTCAGATCTCTTGCCAGCCGTTTGTACAGAATTTCATTGACAAGGGAACTCTTTCCCGATCCGGAGACTCCGGTCACGCAGGTCATGACACCGAGCGGGAAATTCACGTTGATATTTTTCAGATTGTGCTCTTTTGCTCCGACTACCTTCAGCCAGCCCGTCGGCTTTCTGCGCTCGGACGGAACCGGAATTTTCAGCTCTCCGCTTAAGTATTTTCCAGTGATGGAATTCGGATTTTTCATCAGATCTTCCGCCGTTCCGATCGCCACCAGCTCTCCGCCGTGCTCACCGGCTCCCGGGCCGATATCAACAACGCAGTCAGCGGCGCGCATCGTATCCTCGTCGTGCTCCACGACGATCAGGCTGTTTCCGAGGTCACGCAGATGTTTCAGCGTCGCGAGAAGTTTGTCGTTGTCTCTCTGGTGAAGACCGATGCTCGGCTCGTCGAGAATATAGGCGACACCGACAAGGCCGGAGCCGATCTGCGTTGCCAGACGGATTCTCTGCGCCTCACCGCCGGACAGCGATGCAGTTCCGCGCGCCAGGGTCAGATAGTTTAATCCGACATCCGCAAGGAAGCTCACACGCGCACGGATCTCTTTTAAAATCTGCTTTCCGATCAGCAGCTGCTGTTCAGAGAGTTCGAGGTTCTGCATAAACTTCTGCAGATTGTCGATGGAAAGGGATGTTACTTCAAAAATATTTTTATCTCCGACCGTCACACCAAGCGACGTCGGTTTCAGACGCTGGCCATGGCACGCCTGGCACGGGGTCACACGCATGAAGGTTTCGTATTCCTGTTTTGTAGAATCCGATCCGGTCTCACGGTAGCGGCGCTCTACATTTTGATCAGCCCCTCAAAAGCCACATCGTACACACCGACGCCGCGCTGACCGCGGTAATGCACCTTGACGGATTTTCCGTTCGTTCCGTAAATCAGGATATCGTGGATTTTTTTCGGATATTCACAGAACGGAGTGGAAAGGGAAAAATCGTACTCCTCTGCGAGCGCATCGAGAATGGCTCTCGTATAGCTCGATTTGTCCGTGCAGGACTGCCAGCCGAGCACGGTGATGGCTCCGTCTGCGATGGATACGGTCTTGTCCGGAATCATCAGATCCTCGTCGAACTCCATCTTGTAGCCAAGGCCGGCACAGCTCGGGCAGGCGCCGAACGGGTTGTTGAAGGAAAAGCTTCTCGGCTCAATCTCCTCCATGCTGATGCCGCAGTCCGGGCAGGAAAAGCTCTGGCTGAAGTTGAGCTGATTTCCGTCCATCGTGTCGACCACCAGAAGGCCGTCCGCCAGATCCAGTACATTCTCGACGGAATCCGTCAGACGTTTCTCAATGTCCGGTTTGACTACAAGACGGTCCACAATAATGGAAATGTTGTGTTTCAGGTTCTTATCCAGCGTAATCTCCTCGGACAGCTCATACTGGCTGCCGTCGATCATCACGCGGACATAGCCGCTGCGTTTTGCCTGTTCGAGCACCTTTTCGTGTCTTCCCTTGCGGCCGCGCACAACCGGCGCGAGAAGCTGGATTTTCGTCCGCTCCGGGAGTGCCATGATCTGATCGACCATCTGGTCCACCGACTGGCGGCTGATGACTTTTCCGCACTTCGGGCAGTGCGGAATACCGATTCTCGCGTACAGAAGACGGAAGTAATCGTAAATCTCCGTCACGGTTCCGACGGTGGAACGCGGGTTCCGGTTCGTCGATTTCTGATCGATCGAAATAGCAGGCGGCAGGCCTTCGATGCTGTCCACATTCGGTTTTTCCATCTGTCCTAAGAACTGGCGCGCGTAGGAGGAAAGGCTCTCCATGTACCGCCGCTGGCCCTCCGCATAGATCGTGTCAAACGCAAGCGAACTCTTTCCTGAACCGCTGAGGCCCGTAAATACAACAAACTGGTTTCTGGGGATATCGACATTCAGTGCTTTCAGGTTGTTCTCCCTGGCTCCCCGTATTCTGATAAACTCTTTTTTCTCTGCCATAACTGTTCCTCTTATTAATTGGAATCCCTGTCCGGACAGGGACAGGAATCTTGTCTCGTTTTCTCCCATTATAGCACACCGCCGTGCGTTGTGCAAACATTTGTTCTATTTCTTTATCATCTTTTTACAGCAGAAAATCTGCCAGAATCACATTGCTGACGGAAATCCCATCGCGTGTCAGAGCCAGGCGCCCGCTGTGTTCCTGTAAAAGATGCATCGCTTCGTATTTCTTCAGAACCCCGCCGTATACGGCATGGATCTCCTTTCCAAACTTCTCCTCAAACTCCGCCGTCGAGATCCCTTGTGTCATTCGAAGGCCGAGAAACATAAATTCTTCCATGGCATCCTGCGGGAAAGAATTTCCTCATCCTCACGGATCTTTTCCAGTGCTCCGCACGCTTTCAGATACAAAGATCGATCTGCCGTGTTCGTCCACCGGCGGTTTCCAAATAACGATGCCGCGGAAGGCCCGAACCCCAGATAATCCGTCCTTTTCCAGTAGCCGATATTGTGGCGGCATGCGAAGCCCGGCTTTGCATAATTGGAAATCTCATACTGGAAAAAGCCGTATTCTGCGAGGATTTCCGCCGTTCTGGCATACATTTCGCGTTCTGTGTCCTCATCCGGCAGATCCAGTTTCTGCTCCGCAAACGGGGTTCCCGGCTCCACGATCAGGCTGTAGGCGGAAATGTGCTCCGGAGAAAGCTCCGCGATCGTCCGAAGACTCTCTTCCCATTTCTCTTCACTCTGCTCCGGCAGACCTGACATCAGATCCACGTTGATATTCGCAAACCCGGCATCCCGTGCCAGTGCAAAACTCTCCTGAAATTCCGCAAACGTGTGGATTCTTCCCAGCCGTTTCAGCTCCTCATCGTGAACCGACTGACAGCCGATACTGATCCGGTTGAAGCCGCTCTTCCTGTAACATTTCAGTTTTTCCGCATCCAGCGTTCCCGGATTGGCCTCCAGCGTAATCTCAGCATCCTCTGAAAAAACGTACTTGCTCCGCAGTTTTTCCATCACACGGGCGAGCATTCCGGCATCCACTGCGGATGGTGTTCCGCCGCCGAAAAAGACGGAAATCACTTCACTTTCTGCCGTCTCTTCCGCTGCATCGATTTCTGCCAGCAGAGCCTCTTCATACTCCTTCTGCATTGCTTTCGTGCCCGGTCCCGAGACAAAATCACAGTAGGCGCATTTCCGGATGCAGAACGGGATATGCACATAGAGTTCCAGTGGTTTTCTTTTTTTATTCATTCTGCTTTTCCTCCGTACGATCGAAAGACCGGCCCCTGCGCTCCCGCAACAGCAGGCGGCGCCGACAGGCCGGTCTCATTTTTATTTCTTAATTTTCATCCAGTTTCAGCACGCTCATAAAGGCTTTCTGCGGAATCTCCACGTTTCCTACCTGGCGCATCCGCTTCTTACCTTCCTTCTGCTTCTCCAGCAGCTTCTTCTTTCGGGAAATATCGCCGCCGTAGCACTTGGCGAGGACGTCTTTGCGCATCGCGCGGACGGTTTCTCTGGCGATAATCTTCGATCCGACAGCCGCCTGGATCGGGATTTCGAAGAGCTGCCGCGGAATCTCTTCTTTGAGCTTCTCGCACATCTTTCTTCCGCGCTCGTAGGCAGATCCCTCGAATACGATGAAGGACAGCGCATCCACTTCTTCTTTATTGACGAGGATATCGAGTTTTACAAGCTCGCTTCTCTCATAGCCGAGCAGCTCGTAGTCGAATGACGCGTAACCTTTGGAGCGGGATTTTAAGGCATCAAAGAAATCGTAGATAATCTCATTCAGCGGGAGATGGTAATGAAGCATCGCACGCGTCGTCTCCATGTATTCCATTCCCTGATACTGGCCTCGTCTCTGCTGGCAGAGCTCCATGATCGGTCCGATGTAGTCGGTCGTCACCATAATCTCTGCTTTTACCAGCGGCTCTTCCATATAATCAATCTCGGACGGGTCCGGCAGATTCGACGGGTTGGTCAGGTCAATGACGGTTCCGTCGGTTTTGTGAACCTTATAGATAACGCTCGGTGCGGTCGTCACGAGATCCAGATTGTACTCACGCTCCAGGCGCTCCTGAATAATTTCCAGGTGAAGCAGTCCAAGGAAACCGCAGCGGAAGCCAAAGCCCAGTGCTGCCGATGTCTCCGGCTCGTAGAAGAGGGATGCATCGTTTAACTGCAGTTTTTCCAGCGCGTCGCGCAGATCGCCGTACTGTGCGCCGTCGGCCGGGTACATGCCGCAGTATACCATCGGGTTGACTTTTTTGTAGCCCGGCAGTGCTTCTGCACACGGACGGTCGGCATCGGTCACGGTATCACCCACGCGGGTGTCGCGCACGTTTTTGATGCTGGCGGTGATATAGCCTACCATTCCGGCGGAGAGCTCGTCGCACGGGATCAGACGGCCTGCGCCGAAGTAGCCGACCTCGACAACTTCCTCGACAGCGCCTGTCGCCATCATGCGGATTCTCGTTCCTTTTTTCACGCTTCCTTCCATTACACGGCAGGAAATGATGACGCCGCGGTATGCATCGTAAACAGAGTCGAAAATCAGTGCTTTTAACGGTTCCGTCGGATCACCTTCCGGTGCCGGAATTTTCTGTACGATCTGTTCGAGCACCTCGTCCACGTTCAGGCCGGTTTTTGCGGAAATCCGCGGAGCATCCTGCGCTTCCAGTCCGATGACATCCTCGATCTCTGCAATTACACGGTCCGGCTCGGCGCTTGGAAGGTCTACTTTGTTGATGACCGGGAACACATCCAGGTCATGGTCAAGGGCGAGATAGACGTTGGCAAGGGTCTGCGCCTCGATACCCTGCGATGCATCGACAACGAGCAGCGCGCCGTCGCATGCGGCAAGGCTTCTGGAAACCTCATAGTTGAAGTCAACATGGCCCGGGGTGTCAATCATGTTTAAAATGTACTCCTCGCCGTCGGCCGCTTTGTATACGGTACGGACTGCCTGTGCCTTGATCGTGATGCCGCGCTCACGCTCCAGATCCATATTGTCCAGCACCTGATCCTGCATCTCACGCTCGGTCAAAAGGCCTGTTTTCTGAATAATACGGTCCGCAAGTTGATTTCCATGGTCGATATGGGCAATAATACAAAATTACGAATTTTACTCTGATCTATTCCTGACAAGTTTTTTCCTCCTGCTTTTTCCCTACGATACCAGATTGCTCCATATTTCGTACTCCCGCAATCTGTCTATTTTGTATGATACGAAATTCCACTCAAAAAAGCAAGATAAATTTATCCGCCTGATGCCGGACTTTTGCCCGACAGAACCTTATGCAGGATATCCGAAAACGGCCCCATTGCATTTTTCACCTCCTCGACCGTATTCGTCTGCGCACCAACCTCGAGAAGAACAGATCTCGGACGGAGATGGAGGTTGTAGCGGTAGCCTTTTAAATAGATACAGCGCGAAAAGCCGGGATAATACTGTTCTGCCTCATACTCCATCTGAAAGGAAAATGCAAGGTTTTCCGCCTGATACGGATTGGGCAGGCTTGTCAGTTCGCCGCTTTCTTTCGTGCGGGAAAGGCCGTTGAAAAACATGATCTGCGCGGTCGGCTTTCCGTTGATTTCTGTCACAAGACGTTTTGAACCATTGACCCCGTCCCGGTGCAGGTCGATCACGACCTGAATGGACGGGTGTTCTTCCAGCGCCGCTGCGATGACCGGCTCCGCGTAGTTGTAGGCGCGGCTCCGCTCGAGACAGCCTTCTTTCATATCAAATGCCTCCGTAATATGAAGCACTTCGTATCCGTACTGCTTTTCCAGAAGCTCCTGCAGATCATCACCGAGGCCGATTACCGTGTCCGCTCTTTCTCCCGGACGGGAATCGGCGAAGGTTTCCTGCGAATGGGTATGATAGATCAGAATCTGCGGGCCTTCGGCATTTTCCGGCAGGGTCAGGTCTTTTCCGAGCAGGGTGCTGCCGTCGATCTCGCCCGGCAGGACCGAAGTGTTGGGATCGACAACGAAGAAGCGGTTCAGGAGCGCCTGCGGGTCAGCAAGAAGGTCAGGGGAAATTGTCTCCTGAATCGTGTCGGCCTCCGGGTAGAGAATCTCACGCGGTGCGCCGCCGGTTTCGATGGTCTCCTCCGGGACAGACTGCGGTGCTTCGGGTTCTGCCGTTGATGCCGACTCTCCGGCTGCCGGTTCTGTGATTCCTGTTTCCGTCTGCTCCGGCTCCGTGATTTCCATTCCATCTTTTTGAGTTTCATCTTTTTGAGTTCCATTCTTTTGATCTTCCTCAGTTCCCTGCTCCTTCGATTCTGTCTGCCCTCTTTCTGCTCCCGGTCCCGGATTCGAATCCTGCTTCGCCGTATCCGTTTCCGCTGCTTCTGTCCCGGCAGACAGCGTATTTTCTGCCGTGCTTCCCTCCCGAAGCGCCGGTATCTGATCCCGCACTGCCGCGAGGAGATTTTCCATCCATCCCCTTCCGTCCTCTTTTCCGTCATAAAAAAAGAAGCGGCATCATCACATCCACGGATAACTGCTCCGCCTGTGCTGCCGCCCGCTGCAGCAGAACTTTCCCCTCTAAGAAATGATTTTTCCGGAGAACCGCTGCACTGCGGAACAGCAGTATACTGCAGGACAGGAAAAGACATCCCCATCCGAACCATCGTCCATTTCGCCTGGCATTCCACATATTATCACCATATTCATGATATGTTACATTTCCCCCGAAAATGCCTGATTCATACCTGCCGCAAGAACCCCGGCTAGGCGGCGGACCATCTCGTCGATCTCTTTTGTCGTCACGTAAAGGCTTTCGAGCGCCGGTGAAATGACTTCTCCCAGAAATTCATCCATCTCGGACTCCTCCAGCGATTCCAGAACGCCTGCGACGGCATCGTGGACGATCGTTCCTGCCCCTACAACGGTCGGCACACCGATTCCGATGACCGGCACGCCGAGTGTCTCCTGATTTAAGGCATTGCGGTGGTTTCCGACGCCCGAGCCCGGCCAGATTCCGGTGTCGGCAAGCTGGATCGTACAGTTCAGCCGGTGAATACTGCATGCGGCAAGGGCATCCACGGCGAGAATCACATCTGGATGGGTCTGTTCTGCCGTTCCGCGCAGGATTTCCACTGCCTCCATGCCCGTCTGTGCCATAACGCCGGGAGCAAGGCACTCACTTCCCGGCCCTTCTTTCCGTAGGTGCGCACCAGATGCGCGTAACGTTAAGTTGCTCCACCGTCTCCGGCCCGAGCGCATCCGGCGTGATGCCGCGGTTGCCGAGGCCGGCCACAAGAACGGATCCGCACGCTTCCGGCACCATTTCCATCAGACAGTGGGAAAACTCCTCCGCCGCTTTCCGGCTCTCCTCCTCGTCTGCCGTCAAAAGCAGCGGCGCTTCGATCGTCACATACGTCCCTTTCGGCTTTCCCATCATTTTTGCACCCTGCTCCGATGTGATTTTCACAATGGTTGTCTGAATTTCCGCCTTTCTTTTCTTCTTCTCAATCTCGACCCCGGAGATCTCCACATGGTCCCTCTCAAATTTTTCCTGATTCTCCATCGCCAGGTCTGTCCGCATCCTATACTTTCCTATCATACTTTTCTCCTTCTCCTGTATTTTTGTTGTAGTTTTTGCAATTTTTTTCAAAAATATGTATTGACAAACCATGCGAAATATTATAGGATAATAAAGCATGTTTCAGTGGAGCGCCCGTGTCTGTTCCATTGAATAACATCCCTTAAATCACATTAATTTTAAAAATATTGGAGGTGTACAGTTTGGCTAACATTAAATCCGCAAAGAAAAGAATCCTGGTAAATCAGACAAAGGCAGACCGCAACAAAGCAATCCGTTCTGCAGTTAAGACTTCTATGAAAAAAGTAGATGCTGCTGTTGCTGCAAACGATAAAGAGGCTGCTGCTGCTGCATTAGTAAATGCGATCTCTACCATCGACAAGGCTGCTTCTAAAGGCGTTTATCATAAAAACAACGCTGCCAGAAAAGTATCCAATCTGAGCAAAGCTGTAAACTCAATCGCATAATAAAGATATAAAGCAAAGAGAACTTAGTCATACCGTCATGTGGCTGGGTTCTTTTTTTATGCTTACCAAAAGAGTGCGCCGCGACAGATCTTTTGATAAACACAGAACAAGGCGTACCGGTACAGGAAAACTGGCCGATACGCCTTGTTCTTTTTAGAAAACTCTGCTCTTACGCCGCCCTGCTGTATTTCGTAATCAGCAGCTCCACGCTCAGCAGATCGGAAATTTTTCCCGTCTTCACGTCCTCTTCCATCTGCACGCAGTCATTGACCGCCGCTTTTAATTCCTCCGCCGCATACTGGCGCGACATGGGAATATAGTTCCGCACAACGAAGCTCTGCAGTCCCGTCCGTTTTGCGATCGTCGCCTGATCGCAGTGCTCTGCCAGCAGCTCTTTGACCTGCAGCAGCAGATTGAACTGGCGTGCCAGCAGAAAGAGAATCCGCATCGGCGGCTCCTTTAAAGCCAGCAGATCCTGATACAGATCGAGCGCTTTCCGCTGCTTCTTCTCCGTTACCGCGCGGATCATCTCGAAAATCCGGTTCGTAATCTGCGTTGTGCAGACTGCCTCGATATCCGCCCGCGTGATCACATCTCTTCCCATCGTATAGCTGAGCAGTTTTTCCAGCTCCTGCGAGATATTTCCCATATCCGTGCCCGTCTTTTCCAGAAAATCTTCCATATCCTGGCGCGTGATCTTTTTTCCCTCTTTTTTCATCATGCCGAGTACCCAGGTCATCAGCGTCTTTTCGTCCTGACGAGCAAATTCCACTGCTCTTCCCTGCTTCTGCACCGCCTTGTACATACGGTTCCGCTTATCGACTTCCTCCTCCACGAAGATCAGCACCAGATAATCCGGCAGGGATCCCATGTAGTCTGCCAGCGCGTCGGCTTTGTTTTTGAAAAATCCTGTATTTTCCAGCAGAATCACACGGCGGTCCGCAAAAACGGCATCGTCTCCGCAAGGTCAATCACTTTGGGAATCTCGGTTCCTTTTCCCTCAAAGCGGGAGAAATTCATCGTGTCGTCCTCCGGCAGCAGTGCGTTTTTCAGCTTGTTTTTATACTGATGCTTCAGATAGGCTTCTTCTCCGTAGAGCAGGTAGGCCTGCTTAAAATTCTGCGTTTTGATATCTTCTAAAATGCTTTTCATTCCATCCTCTTTCTTTCGTTCCGGCAGAAGCACGTTTGCGCAGTGCCGCAGCAGCCGGAGCTTTTGACCATTCAGGAGACGGGAAATTCCACATCCGACCGGTATCCGTGAACCGCCAGGCGGTCACGCTTCAGCTGTACTGTCACGGCTCCATCCACCGGTGTTCCGTAGATATGGCTTTTGCAGGCACGAAGCCGCTCCAGCAGCTCCCGGTGCGGATGGCCGTACCGTCCCGGCCACGCGCAGGAAATCAGGCTGATCTGCGGCTGTATGCGGTTCAGAAATGCCTCGCTCGTTGAATTTCTCGAGCCGTGGTGCGCCACCTTTAAAATCTGGCACCGCTCTGCCGCTCCCAGGACCTCTTCTTCTCCGCTTCCCTCCAGATCTCCCGTCAGAAGTGCGCGGCAGGCACCGCAGGAAAGCTGTAATACAACACTTCCGGCGTTTTCCTCTCCCGTATAGTCTTCGCCCGCTCCCGGATGAAGTACCGATACGGTGAGTTCTCCTGCACGGATCTCGTCTCCCTTTTTTAGATATTCTACCATAATTCCCGCTTTTTGTGCGGCTAAAATAAAAGGATTTTCTTTTTCGCTTCCTTTCATCCACACAGGCAGGAACAGATGGCGGATGCGAAGCGCCGTTTTCTGCTCCCTGATCAGCTCCAGCAGTTCGAGGATTCCGTTCGTGTGATCTGCGTCCGGGTGCGTGACAACAACGGCATCAAGAGCGGCAATGCCGCGCTGTTTCAGATATGGGAGAATCCTTTTTTCCCCGACCGCAGACGCACTGCTGCTCCCGCCGTCATTCAGCATCACAAAACGGCCGCTCTCCACCACCAGCGAATCGCCCTGGCCGACGTCCAGCGCTGTAATGGAAAACGTTTCCCGGGGACGGTAAAAAAGCAGAACACAGGCAAAAAACATGGTAATACCAAAGAGCATCCGCTCCCGCTTTCGTGCCTGCGCACCTTTTCGTTTTGCCCCATCCGGATTCATCTCCCGTTTTCGTTTTCGCACATACAGTATCACCAGCAGACCGGTCAGAATGATTCCATATCCTGCCATCTGCCATTTTTCCGGCTGACCGCAGATCCACACATTTCCCGGAATCTGTGCGACCGCCGCTGTCATCTGCCGCAGAAGTGTGAGCAGGAACCGCGTCGGAAGCAGAACAACACTTCCCGCTTTCACGCTTGCCAGTCCCGCCAGAAGCCCCGCAGCACCCGTCAGCAGCACCGCCGTCATGACAGCTCCTGCAAACAGATTCGGCAGAAACGCAAAGAGCGGAATCTCATAAAAATACCACGCCTGCAGCGGATCATGACAAGCTGCAGGGAAAGGTACACCATCGCAGCCTCTTTTCCTTTCGCCGCAAGCTTTTCCAGCCCCGTTTTTTCCCCGCGTCTCTTCCGTTCCGCCTTCTCCCCCGCCAGAACCGGATAAACCCCGGAAATGGCTGTTACTGCTCCAAACGAAAGCCAGAACCCGCTCTGCTCCAGATACGAGGGGTTTTCTGCCAGCATCAGAATTGCCGCAAGAGAGAGCGCACTTAAGGAATCATACGTCCTTCCCACTGCGACAGCTCCCATCCGCACCGCAAACATCACCACTGCACGCACGGTCGCCGTTCCGCTGCCGGTAAACATGCCATACAGCACCATACCGGCGGCCGCTGCCAGAGACGCGGAAGTTTTCGGCAGATGCAGCGCCATCAGCAGCCGTCGGAGTGCCATGCCGAGCAGCATCAGATGCATGCCGGAAACGGAAATCAGGTGCAGCAGACCGCTCTGCTGATACGCCAGATACGTCTCCTCCGTGAGTTCCGACCGTTCCCCGAGCAGCATCGCAGAAAGCACACCTGCCTCCTCCTCCGGCATCATTTCTTTTAAAACGGCACAGCACCGCTCCCGCTCCAGCCGGAGCGCTTCGCGAGATTCCACCGCCCGGCATCCACAACTTCCTCCCGTTCCGAAATCACGTAGAACGCACAGCCTTTTCCCTCATAATATGTTTTCTCATCAAACATCCCCGGATTGCGCGGGCTTTCCGGCTTTTTTACAGTTCCGTACACCCGCACAGCGGCTCCGACCGGCAGATCTCCCCGCTTTGCGAGCAGATAAATTTTCCCTTTGCTTCCCTCCCCACGCAGCACATACCCGTTGTTGCTGCTCTTTTTCTCATACGTTTCAATTGTCCCTGCAATCCACACCTTCCTGCCCTGCTGCGCTTTGTTTTCGTATTTGGGGTCAGAAAAAGGCGTGCCAAGAGGCACGCCCGCAATCCGCAGCAGCACAAGCACCAGCATGAATCCAAGACACGCCAGCACATGGGCCGTTTTCTCATGTATCTTTTTCCTCCAGATAAGACAGGTCTTCCTCGTAGACTGATTGAGTTTCATCGTTTCACGGAAGGTTACATCGCTCTCTCCGTTGATGGAAAACTGCACCTTATCCACCTTACAGTTCGCCGTGATGGAATCCACCACCGCGTAAATCGGAATCTGCTCCGCCACACTCGAAAGCGCAGAATCCTTAAAAGATTTGTCAAAATTCACATAGGCAATCCGATCGGATGTCGTGACACTTAAGACATTCATCGTATCCGGCAGCACTGCATAGTGGCCGTCTTCTTTCGGTCCCTTCATCAGCTGCTCCACCACGACACGTTCCAGCGGAATGTTCGTGCTGTACGGCACCCGCCGCGTCTCTTTCACAAGATGATCGCCTGCTTCATTTGCAAAATACAGTGTCAGCGTCGCATACTGATACTGATAAATTTCCCTTCCGGAATTTTCCAGAAAGCTGTCCGCCGTCATCGTTCCGATCTCGCGTCCTTTGGAATCCTTTAACGGATCCCCGTCAATCAGAAGCGTCACGCGCTCCACCTCCGGAACCTGCACAAAGGTACGCACCAGTCCTGCACGCACCAAAACCTCCTGCGGCCGCGCAAGCTCTCCGTACTCTCCACTTAAGTTCAGCGTAAGGAGCCCGTTCTCCAGCGTATACGTCTTGATGGAAATCCCATTGGAAAGAAGTGCCTGGTTTCCGTCCTTGGCAGGTTTCTCCTGCAGCGCGTCAACCAGCTCCTTGATCAGTTTCTGATCCGTTCCTTCTTTTGGTTCATACGGCTCCTGCACCAGTGTTGTGCCGGTTTTGTCCAGGCAGTACAGGTGATACGCCGACTCCTTCTGCTCTTCTGCCACTGCCCGCAGCCGCTAAGAAGCAGCACGCCGGCCAGCAGTACGCCAAGTATCCGTTTCATGTGCGCCACCTCCTACATCACGTAATTCAGAGGAATCCGCACGGAAAATGTCGTTCCCTCGTTTTCTTTGCTGTATACACGGATCGCTCCCCGGTGCATGACAATCGCGCTCCGCGCAATCGCAAGGCCAAGGCCGGTTCCGCCGATTTCCCGCGAGTGGGACTTGTCCACGCGGTAGAAACGCTCGAAGATATGCGCAATCGACTCCTCCGGGATGCCGATGCCGGAGTCTGCCACCGTCACGTAGAAATATTTGTGATCCGCATTTAAGGATACACGCACCCATCCATTCTCGTTGTTGTATTTGATGCCGTTTTCGATCAGGTTCGAGAACGCCAGCGAGAGCTTCGTCGCATCCACCTCCGCATTGACCGGGCGGAAGCTGTCGAGAATGAGCTCCACATTTTTCTGTGCGGCAATCGGATGAAGCCGCTTCAGCAGCTGCTCTAACAGCTCGTTGATATTGACCTGGGTGATATTGAGGTCTGCCACCTTTTTATCCATCTTGACCAGCGACAAAAGGTCGGTAATAATCTGGTTTTCGCGGTCGATCTCCGAGGTAATATCCTGCATGAACTCCTGATAAAGTTCCACCGGAACGCCCTCCTGCCCGTTCAGCGAATCCGCCAGAACCTTCATGGACGCAAGCGGCGTCTTTAACTCATGCGAGACGTTCGAAACAAATTCCTGGCGGGAATCGTCGAGCGTACGGACGCGGGTCAGCATCTTGTTGAATGCGTCCGTGATCAGCTCTGTCTCGAGGTAATCCGGAACAGAAATGCTTTCGTCGAGATAGCCGTCGGTGATGTCCTCGATGGAACGGGTGACCTTCTGGAACGGCTTCATCAGAATGCCCGCGAGCAGATAGCCAAAGACCAGCACGAGAAGCGTAATGATCGAAAGAATCGTCATTCCCTTCGTCTCCAGAATTTTCATATTCGCACGGATCTCATCCGTCGAAATGCTGACGAGCATAACGCCGAGCGTCTCCTTCGTCTCGGTATTCTGAATCCGCACCGTCATTTCCAGATAGTTGTTTTTCCGGTCGTACTGGCTCGTCTCCTTGCCCTGAAAGCTCTGGATGACCTCCTGCGAGATAATCGTCTTTCCGCGGTCCATATCGTACGTATCTTTGATGACGCGGAAATCCTGGTCGATAATCAGGATTCTGCCGCCGTAGATATTCGTCAGCATACTGAGCTGTCCGTTGATGACATCCGATCCAGGATCTTCCATGTAATTCTGCTGGATGAGCTGGTTGCAGATAATATCGCACTGATTTTTTACGGTAATGCTGCGCACCGATACCGCACGGTCCTCATAGCTGTTTACGATGCTCTTCTCAAGGATCACACACGGTACAATGCCGATGATCACAAGAATCACCGTGATGCGGAAGCGCAGACTCCGCAGAAACTTCCATTTTTCTTTGTTTTTAAGCCTGGAAATAGTAACCAACTCCCCACTTTGTGTGAACGTACTTCGGTTCACTTGGATTTTTCTCAATCTTTTCGCGCAGACGGCGGATATGTACATCTACGGTGCGCACGTCGCCCGGGTACTCATAGCCCCAGACAATGTTCAGCAGGTTCTCTCTGCTGTACACCTTGTTCGGATTGAAGACGAGAAGCTCGAGCACATCGAACTCCTTCGCAGTCAGATTGATCTCGCGGTCTCCGATGAAGACTCTTCTGCTCTCGCAGTCGATCCGCAGGTCTTTCACCTGTACGACTTTTGCTTTCTCTTCTTTTGGCTCCTGGCGGGCCGCACGGCGCATGATGGCTTGATGCGTGCTTTTACTTCCAGAATGTTGAACGGCTTTGTGATGTAATCATCTGCGCCGTATTCCAGTCCCAGGATTTTGTCCATGTCCTCGCCCTTTGCGGTCAGCATGACGATCGGAACGTTGGAAAATTCACGGATCTGCTGGCAGACGGACAATCCGTCCAGCTTTGGCAGCATCAGATCCAGAAGGATCATATCGTATTCTTTTTCTTTTGCCATGGAGAGTGCTTCCTCGCCGTCGTATGCGCAGTCAACCTCCATGCCGTCCTGCTCCAGGCTGAAGCGGATTCCTTTTACGATCAGTTTTTCATCATCAACTACAAGAACTTTCTTTGCCATTTCTTCTCCTTCTTGTTCTAAACCTCGATAGAACCCCTTATCTTTTCAAACATCTTTTCCTTGATGCCCTCAATGTTCATAATCTCCTCAATCGAACCAAACGGGCCGTTTGCTTCGCGGTAGGCGATGATGGCATCCGCACGGCTCTCTCCGATGCCGGAGAGTGTCATCAGTTCTTCTTTTCCGGCCGTGTTCAGGTTGACTTTGCCGGAACCGGAAGCCTGCTCCGTGCCGCCCGTATTCTGCTGCGGCGTTTCCGTGATTTCCATGTTTTCTGCCTCCTCGCGCGTCCAGACGGTGATCTGCTCTCCGTCTTCGATTTTCCGTGCAAGATTGAGGATTTTTTTCTTCAGCATCCGGCAGAATCCGCCTGCCGCTTCCACAGCCTGCACTACGCGGCTTCCGCCCGGCAGCGTGTAGACACCGGGGGAAGCGACCGCACCGCAGATATAAACCTGCACCGTTTCTTCCGGTGCTGCCTCCTGTGCCTCACGTTTTTCCGGAATGCCTGTGGTTTCTCCGGCGCTTTTTTCGGAAACCGTCTGCTCCTCATCCACTTCCTTCTGATTCCCGAAAACGGTTTCGCCGTGCTCCCGCCTGTGCTATCTGACAGTTTGTATTCTGTATCCCTGTGGTTGCATCCGCAGAGCAAAAAAACCAGCATCGCCGCCAGTATTTTTGCATGTTTTCTGCCTCTGTTCTGCTGTTTTTTCAATTTCATGCTGTGTACTCCCTTCCGCTTCGCATCTGACGCGCAAGGGTCCCTTGTGTACGCATAACTACGTTTCTATTGTATCGAAGAAACCATAAAAATACAAGTAGAATCTTAATCGTTATTCCCACTGAAACACTACAATTCCCACAACTGCCACTGCCATGCCGAGCAGCTTGCGCACGGTGAAATCCGTTTTTTCCATACCGAAAAGGCCGAACAGTTCAATCAGCCACGCCGCTGCGAGCTGGGAAATGACGATCAGCATCGCCGCCTTCGCCGGGCCGAG
>ENA-OQER01000517-OQER01000517.1-human-gut-metagenome-genome-assembly--contig:-NODE-517-length-20751-cov-4.010570_pt1 | contig 20751 bp, 24 predicted proteins | sample MGYA00242797_ERZ504639 | MGnify/ENA primary metagenome ERZ504639 (study PRJEB26092, sample SAMD00036306) | human gut metagenome | host: Homo sapiens | study: EMG produced TPA metagenomics assembly of...
CTGTGGTGCGGTATTGCAAACGGAGCAGAGAAAGATCCTGATGCCTGAAGAGCATGATTATGACGAAGAGAAGATCATTGAAGATATTCAGGAATCAAGAAAAACGTGGAAAGAAGAACTACATCATCATCAATGCAGAGGGTGTTGGAGATTCTATGAACATGGCTAAGAGAATTGAAGAAGCAACCGGTATGGAGACAAGAGCAACGATTCTCGGACACATGCAGCGTGGTGGAAGCCCGACATGTAAAGACAGAGTATACGCTTCTATCATGGGAGCAAAAGCCGTAGATCTTCTGCTTGAAGGAAAGACAAACCGTGTTGTAGGTTACAAACATGGCGAGTATGTAGACTTCGATATTGATGAAGCACTTGGAATGACAAAAGGAATTCCTGCTTACCAGTATGAGATTGCAAAAGAGCTGGCTCTGTAATCAGAAAATAAAATAGAAAATTATAAAAAAGTTATCTGTCCGGATACAATGGCGTAAAGCTATGTGTCCGGATGGGTAACTTTTTTTGTTTCTGAGGATTATTTCAGAAGCGGAAGAAAAGGATTTTATAAAGTATGATTACAAAAGACAGGACGGATATTGTATAAATTGTAAGAAAATAATGGACATAGAATGTCGAAAGTTCGAAAATTAAACCAAAAATAAAAAAAGATATGATATACTGAGGTCATTAGTTAGGTATGAGGTGGTTAAAGTGTTAAAAGTACTGATAACAGACGATGAACAGATGATATGTAATTTGATTGCAAATATCCTGGACTGGGAGGATATGGGATTTCAGATCATAGGGATGGCCAATACGGGAACGGATGCATTTGATATTATTCAGAAAGAAAAGCCGGATGTAGTCATCAGCGATATCCGGATGCCCGGGTATGATGGAATTCAGCTGATCCAGAAGACGGCAGAGGCAGGAATACAGGCAGTATTTGTAATGATCAGCGGTATAAACAGTTCGAATATGCACAGAATGCAATGAAATACGGGGTCAAATATTATCTGCTGAAGCCGATTAGCGAAGAGAAACTAAGAGAAACGATGATGGAGATAGGCAGAGAACTGGATGTGAAACAACAGAAGATCGTAGAAGAACGACATCTGCGCCGGAAGGTACAGGAAGCGAGGGACAAGATGAAGAGACGTTTCCTGACTACCGTTTTGGCGGCAAATGAGAAAGACAATCTGGAGTCAGATATCAGCCGAAATGCAGTCAACGCGGAATACAATACAGAATTTAAAGATGGAGAATACAGAGCCGTTTTTGTAAAAGTGGATATCCGTGGCGCGGTTGGAAAAAGTGCGGAATATCTGCAGGATAAAATCGAACAGTATGTGGAGAAATTTGGAAAAGATTTCTCTGAATCGATCAGTACATATACACATTCAGGCATTGTGGTACTTTTTAATTATAAAAACGAGGATGAAGAGGAAATAAAAAGAAAGATTGAAGAGCTGTGGACAGATCTGGATGATTACGTCAAGAATTTTGAAGGATTTTCGGTTGTGATCGGAGTGAGTGAAGCAACCGGACAATTCAAAGAGACAAGAAAATGCATTGTCGAATCCATGGATGCAGTAAAATACAGGATCAAAAACCCGGAGAGCAAGATTCTTTATTATGATGAATTTGATTATCAGAGAAGACCGGTCGGAACAATTATTACACCGGTGAAAAGACAGAATTATCTTGCAAAAATAGAAAGCGGATCGGCGGAAGATGCGGCTGCATGTATAGATGAGGCGGTAAGGATGATCCGCTATGAGATTACCAACTATTCACCGGTTATGCTGTATGATACCCTGATCTACTATGTGGATCTGTTGAATAAGACGTTGGATAAAGCACAGAAAGAAAAGATGGAAGAATACTTCGAACAGTGGAACGAACGGATCGACAATGAACGGACAGAATTAAAGCTGACCGAAGCGACGAAAGCATATGTGACAAAAGTGATCCAGTATGTGCAAGAAGAAAAGAAAGACAAAGACATCAGACCGGTAAGAGAAGTCAAAACATATCTAGAAGAAAATTATCATCAGGAGATCAGCCTGAATGATCTGGCAGATATAGTAAGTCTGAATGCTTCATATCTGAGTGCACTGTTTAAAAAAGAAACCGGGATGACTTATACGGAATATGTGATGTTCTGCAGACTTGAAAAAGCAAAGGAATTATTGGCAGATACCGGAAAAAGCATTGCGGAGATCGCAGATGCTGTCGGCTATCATGATACCAGACATTTCAGCAAACTGTTTACAAGAAATATAGGATTAAAACCATCCGAATACAGAAAATTGTATTCTTAATGGAGATGTAATATGCGGAAAAAGGAAGTAAGCTATTCAAAGAAAACAATCGTCAGACTGATATGGACAGGAATCCTGGTTGCCGGAGTGATTATTCTGACGATGGGAGCGGTATGTTTTGCCGGAAGACTGAGTATGAAGGTGAAAGTCGGGCTTCTAGTGTTTGACTGTATTCTATTTGTGGTCTATTTTGCAGAAGTATACCGGGATATGTACCGCCCGTGGTGTGAACTGGAAAAGATAGTTCATGAACGGAAGGACAGGAAGACAGAGACGCTTGCGGATGCCAATATTGCCCAGAGAGACCTAATCAAAGAAATTCAGGAAATCATATCTTCTCTGGAAAATATAACGATCCGACAGAAAAATGCAGAGATACTGATGAAGGTGGCAGAGATCAATAATCTTCAGGATCAGATCAATCCACATTTCCTTTATAATACACTGGAAGTTATAAGGGGAGAGGCCCTGATCAACGGGGATAAAAAAGTGGCAGAGATGACGGAGGCGCTGGCGAATTACTTTAGATATAACATCAGCCGGAAAGAAACATTTGTATACCTGAAAGATGAACTGAAGAATATCTGTAACTACTTCAAAATCCAGCAGCACCGATTCGGTGACCGTATTTCTTTTGAAATCGTCTATCACGGGATAGCGGAAAAGGATGTTCAGAACTGTTATATACCAAAACTGATTTTACAGCCGATCGTGGAGAACAGCATTTATCATGGTCTGGAGATGAAGATTGGAGGAGGCGTGATCAAGATCCATATATCTTCGGCGGATGATAAGCTGATGCTGACGATCGCTGATGATGGCCTTGGGATGACACAGGAAGATTTGGATAAGCTGAATCGGGATGTAGATGCTGGAAAAACAGATGAAAATGCGGCGGGCAGTCATAACGGAGTGGCTTTACAGAATATCAAACGAAGATTGAAACTGTACTGGGGAAAGGAAGCGTATATGATCGCAACCAGTACGTTGAATTACGGGACGGAGATGCACCTGATGCTGCCACTGTTATTCACAAAAGAGGATTACATGAAGAGTTAATGAAGAAGAATATTTTAATATTAAAACAGATATGCAAATGCATACAGAAGAAGACGGTACTGAATCAATTCTATATGAATATCCAGAACGGAGAAATTGTTAATCTGATCGGGATGGAAGACAGCGGGAAGGAAGATGTATTTTCCATTCTGTTCGGGCAGGAGAAGATTGACAGCGGGGAGATCGTGTTCAATCGCAGGAGTTATACACAGATGAGTCAAAGAATCGTGGAACATGCGGGTGGTATCTTTTTTATCAATAATGATGAACCGATGGTTGCGGAATTGTCTGTTGCGGAGAATTTGTATATCGTTGAGAAGATGAATTATTTCAAACGGAGCGTGTCACGAAAAAGATGGAGACACAGGCGCAGTTTGTCTTTGCCAAATTCGGTATCGACATTGCGCCAGGGAAAAAAGTGGGAGAACTGAATGCATTCGAACAGCGTATCCTGAGAGTACTGCGGGCATATGTCAAGCGGGCAAAGCTGATTGTGATCAATGACCTGATGGATGATTATCTTTGGCAGAGGATGGATAAGATTATCAGGATATTGAATCAGATCAAAGAAGAGGGGACCTCGATCTTATGGATTAACAGTTATCCGGACAAGATTACCGAGATCGCAGACAAGACTTATGTGATCCGGCAGGGGAAAAATGTCACCACATTTTATAAAGGGGAATACGAGAAAGAGAAAATACTGAATTGCATGACCGGAAGTGCGAATACAGCAGAAAAAGATCTGAAACATAGTCTTAAGAACACCTATGCATTTGAGGTCAGAGACTTGAGTAACTTTTATATCAGTAGTACAACCTTTGGCTGCAGAAGCGGTGAAATACTTGGAATCTATGACGTACAGAACAAATTTAGCCGGGAACTCAGAAGGACATTGTTGGGAAGAAGATTTTATAACGGTTCTATCAGGATTGGCGGAAAAGAATATCAAGCAGAGCAGGAATATGGAGCTGTCCGGAGCGGGCTTGGAATCATAGACGGAAGTAAATATCAGGATCATATATTTGAAGAACTGACGATTCTGGAGAATATAGAATTGCCAATATATAAGAAAAATGCGAGAAAACGAATGTTTGTAAACAGCAGAGTTACAGAGTATATCAGACAAAAAGAATATGAATTTTTGGATTTGAAGAAGAGGAACATCCAGGATAAGGCAATCGGTCTGACCAAAGGAGAGGCCATGAGGCTGATTTTCCACAGATGGTTGTGGGTGAATCCGAAAGCGATTTGCTGTTTTCAGCCATTTCTGCGGCTGGATGTGGAGAGCAGGGAGTTTTTGTACCGCATTTTTCTGGAATTTGCACATAAAGGGACGGGTGTGATTATAAGTAGTGCAAATGTAGCGGATCTGACACCAATCTGTGATCGGATCATAGAAATTGACGGAAATAAGATAAAAGAATCTGTCGAAAAATCATATTTTCCGGATATGTTCCAAAATTAGACCACTTTTTCCAAAATCCCCCACATTGTTTGAGGATGGGCGGGACAATATAATAGAGACATAATCAATCACTTAAACGAAGGAGGAGAAGAAATGAAAAAGATCGTGAAAAAATTAGTGGCAGCAGCACTTGCATTGACGATGGTTCTGTCAATGGCAGCCTGCAGCATGGGAGATGAGAAGAAAGAATCTTCCGATTCAGGTAAGAAGAGTGACGGAGAGGTAAAAGTCGGATTTGTTGTAAGTGATATGTCGGACGCATTCTTTGCACATCTGATCAAGAACATTGAAAAATATGCGAAAGAAGAAGGCGTAACTTTCACAGCAAAAGAGTGTCCGGAGATCAGCGATAAGATCACAGGAATCGAGAACTTTGTACAGTCAGGATGTGACGTTATTATTTGTCATGTAACAGACGCAGATGCATTAAAAGATGCTGCAACAAGTGCAGAAGATGCAGGTGTACGTTTTATTTCCTATGACTCAGATATCGACGGAACATCAGGATTCATCGGAATCGACAACCATGAATATGGATATGCAATCGGTAAAAATGCAGCAGAATGGATCAACGATAACTTGAAGAGAACGAAAAAGTTAAAGTTGGTGTCTGCAACTACCCGGATTATCCATTCCTGGTAACAAGAGAAGAAGGTATCCTTGACGCATTAAAAGAACTTGCTCCAAATGCAAATGTAGAAGTAACTGCAAAAGCAGGATACACTCCGGAAGGTGTAGATGTCGGAGATGCATGGGTACAGTCTAACAAAGACTTAAATGTTGTTGTAGGAATCAACGATGCTGGTGTATTAGGTGTATACGAATCATTTAAATCAGCAGGAATTAAAAATGATAAATTAGGTATGTTCGGCGGAGATGCAGTAGATGATGCACTTGCAGCAATCGAAGAAGGCGGAGCTTTCAAAGCAACTGTAAGTACAAACATGCTGAAAAATGCTAACTATTTCATCGATATGGCAGTTGAACTTGCTAAGAACGGAAAATTAGAAGAAAGAGAAAAATTATTCCCATTAGAAGGAATTACTGCAGATAACGTAGCAGAATATAAGAAGAGCATCGAAGAGTAGCAGACGAAGAAAGAACGTATGGAAGATTAATGGTATGAGGCGTCGTACTCATACCATTAATTTTTCCAGAAAGAGCATAAGGACGGTGAAGCTATATGGAAAACATTTTGGAAATAAAAGATGTTACAAAACGATATCCGGGCGTAGTTGCTTTAAATCACGTTTCTTTTGAAGTTGCGAAGGGCGAGGTACATGCACTGGTAGGAGAAAACGGTGCAGGTAAATCGACGATGATTAAAACGATTACGGGGGCAATCACACCAGATGAAGGTAAAGTTATTTATGAGGGAAAAGAATATACAGAACTGAATCCGATCTTATCGAGCCAGATCGGAATCGAAGCAATCTACCAGGAATTCAATCTGGCACCGGAACTGACTGTACAGGAAAATATATATATGGGTACGAAAGTCAACCAGAGCATATTCATTGACCGAAAGGAACTGGCAGAGCGTACAAAAAAGATATTAAAAGAATTAAATACGAATATTGATCCAAATGTAAGAATCAAAGATTTGACTGTAGCGTATATGCAGCTGGTAGAGATCGCAAAGGCACTGGCAAAAAATGTAAAGCTTCTGATCATGGATGAGCCGACGGCACCGCTTACGGATAATGAAGTTGAGATTTTATTTAAACTCGTAAGGAATCTGAAAAAAAGGGGCGTTTCGATTATTTATATCTCTCACCGTATGGACGAGATATTTGAACTGGCTGACCGCATTACGGTAATGCGTGACGGCGAAGTAATCAAAACAGTTAACAAAGAAGATACGAATAAGAATCAGTTAATATATGATATGGTTGGCCGTAAACTGACAGAGACCTATCCGGAAAGACATCCAAAATTAGGAAAAACATTGCTGGAAGTAAAGAATCTGTGCGGATCATCCAATGAAGAGACAACATTCTCCGTCCGTGAGGGTGAGATCGTCGGACTGGCAGGATTGGTCGGTGCTGGCAGAACAGAAATCGCAAGATTGATCATCGGAGCAGATAAAAAATATTCCGGTACGGTCTGCGTAGACGGAAAAGAAGTTACCATACATTCTCCGAAAGATGCGATCCAGCATGGAATTGCATATGTTTCGGAAGACCGTAAGAATCAAGGAGTACTTCTGAAGATGTCGATCCGGTGGAACATTACATTGCCAATCTTAAGAGAACTGTCAAAGATGACATTCATTAATTTTAAAGAGGAAAATAAGTGTGTAGACAAATACAAAGATGCACTTCGGATAAAAACTCCTTCCATCAATCAACTGGTAGGAAATCTGTCAGGAGGTAACCAACAGAAAGTTGCAGTTGCGAAATGGTTGGCAAGCGAGTCGAAGATCCTGATACTGGATGAGCCAACAAGAGGTATCGACGTAGGGGCAAAACAGGAGATTTACGAACTGATCAACCGTCTGACGGACGAAGGGCTTGCAATCATCATGATCTCATCAGAGATGGAAGAGATCATGGGAATGTCAGACAGAATGCTGGTCATGGCAGAAGGACGAATTGTAGGCGAACTTGACAGAGAAGAATTCTCGCAGAATCAGATTATGAAGTATGCGTCGAATATAACGGACTAAGATGGAGGAAGAGATATGGATAAGTTGAAAAGCTTTATAAAACAATACTTTGTTTTGGTAATATTAATAGTACTGATTATTTTATTTGGATGTTTGCGGCCAGAGTCATTCTTGACGATGTCGAATATGTTTACGGTTATCAGACAAATCTTCGATCATGGGAATTGCAACGATCGGACTGTTATTTGTAATGGTTGCAGGTGGTATCGACCTGTCGCTTGGTTCCGTTATTTCCGTTGAATCGGTACTGGTTGCAGTATTATTGACCAAGTTCGGATGGGGACTGTTACCGGCTTACTTATGCGGACTTGCCGGTGGAACACTGGTTGGACTGGTTACAGGAGCGATCATTGTAAAGACAGGAATCTTCCCGATGATCGGAACACTGGCACTTCAGATCATCTTACAGGGAATTGCATACCTCGTATGCGGAGGAATGCCGGTATCTAATCTGCCGCTGAATGCAAAGATGATCGGACAGGGTTATATCGGACCAATCCCAATCCCGGTAATCGTATTCATTATTGTGATTATTATCGCGGCACTGGTACTGAACCGTACATATATCGGAAGACACTTCTACGCAATCGGAAGTAACGAAGAAGCAGCAAGATTATCCGGTATCAATACGAATAAATTAAAAGTTGCTACATATGCAATCGGTGGATTCTTATCAGACTTGCCGGAATCATCATGCTGGCACGTATCAGTCCGGACAGCCGACAGCAGGAAAGAATATGGAGATGGACTGTCTGACAGCAGCAGTCATCGGTGGTGTCAGTCTGACAGGCGGAGAAGGAAAAATCTCTACAGCTGTATGTGGCGTACTGATCATCGGAGTTCTGACCAATGGTATGACAATCATGAATATCAGCGAATATTATCAGTTGGTCATCAGAGGATGCATCTTCCTTGGAGCTGTATGTCTGGATGGAATCCAGAAACAGATTGCAGGAGGAAAGAAGGTTAAGAAAGCAGCATAGATCAAATCATAGATATATCCTCGCGCAGGGATGTGGTGTAAACCACATCTTTGTGTTATTCGGAAGAGTGTATGAAAGAAAATAGGGAAAGGCAGGGGAAGACATGACAAATTACAGAAAATTCATGGAACCGGAATATGGAGAGCCGGCACCAGAGGTAATCATTTATCCATCTCAGGAAATGGATATGGAACATCTAGCAAGATGGAGAAAAAAGAATGATTATGAATCTGTTGCTGAGATAACGGAAGAAATCAGGCATTGCATCTGTTATCCGAATCTGATGAAGATTGATACAGAAGATGTAAAGATTTTGGGACCGCAAGGAAATGTGAATACAAGAATCTACAAACCAGAAGGGGAAGAACTATTTCCAGTTCTGATCTATTACCATGGCGGAAGTTTTTCGATGAACAGTATAGAAGTATATGAGTATGTGTGCAGATATCTTGCATATACCGGTAATATGATTGTGGTGGCACCAGATTATCATCTGGCGCCGGAGTATAAGTTTCCGGCAGGACTAAATGAGGCATATGAAACTCTAGTATGGACAAAAAATAATATTGGATTATACTATGGAGATGAGGGAAATATTAGTGTGGCAGGTGATAGTTCTGGCGGAATTTTGCAGCAGCAGTTTCGATTATGGCAAGGGATCAAGAAGGACCGAAAATTCGGAAACAGATACTCTTCTATCCACTGACCACAAATTATGAAGAAGAAATCACAGATTCAGAACAACATTATCAAGTCGGATATTTTCTTTAATTATAATTGTATGAATAATCCGATGGCACATTATTTTGAAAATGAGGAAGATGTTAAAAATTCATTAGCATCGCCACTGTTGGAAGATAATTTGAAAGGACTTCCGCCTGCGTGTTTTATTTCGGCGGAATGTGATCCACTTTTAGATCAGGGCTTACAGTATGCGGCGAAACTTCAAGATGCAGGAGTGAAGGTAGAATATCATATTTTGAAAGGGATGCTTCATGGATTCATTAATCGTACTTATGGAAAAAGCTTTGAAGCATTGGAATTAGCAGCTGACTTTGTTAATAATTAAATCTTTGCTGCCTGCCTGTAACAAGCGAACATTTTTCATGATGTTTTGTGCCTTGAGCAGTGCGAAAGGAATGAATGTAAAAATGGATAAAACGTGGACAACAATTTTTATCAGGAAACAAATCCAGTAAGAAGAATGGAATTGTTGAGAGAAAATACAGGTAATGGAGAAAGGAAAGAAGAACAGTATCGGAACCAACTCTGGATTGCAAGATATGGAAAAAGTAGTCCTGTGAAAGATGAATTTGTAGGATGCCTTTTGGATTTAAAATATCTGGCAGAGGTCATAACGATAGATTGGGGAGGAAAACGAAGAAAGCAGGGAATGCAGATTATTGATACTTTGGGAATGTCGGAAATAGAGAGTCGGGACGAATTGTATCATAAAATTCTTCTAGAAGAACTTCAGAATGTATTTTTGAAATATATTGAGGTTAGCAGAAATGGTCGAGATTTTACATCATTTGTATTTGGAGTGGGACAACTAACAGAAGAAGGAATTGCGAAAAAAATAGCACAACAAATTAATATGATCGCATTTCAGGCACCACATTTGCTTCATATGGACAAAGAGTTTGCATTATTACAGGAAGCAGCACTTTTGGCTTTTAGACAATTATACCCGAATAAAGAATATTTTTCGGAAAATAATCTGCCATTTTAGAATAATCTTATTTCTAAATTTTATGTAGAACGAATGTTTATTTTTATAGTTTGGTCTTTGAGAATTTAAAAATAAAAATCGCTGAATCCATTGAATTTATTGGATTACAGCGATTTTTTGTTTTTAAAAATGTCGGAGAATTACTACTTGAAAATGCACGTCCAAGACGGTACAATAGTAAAATATGGTGGAGTATTCATAAAAGGAGATTTAATATCGTGGAAAATAAAAACAGGAACACTGCAGCAATCGGTGTGTTTGATTCGGGAGTCGGCGGTTTGACCGTCACAAGAGAGAATCATGCGTCAGCTGCCGAATGAAAATGTAGTATATTTTGGGGATACAGCAAGAGTTCCATACGGAAGTAAGTCAAAGAATAACATTATCCGTTTTTCCAGACAGATCATCCGTTTCCTGAAGACAAAGAATGTAAAGGCAATCGTGATCGCATGCAACACGGCCAGTGCACTGGCGCCGGAGACGGTGAAGGAAGAATTTGATATTCCGATCATTGGAGTGATCGTACCCGGAGCAAGAGCTGCCGTAAGAGAGACGAAAAACGGTCAGATCGGCGTACTTGGTACAGAGGCAACGATCAAGAGCGAGACTTATACCAAAGAGATCAGAAAACTTATGCCGGAAGCGGAAGTTATAGGAAAACCATGTCCGTTATTTGTTCCGCTGGTAGAAGAAGGATTTGCAAAGCATAAGATCACAGAAGAAGTGATCGATATCTATCTGTCTGATATGAGAAAGTCGGAGATTGATACACTGATTCTGGGATGTACCCATTATCCGCTTCTCAGATCCCGGATTATGGCATATTTTGGAGAGTCTGTACATATTGTAAATCCGGCGTACGAGACAGCGATGGATTTGAAGCAGATACTGGAAGAGCAGAAAATTGCCAATACATCGGGAGAACCGGCGGCATATGATTTTTATGTCAGTGATGCAGCAGAAAAATTTAAGAAATTTGCCAATTCAATCCTGCCATATGATGTAGATAAGACACAGGCAATTGATATTGAAGATTATTAGGAGAATATATGACAAAAGACGTATTATTAAGTATATCCGGTCTGCATCAGGATGTGACCGGGATAGAAGCGCAGGGTGATGAGCCGGGAAATGAACCGATCGAAGTGATCGCACCTGCGAATTATTATGAAAAAAACGGAAAACATTATGTGATTTATGATGAACTGGTAGAAGGAATTCCGGGAACGATCAAGAATAAGGTCAGAATTATGGATGACCGGAAGGTTGAGATCATTAAGAGCGGGATTACAAATACGCATATGGTATTCGAGAAAGACAAGATCAATATGACACAGTATGAGACACCATACGGTGAGATGATGATCGGGGTATTTACAAAAGATATCCGGTTCGAAGAACAGGATGAAAAGATCACGGTACATGTGAACTATGCGCTGGACATCAACGGAGATCCGGTTGCAGACTGTAATATAGACATAAAAATAACAGCATTGGGTCGATAGGTTCCAATGCTGTTATTTATTAAGTACTTATTTGTTTCTTAATCTTGCAAAAAATCCCTTTTTCTTTTCCGGTACGTCCAGCGGACCTCTTACACCTTTTACTGCTGTGATGTAAATACCGCTGATAGTAGCTTTTACTTCTTTCTTAACCGGAATCAAAGGATAAACCTGTGCGTCGCACATAAGTGTCATGATCTTTGGTCCGACTTTGGCTTTTACTACCGGTACTTTAGAACGACGAAGATACTTTGGTGTATTTTCGATTACGATATCCGGTAAGCCGGCTTCTTTTAATTTCATACGACCTTTATCGATAACCAGGATGGAAACAGTCTGTGCAACTGCATCAAGTTGTGCCTGCTGATCTGCCTGTTTCTTCTCGGCTTTCTTTCCAACGAAATATAATACAACACATGCAACGATCAAAATCACAAGGATTACCAATAATACAATTGTAAATGTCTTCACAATAAACCTCCTATATTCTATATTCCATAACAAATATTCTAACATTGTTTGGTGGGAGTGCAAGAAGTATACGGGAAAAGTAGACGATTTCAAAATGAAAAATTTGATAAAAGAATGAAATATATGTGAAAATGCTATGAAAGTTTTTCTAAATGTGATATAACAAAATAGTATGCGTAAACGTATACCAAGAAATCAGATGGGATTATGATGCCCACCTTAAAATGAATAATAAAACGAGGTGCACTATGAAAAAGAAAGTGGCAATGTTATTAACAGGTGTTATGGCAGTCTCTCTTATGATGACTGGTTGCCAGTCTGCCAAAGGTCTGGAAACAGAGAATATTAAGATTTCTGTTTATAAAGGCGTTGAAGTAGATAAGGTTGACAAACCAAGTGAAGTAACGGATGATGATGTGAATACACAGATTCAATCAGTACTGGATGAAAATTCGACAACAGAAGAAGTAACAGGCCGTGCAGTAAAGAAAGGTGATACAGCGACAATTGATTTTGTCGGAAAGATGAACGGAGAAGCATTTGACGGCGGATCATCCACAGATTATCCATTGGAGATAGGTTCAAACTCTTTCATCGATGGATTTGAAGACAGTATCATCGGACATAATGCAGGCGATACCTTTGACTGGAACGGAAAGTTTCCGGAGAATTACGGAAGTTCTGACCTGGCAGGAAAAGATGTTACATTTACAATTACAGTAAAATCTATTTCCAAAAGAAGACACCGAAGCTTACGGACAAGTTTGTAAAGAAGGTGTCAAAGGAATCTAAGACAGTAAAAGAATATAAAGAAGAAGTGAAGAAGTCTCTCGAGGAAGATAACGAGAAGACATATAATGATTCTTTACAGCAGGCAGCATGGCAGAAGGTTCTTGATAATACAAAAGTTAAGAAATACCCTGAGAAAGATGTAAAGAAGATTGAAGATTCTCTGATCTCTCAGTACAAATCTGTTGCAGAAGCTTACAATATGTCATATGATGATCTGATCGAACAGCAGATGGGAACAACTGTTGAGAAATTCGAAAAGCAGGTAACAAAAGCTGCAAAAATCCAGTGTAAAGCAGACATTGGTAACAAAGGCAATTGCAGATAAAGAGAACATTAAGTTAGATGATGAGACTTATAAGACAGAGCTTAAGAAGATTGCGGATGCATACGGATACGACAGTGTGAAGGCTCTGAAGAAAGCCGCATCCAAGTCAGAACTGAAAGAGATTGCACTGAATGATCTTGTAAAAGAATGGCTGGCTAACCAGTGCATTCAGGTTGAGACAAGCTCAAGCAGTTCATCAAGCTCGAGTGATTCATCAAGTTCAAGTAGTTCAGACTCAGGCAATTAAGCCGGACTGAATTGAAAGCAAAAGAAAATATAAAGATAAAAAACTTCCCCGGAGTTTGGTATGCTCCCCGTCAAGAGGACAATAAAAAATAATAAATTTTTGTATCGTCAGCCATGCTATGGCTGGCGATATTTTATGCTGCTTTTGTATATTGCTCATGATATTTCATTGGTGTCATTACATGCAGTTTCCTTTGAAGTCGTTGGTTGTTGTAGTAATCTATGTAATTAGCTATCGCAGTAATCAAAGAGCTTCTGTCATTAAAACGCTGTTTATAATACATTTCTCGTTTTAGAATTCCCCAAAACCCTTCCATTGGTCCATTGTCAATACAGTGGGCAACTCTAGACATACTCTGCTTCATATGATGTTTTTTTAATCTAGTATAAAACTGTGCGCTTGTATATTGAAAGCCTCGATCAGAATGAACTAATGGGTGTGCATCTGGCTCCTGACGAACAGCCTCATCAAACGTGTCCATAACTAATGGATTATCATTATGATCGCTGATTTTAAAGGAAACAATCCTTCTATCATATAAATCTAAAATAGCACTCAGATAAACTTTATGAACTTCTATTCCGTTGTAGTATTTAAATTCAGAAACATCTGTAAGCCACTTTTCATTCGGTTTTTCGGCGTGAAATTCACGGTGTAAATAGTTTTTTGCTATGTGATCAGGATTTCTGTCTCCTCTGGTACAACTCTTAGGTTTCCATTTAATATTTGATTTTATATCGTATTTCCTACAAATACGAAGTACTCGTTTATCATTCACATGAATTCCTTTATGTCCATCTAATTCATCACGAATCCTTCGGTATCCCATATCTGGATGCTGGTGATGAATCCTTTGGATTTCAGTGGATAGTCTTTCGTTTCGAAGTTCATTATTACTTTTCGGATATTTTCCCCAGCGGTAATACGCAGAACGTGTAACATTAAGATATTTACAAAGTCTATCTATGGGATAATGCTTAGTAGACGATAGTTTTTGGATGGCTTCATATTCGGCTAACCGATGGATTAAAGATAGCGACCCCTCCTTTCCAGTTCTCTGACTTTTTTTAACAGATCATTCTCCATTTGTAAGTCTAGATTTCTTCTTTCCAGTTCAGCTATCTTGTCACGTAGCTCTTCTTCAGGTGTTCTGCTTGGAAGAGAAGCTATACGACGTCCACGTCTGTCTTCCAGACCCGCTTGACCCATCTTTTCGTATCGTATTACCCAATTGCGAACTTGTTGATAGGAACAATCATATTTGAGTGCCATTGCACCATAATTCTTATCATTTGCAAGACAATCTGTTACTATTTTTAATCTCTCATCAAGTGTAGTGTTCTTTGCCTTTTTCATGTAAGCACCTCCAGTGGATGTTTTTAATATTCCACCAGAATTATACACCTTAATCCAATCGGAAAGCTGTCTGTGTGAACGAATTCCGTATTTTGTGCAAATATCCTGAAGAGATCCTTCTCCGTTAAGATAATCATTTATAGCAGATATTTTTAAATCTTTTGAATAAGATTTGTTTTTCGGTTGATTGAGTAATCCAGTTGGTCCATCATACTGATAAATAGAAATCCAATTTCGAATACTATGATGATCAACTCCTAATTCTTTTCCTGCTTGCTGTATGCCAATTTCTCCTGCAAGGTAGCGTTCGACTATTTTTACTTTTTCTACTGGTTCTATCTTACTCTTTCTGAACATGAAAATACCCCCATATAGGACTTTTATATTTCATTGTCCTATATGAGGGTAGCATATCACAGTACGGGCGGCTCATTTTCTATCTAAACGGATGTATCCGGAAGTTCCGGCAGTTGATCGGTGAGTTCTTCATATCCGAGAATATCTCCGGCACATGGCATCGATTGCCCTGTTCCCTGCTGTGGTTTCCGGAAGTACAGCCGATACCGATGTCCCTCTAGGAGTTTGATATTCTTTTCCAGTGAGAAGGCGTATTCCTTTCCGTTATCACTGGCAAACCAATATTGCTGGTTTTTCCCGAAGAGTGTCTGTTCCCGTTTCGTGCAGCTTACGTCCAGTGACAGATAAGCATGTGTATGGATCAGGTGGTAGAAACTGAGTGCACGCAAGATGCTGCAGATTCCGATGAGGAGGCTCATGAGGATAAAGAGCCGGTCATGGGTGGCGATCCCGAAGATGCACCCAAAAAGTACACAGAAAAAGCCGATTGCACTGATGGCAACCAGCTTTGTGAAAAATGGTTTTGGCATAAGGTTCCTTCCTTTAACATGTATGAAATGTGATTTGTTTATTCAGGTACAAATTAGCAATAGCCTGCAGCACTGGATACTGGGTATGGTGAATCTGGACATCATCCACAAGTGTTTGGTAAGTTGTCTCCGGTTCTGTGTATAACTCATCCATAATATCCGATTCGTTGTGGATTACTTTTTCCTGCTCCATACTTGTGACAAGCTCAGCGGTCGTGAGGGATACCTTATCAGCCAGCTTCAGAATGGTATCTTCCATCGGTGAAGAGGGTTTCTTCTTTAAATATCTGCCAAACTCTTTTGCACCAATAGTTCCTTCCAGATAAAGCTGAACGCAGCCAAAGAGCCGGATGGGAAAGGTATCCTTCAAGGGAATAATGGTCAGACTGCGAGAAGGCGATATAAGGCATCCACCCCTGTCAGTCCAATTCCGCTTACAACCAGACCGCGTAAGGAAAGTCGGTTCAGATAGTGTTGGAAGGATAAGCCTTTCGGACCTTCTTTCTGTATCTGGCGCAGGGTATAGGCATCCTGGAGTTCATGGAGCGTCAGAATCTGGAAGGCAAGACAGTTCCAGAGCAGCAGCTCGTCATCCGATAGTCCATATTCTTGTCCATCGTTGATTACAAGAGGAATGGATTTTCCGCCTGTCGTTTTTTGAAATTTTAAGGTTCCGACAGCAGTATAAAGTGTCAGCATAAAAGTTCCCTCCTTCAAAGTTAAGTCAGAAGTGCATAGAGTGCATCATCCTGCTGTAATAGTTTCCGTGCTTTGCTTTGCCATGCCCGTACACGATTGGCTGGTACTTGGTAGTGTTTTGCCAGGTCAAAGCTGGTATATCCCTGCTGTTGCAGATAGAGGGCTGCAATTCCCTTCTGAATAGTTGGGGAATGTCCGGTGCCAAGCTGGGTTAAATGCTCAAGAAGCAATGTCTGATTTGTGTCCTTTTCCGGGTGAGTTGTTTGTGTATCCTCGTAGGAAAACAAATCACGATAATGGAGATGTTCATCTTCAGATGATGCTTCGTCCAGAGAACAGAGCATGGAGCGGTCACGGGCAATTTTCCGCCAGTAATCAAAGATGGCATGACGGATGATAGTTTTGGCATAAGGCTGGAATGATCTTCCTTCCTCAAATCCGACAGCCGACCGGCACAAAGCCAGATATCCAATCTGACATAATTCCTGTTGTTCTTCCTCAGTTACATAGCAGCGGTGCGGGTCATGGAACGAATCATGATCGGAACCAGATCCATGGATTTTTCCACCAGTTGTTTTTGCTTTTTATTTAGCGGTAAGGTCATCATCAATCACCGCCTTTCAGCTGGCTGCCCGGAGGCGGAAGGAATATGGTTGTTCTTTAAAACATCTGCGGATTCCCGAATGAGCTGGTCGCACATATAGTTGCTGAACTGTCCGATGTGAGCCTGCTTATCTGTCAGACAGAACTTATCTGCCACCCAGCGATATGCTTCCGGTTTGGAAGGATGCCCTGTTGCCAGATCTGATCGAAAATTCGATGTGCCTGAATCCGCTTTTGACGAAGCTCCCGGTTGGCGAGCGTTCCTTTTGGTATCTTGGTTCCCGGATGTACCCCGACATAGGAATTGCAGGATGGATAGTGGGAGCAGACATAAACCTGTCCGCCATGAGAATGCGTTCCATATACAAAGGATGCATCTCTTAATATTGCTGTTCCGCCGCAGTAAGGGCAGCGGATGATTTTTGGTTTCTTCATCTGTTTTCACCTCGCTTGTACATACACGATACGTAACGTGTACGTGAATAACCAGTACGTACTGTATACTTATATTGTAAGTAAGCAGGTGATGAATTCCCATAGGACGCAAGCGGATACTGATCCCAGATTCGGACTAAATGGCACGAATCCCCATTTTTCAGATGCCGGGATAGAAAATTGCCCGGATGAGCGGGAATAAGCCGCTGTCTGTGAAACGTGGATAATTAACCGGTGTAAAGATGAACTTCTCACAGAAAATCCGTAGCAGGAATAAGCTGATCAGTACCAGACAGAGCAGGTAAGTGTTCCTGCGCCTTCTGGTCCATGGCTTTTTCGGACGGAATTTCACATACAGGACAAAAATCATGGGAATAAATATCAGGTTCGTAAAGACTGATCGATACATTGGATGATTGAAATTACGTTTAACATAGGCAGTGCTCCTTTCTTTACATATCCTGTACGTATAAGAGCCTGAAAGTGCAACTTTTTGTTACCAGTCATATTGCTGGTTCTCCTGAAGCCGGAGCAGTGCCGGAATGGGACATGGCTTTAAAGGCAGCTTCTGAGCGGCCAGATAGGGCAGATAAAGCTCTGTAAAAGCAGCAATGCTCATGCTTCCGGTACATTCGGTTGGCTCCGGTATCCGGGGAAACAAAAGCGCTGCATCTGAAAGAGGGAGGATGCAGGGGCTTCCCGTTTCATCCGGATGGAATAAAAAGCCAGAGTTCTCACAGCTTTCCTGTGCGTTACAAGTGCGGCACCAGACGTAGATACAGGAGTGCCAGTTCCCTTCACAGAGGTTCAGAAAATGACGGATGTGCTTGGCATCTGTCTTGCAGTGGGGGTGTTTCATATTCATCACCTACTAAAGAAGCAGGCAGTTCCATGTGGGAGCTGCCTGCAGGAGTCTTCGTTATGAGTTACTGATGTTTCTTTTTGCGTTTGAAGTAAACGATGCCCAGGACACTTGCACCTGCAAGTGCAGCTATGGCGATTCCGGCATACAGGAGAAGCGGCGTCTCATCGCCGGTCTTACAGGCGGAGCTACCGGAGGCGTCTCCGGTTCTTTCGGAAGCTCCGTCATGTGTACGGTCTGACCTTCATCCTTCAGATCCTCATGGGAAGCAATCTCATGCTCGGTTTTTCCGTCTGTATAGTAGAGCTTTTCAAAGACAACCACATCCTGTCCGGCAAGAGCAGAAGCGTCGAAGGTAAAGGTAACTTCCACAGAGCCGCCAGCTTTTTCTGCTTTAAATTCTGCCTGAGCGGTAACTGGTTTTCCGTCTTTTAACAAAGCCTCTCCGGTTTCCTTATTCATCAGGGTTCCGATGACTTTGTACTCAGATCCAGGCATCAGACCATGATAAGTGACCGTATCTACGATAGTCGCTTCCTTGGAAGCAGAGACATCCTGATCCCCGTCACTGCCGTCTTTGGCTGTGGTTTTGATTTCCGGGAAGTAGATGGTCTGGTTGGCATCTTTGATGTCCGCATGTACCGCTACTTCGTGATCTTCAAAAGTCATTGTTTCAAATGCCACGAGCGTTTTTCCGGAAAGTGCAGAGGCATCAAAGGTAAAGGAAAGCTCTACGCTGCCGTTAGCTTCTTCCGGAGTGAAACTTGTTTCTGCAGTCACAGCTTTGCCATCCACATCGAAAGGTTTTTCGGTTTCCGCATCCATGAGTGTTCCTGTCAGCTTGTACTCTTTGCCTGGGATCAGGTTTTTGTATTCCACAAGGTCTGTAAGCGTCAGTTCTTTTTCCGGTTTTGCATAGTGTGTGCCGGAAGCAGCATCTGTTGCAGTGGTTTTGATTTCCGGGAAGTAAATAGTCTGTCCTTCATCCGCAATGTCTGTGTGTACGGCAACTTCCTTGTCTTTGTAAGCCAGGGATTCAAAGACAACTACTGTTTTCCCTTTTAAGGAGCTGGCATCAAAGGTAAAGGTAACATCTACCGTACCAGCGGATTCTTTTGGCTTGAAGGATGCTTTTGCTGTCACCGGTTTTCCGTCTGCTTCGACTGGTTTCTTTGTTTCTTTATCTATCAGAGTTCCAGTCACTTCATATTTCTGGTTAGGAACCAGCCCCTTAAAGGAAACCGTATCCACCAGCGTGATTTCTTCCTTTGCACAGGAAATATTGGAGTTCGTGTCCGCATCTTTCGCAGTAGTCTTGATTTCCGGGAAATAGATGGTCTGGTCTTCATCGTTGATGTCGGTATGGACTGCAAGCTGCATCTCATCCTGATATAATTCCTCGAAGACAACGGTTGTTTTTCCCTTTAAGGAAGTTGCATCAAAGGTAAAGGTTACTTTGACGGAGCCGGAGGATTTCTTTGCAGTAAATTCAGTTTCAGAAATCACCGGTTTTTCATCCACAAGGATTGGTTCCCCGGTTTTTTTATCCATTAAGGTTCCAGTCAGTTTGTATTTCTGGCCCTTTTTCAGTCCTTCGTATTCCACAACGTCTTCAATGGTCACTTCTTTTGCCGGCTGGCTCATGTGTGTACCGGTCTCGGCATCCAGAGCAGTCGTGCCGATCTCAATGGCATCATCGGTCAGAGTTCCAACCTGTATCAGAACAGAATCCTTATAAACCTTGACTTCAAAGGTTAAAAGATCCATGCCTTTGTTGGAATCACAACGCTGTTCCGCCAGAGTGTAAGTATCGTAAATGAGAGCGCCTTTGGAATCATCCGGTTTGGAGGTGCCGAACCAGATGCCGTCTTCCGAAGACTCACCCCGGTTGGTATTTGCGGTATGTTTGTTCCATTTGGAGGAAGTGCTGGCATAACCGTTGGCATCTGTCACAATCACATGGCTTTCGCCTGTTGTTTTGGAAGTGATCTTAAATGGCACATTTGCCAGACGGTTCTGGCTGCCGTCAGCAATCTTGACAAATTCCAGATCCCCGCGGATGACCTGATTGGAGATGGAATTGTCTTTTGCAGTCAGTTCCACGATTTTTCCCTGTTCTGTGATGTCAAATTCTACAGAGATCTTTCCGCTGTTCAGATAACCGGAAGGTGCAGTTGTTTCATCCACACGGTAATGTCCGAATGGGAGAGCATCTTTTGCAGTTGCAGCAGAACCGGATTTATCGGCAGTAAGCGTAAGGACAACCTGATCTTTCGTGTAGGATGTTCCGTCTACTAATACCGGATTTTCATTAACGTAGTGATCGCAAAGACAGTACCTT
>ENA-OQER01000519-OQER01000519.1-human-gut-metagenome-genome-assembly--contig:-NODE-519-length-20707-cov-5.670214_pt1 | contig 20707 bp, 28 predicted proteins | sample MGYA00242797_ERZ504639 | MGnify/ENA primary metagenome ERZ504639 (study PRJEB26092, sample SAMD00036306) | human gut metagenome | host: Homo sapiens | study: EMG produced TPA metagenomics assembly of...
AGCTTCCGGGCTGTCAGAAGTATCCGGATACCCGCCTTCCTGCAGGCTGTTTCAATGTCCTGCGAAGTCAGGGACGGCAGGGAATCATCGGTTTGCTTTTCGTAAACAGTCGTATCTGCAGAGACCTGTACCCCGTCTTCTCCAAATAAAAACACACCCGTCGGGGTGTGGTAGGTAACCGGAAGCGTATCCTGATCGGAAAGTGAAAACATCAGGCAGACGGTTGTTTCGGTAGGGTAGCTGGTTTTTTCCGGCAGGAAGGTGATGCTTGTCTGTTCTTTTTTGACATACTCTTTTAGGTAGACAGGAAACTGCCCTTTGAGAGAAGCAATCTGGCTGTCGGAGAAAAATGCTTTTAAAGCATCAAAATCCAGATATTCCGGCATGGGGGTATCAGAATTTGTTTCTGTTGTTTCCTTTGCCGGTTCCCTGCCTTTGTTTCCGGAAGCTTCTTTTTCTGGCTTTTCCAGAAACTGGGGAGAACCAGTCCGGCAAGCAGCAGAAACAGCATCAGAAAAATGGAAAGAATCACTTTTGTTCTGTTCATAATGGCTCCTTTATTTTTTGTCGAAGATCCAGTAGGCATTTGCCGTAGCATGGATTTCCGACATCATATCAAATTCACGGTTAATATAGTTCTTTGCGTCACTGTCATTGGGATCATTGACCAGTACCTTGCCGTTTGCCGTAACACCTCGGAGTACGATGAAGTGTCCGCCGCTGGTGAAAAGTCCTGCCCGCTGAGAGGAGATGACCGGACAGCCTTCGGAGAGTGCGTGAAGTACCGTATTGGCATTGCTGGTCTGTGTGACGCTGCCACAGCCGAAATGACTGGCTGCAGCCTGAAAGTAGCTCCAGTAGGTTCCAACTCCCGGCTTGTAATAGGAATTCCCGCACCATGCCACCGCATCCGGAGGGGTAATGGTATTCCCGGTCAGGTAGCTGGCGATCATGGCAAAGCTGGTAGGCCCGCAGCCGGAAGATGCGATGGAGCCGCCGCCATAAGGAATGTTCCCGTAATCGGTCTGGAGATAGTGCGGAATCTGCATTCCGTTTGCCGGATAGCTTCCGCCGGTATTGGTAATCTGATAATACCGGAGAACATGCTCCACATATTCCTTGTCCCCATACCGGTCATAATGCCAGTTCGGACGGCACACATCATATCCGAATAAGCAATGGCGTTTTCTTTGGTATAACCGCCGTCACGTTCCATTGCCCAGTCGATATAGCCGGAGCCGTAATTGTAACCCTGAAGCGCCAGCTTGATGCGGTCCAGGTCGGTAGGTCCGGTACATCCTGCTTTATCCAGTGCATACTTAATTCCTGAATCCCACATTCGATGGAATAAGCAGGATCGGTGATGCCGTTGGGGACATGGGGGTATTTCTTATTAAAGCCGCCTTCTGCCGCCTGCATGGGATCGCTTCCACGCCCGCCGCTTTCCTGCATCATGACTGCCATGAGGAGTTCCACATAAGCTTCCATGCCGTATTTCTGTGCGACCTGCTGGATGGTAGCCCGGTAAGCCAGCACCTCATCGCTGACACCTACCGCCATGGCAAGACCGGAAGCGGAGCCGCCAAAGAACATGGTCAGGTTTTCCACATAACTGTCTGCCGTTTTTTTCTGCTTATCGGTCAGATGAAAGACGTGATCTGCAAAGTAGGCATCTCCGGCATAGCTGACCGTGTAGGTATGGTGGGTAAAAGTAACCTTTCTGGGTGGTGCATTTTCTTCTTCCGCCGGAACTTCCACCGTGGCCGTTTCTGAAGTAACGTCATAAGAAAAAGCCCGTCCTCGTTTTCCCGGATCAGGCTTTTGAGTTTGCTGATATTTATATTTTTATAGTCATCCTGGCTGGCACAAAACTGTGCGATGAGCTGGTTCGCATTTACGATGATACTGGAAGCGTAAGGATCGCTGATAGAGGCAGTATCTCCTTCCGGGAGTCTGGCAATTTCCGCATTGATCTTAGCAAGCAGTGCATCATGGCTTTCCTGAAGCACCTCCACGATTGCCTGATTGGAAGCCCGGATATTTTCACTGATTACCGTGTTGCTGGTCAGTGCTCCGGTATTTTCAGAGAGGTCTCCGAAGACGAGTCCCGGAAGCATGACAAGGAACAGAATGGGAAGCATCAGTACACCGCCGACGGCTGCTCCAGTTTTCGCAAGGGTGCGCCTGTGCCGGAATACTGTACCGATGACAGCAAGAGGACTGCCCATCAAGGCTGTTTTTGGCATGTTACATACGCTCCTTTCGCTGTGGGGCTGGCGGCAGTTTCTGGACAATGGATTCATTGTAGGCTACTTTGCCGCTGCCGGAAGTATATGGTGTTTTTTCGACCGTATCCTGTGCATACTGCTTGTACCAGGTGGAACCATCCACGGACTGTACCGTAGAGTAGGAGCCCTGAGTAGGAGCTGCATACTGGTCGGCATGGTACAGGGCAAAATCCCGGTTTCCGGAGCTTCCGGTTTCGGTACCGGTGATCCTTCCGCCACCGATTTCTACATTATCATAGGAAGAACCGCCGCCCGGATTGATGCCCATATAGGAAGTAAAGGCTTTCTGTGCGTCTGCTCCCTTGATGGAACCTACCTGACCGTAATTTCCCTGTGCAATGTTGCTGATGACCTGATTGGCAAAGTCTCCGCCTTTGTTCAGGGATGACTGGTAGAGCATGTTTCCGATACTGCTGTGTTCGGTATAACCGGTTGCGGAATTGACCGCTTCTCTTTGTACCTGTCTTCCCACTGCCCCGGCAAGCCCGCCGGATAGGAAGCTTCCTGCGACAGCCGCACTTCCGGGAGAAGAGGCTTTGTGGTAGCCGCCACCACCATGGGAACGCATGGAACCGGTCAGGCTCCGTCCTGCAATCAGAAGTTCAGCCATCATGTTTCCTCCGGTATTGCCGACATTGATGCCAAGCGATGCCAGAAAAGAATCAATTTCTGGGATACCTTTAAAAAGGCAATGGCACACAGGAACCAGACGAAGACATTTCCGGTTACCGCTTCCTTTCCCTGACTGGCAACTGCCGCTTCCACGTCTGCTTCCGTAAGCTCCGCTGCAAAGACCGGCATGGAGCAAAACAGTACCAGACAGGCAGTTAGTACCAGGAATGGTATGAGTTTCTTTCTAAGTTTCATTTTGGTCCTCCTTTCTTATAGGGATAACGGATTGGCAAGGAAGGTGCCGACCATAGAAGTAAACAGCCGCAGGCACCACGCATTCATCAGAAGCAAAAAGAACTGGCCGCCAAGCATCCGGCACCAGCTTTTGAAGATATTTCCGGTTGACTGGCTGGCACCCATGGAAAAAGCTGCCGGGGCTGTGTAGACAGTACCCCCAGAAGAATATAGCGTTCTGCCGCTTCAAAGAGCAGTTTGATGTAGTTCCACGCCAGAATCAGTACCAGAATCAGTGCAATGATGGCTACCGCCCCATTTGCACAGACTCCCAGGATGACTGTGACTACGGAGTTAAAATCCGCAAATTTTAAAGGCGGCAGGTCTTCCGTCAGAATCCAGTTGTACGGTGTTCCTGAAATCTTCAGGAGCAGATCCACAATATCTTTCGCATAGAAGGTGAGAAAGATAAAGAGGAAGGAACGGATGGACAGCTTAATGGGATCTTCCGCTTCGATACCGGCTCCCATAAAGTAATTTTTAAAGAGCTGCCATACCCAGTTTAAGAGGATCAGCCCGATGCCCAGTGCCAGAAAGACCTGATACATGGTCTCGGCAGCAGGAAAGTAGCGAAGAAACGTATCCATGGAACAGCCCAGAGCACCGAGGACTGAAGTGGTGATCAGATCCAGAATGTTCATGACCTGTTCGGCAATCCATTCCACGATTCCGTCAAGTATTCCCATAGTGGCATCTCCTTTCGTCTATCCGTTCCATTTTCCGCCTGCAAAGAACGGGGTGATGTAAGCCATGATAAAGCCAAGCCCGTTTAAGATCGCCCAGGTAATGACGATACGCTTGAGCCATGCACGTGATTCGTCCACGGTTTTTCCGCTTTTGGAATTCATCATCAGAAGGGCAACCGATGCCGTTACGACTGCAGCAATGGTGGAAATGAGGATAATCTGGTTATAGACATCCTTCATGATCTCATTGGCTTTGGTCCAGATGGTAGCGGCAAAAACCGGCTGTGTGTATCCGCAGAGGACTGTGACAGCCAGAAATGCAGCATACAGGCATCTGCCATAATTGACATGCCGTTTTGTGTCCGGCGGAGCGTTTTTCAGTTTGTGTTTCACGTAAAAGTACCTCCTTTTTATAAGAGCGGCAGGAGAATTACCTCCCCTGCCTTTGCTTATGGTTTTCCTGCCTCAAGAAAGGACGCAGCCCGGTCAATGCAGGCTGCGTCCTAAATCAAAGTATGAAATTGTAAAGATCCTCCTATCTTACAGAAAAAACGCAGCTTATTTGCCGCAGGAGAGGCTTCCCATACGGCAGTGCTGCGTTTCGTTCTGCATATAATTTTGACAATATCAATTTTAACATGGGTAAATTACCGCTACAATCGCAGGACTGTGCCAGTTACAGACGATGGAGTGCCAAAAATGTGACCAACGCTAAAAGCGTTATAAATGCAATCCTTATGGATACTGTAAGCGTGATTTGCAACCAATTATACTGGATTTACATGACTAATGCTTTAAGCGTTAGTGAATACTGGAAGGAGGAGGTGTGCGTGTGAAAGGAATGGGAAAGGCAATCCGCAGGTACAGGGAAGAGGCAGGAATTACGCAGGAGAGACTGGCTGAACTGGTGGATATCAGTACCAACATCTGGGTGCGATTGAGCGGGAAGTGAAAACACCTACGATGGAAACATTTGTAAAGCTGTTGAATGTATTAGGTGCGGAACCGAATGAAGTGCTGAAGGAAGTGATTCCTCTTACCAGAATGGAACATACTTCTGTAGTGGAAGGAAAGCTGGAAAGGCTCACACCGAAGAAGCAGGAAAGCGTGCTTCGGATGCTGGATGTGATAATTGAAGAGATGATGAAATAGAAGCTGTCTGCGAAATTGCCGCAGGCAGTTTTTTTGAAAGCTGTATATGCAATAAAACACATAAAAATATGCGATTTATGATGAAAGTGATTGCAAGATTTGATATAGTAATCCTAAAAGCATTATAAAACTAATTCTTAAAGGATGACTATAATATGAAAAAGGGATATGTGGGATTATTGGCATGTGCGTCAGGAATTCTGATCGGACTGGGAATCAGCCGGCTGGATCTGACAGGTTATCTTGAAAAAACACAGGAGCAGGAATATCACCCGGTAGAAAGAAAGGTGCCTGAATCAGTAGAAAGCAAGCTGAAAGATCCAAAACAGTGCTGGCTGTGTGGAAGCGATGAACGGAGTATGATGGATTATTTCCGGAAGTTTGACGATCTGGGAGTGATCTGTACCAATCACTGGTATGTGATGGATATGCATATCCGGAATCATGATGAGGACGGGAATCTTACCGGCCCGCAGGGAAACGGGCATATGGGTTATACCGGGACAGGAGAAGGCGGCTGCTTTTTCCATACGGAGCAGATGTCGGATTACGGGATTTCCGAAGTATCGGTGGATTACGGGGAAGATAGTATCTTCGATGTGAAAAAAGTACAGAACCATCTGTGTCAGGAATGCCTGGATAAGCTGGTGGAAAGCATGGAGGTATTCTGTGAGGAAACGCAAAAACCCAAGCCCCGTGATCTGGTACTGGTGGATTTTCAGACATTGGAGCTGTACGCCATTCAGGAGCATAATGCGGGATACTTTATCCGGGATTATTATGTGGAAATTGAGTCGGAGGAAGATGGGGTGGAAGTAAAGGCATTTTACTGCCCGAAGCTTAATAACGGGAAAAAGGATGGAGAATAAATTGAGGTTTGCATTGGTGAGGAGTATAATGTAAGTACGTGTTATGTATTGGAAAAACTTGAATTTAGCAGAAAGAAGGATTGTTATGAAATTTATCAATACTAGAAAATTCACATGGATAATTTGTATAATAGGATTTTTGCTTGCTCTTGTAAGTATATTTTTCTTACCGAGTATTATTCCAGTACATTTTGCAAATGGGATTGCGGATGATTATGGAAGAAAAATACAAATATTTTTATTTCCTATATTACAAGTGCTTATCACTTTTTTGACTGGACGAGAAAAAGTAAAATATTGCCTGACACATTCAAAAACTTTCTTAACGGACATTCAGTTTAATTGGATGATAGATGGTGTACTTTTATTGGTAATGTTTGCAGAAATATGGGTTATCTATGCTTCATTTGCATAGAAATACTTGCATAACAATTTACATTTGATTGAGCAGATAAAAATGATTTGAGGTGGTAGCAATGAAAAAGCGATTGGGAATCATAGCCGGAATTTTAGGAATTGTATTGGCAGTCATTGGCATTGTACTGAAGCAGAAAGAAAACACAGCCGTTTCTGTTATTGGTGGTGCGGATGGCCCGACTTCTATTTTCATAGCAGGGAAGTTAAATGGTGATAATTTTATTTTTATGATTGTAGTTGGAATTATTTTATTGATTTTGGCAGGAGTTATTTTTTACAAACGTAAGCATTAAGTTACAGTTTTTTAGACTGTGTATGGCGGAAGAACCGGGAAAGTGTAGATATATCATGGGGATTTTGGAAAAAAATAAAAAAAGTAAGGGTACAGCGTTTGTCTATGATGAGAATAATGATTACTATAAGATGGAAATAAACGGGATTGAATTTGTCTGTGACAGTATACATTCCGATTATGAGAAGCATGCAGTTGAACTGGCACAGGCGTATGAGAAAAGGCTGCCGGATATCGTGGATTATCTTATGCCGGATATAAAGGAGATGTTTGGAATTACAAATCCAGATGTAATAGCAAACTCACTAGGAAAGCCGAGTATAGATTTGGATAGAGGAACACTGACTTATCTGGAGCACACAATGGACAGCCTACATATTATTGAAATGGAATTTGACGGTATCTTCACGGCATTCTATAACTCCTGTATTGATGGATAGGACTTTAGTAACATAGAGCTGCAGTTGTCTACAGCTTTTATCCAGACTTCGGATGTTACAGAGAAGCAATCAGAAATGGATTGATCGATTTCTGAAGCAGTATCCGGTGAAATCCTTGAACATATGAAGGAAAAGTATGTATGTTAATTTTATTTTTATTGTAGACAAAAGATAGGACTGATATGATAAAAGAACAGGTTATTACAAATAGAGGTGGAGTATTTGATGCAGAAAATATTATTACTGGAGGATGACTTGAATCTAAATCGGGGAATTGCCCTGTTACTTTCACGGGAAGGGTATGAGGTTCGTCAGGTTTATACAATAAAGGAAGCAAAAGAAGCATTTCAAAAAGGAGATTATGCTCTTGTTATCAGCGATATTACATTGCCGGATGGTACAGGACTGGATTTTGGAAGGATGGTACGTGCAGGTGGAGATACATATCTTATCTATCTTACGGCTTTGGATCAGGAAATAGATATTGTAAATGGTTATGATACAGGGGCAGATGATTATATTACCAAACCATTTTCACTGATGGCTTTGGTGTCGAAGGTGAACGCATTGATGAGACGGCTTTCTAAGGTACAGGCACAGATTATGTCTTCCGGAGAGATTACGGTGCATATGAAAACGATGCAGGTGTATAAAGGGGATGAACCAGTTACTTTAAGTAAGAAAGAATTCTCTCTGTTGCTGTATCTCTGGGAGAATGCAGGACAGATTGTTTCAAAAGAAAGTATCCTGGAGCATGTATGGGATATAGACGGTCAATTTGTCGATGATAATACGGTTACTGTCAATATAAGCAGACTGAAGAATAAACTTGGAACAGAAGAGATAGCGAATGTGAGAGGACTGGGATATATATGGACCGGAAAGGTAAACAAAAATTAAAACGGTATTTTATCGTATATGTAATCTTTGCAGTATTTTTTACAGTAGGAATGTATCTGATAACAAAGTATGAGGAAAATGCGAAAGCAACGCAGATAGCACTGCTCCTTGCAGAACATCCTGAACTGGAAGGGGAAATAGTTGCAATCTGGGAAAAGTCAGGAACAGTAGATTTTATAAGAGACCGGGACGATCAGAAGATAGAAAGAGTCGTACAGATGCTGGAAGAAACTTATGGTTATCACTCAGGGAGTGGATCTTCAGATGTGGTTATAAGGATTATCTGGGGAATTGGATTACTAGTGGGAGTCATAGTATGTAGCCTGTTCTTGTACCTGGACCGAAGAAAAAACTGGAGCAGATACGGTGATGAGGAACAATTACAGCAATTATATGAATGTCTGCAGGAATTCAGAAAAGGAAAATTCCAAACATATCCTGAAGAAACATCAGAATCGGAACAATGGTTAAAGGTGTGGGAATCTGTAAAGGAGCTGGGGCAATATTTCGAAGATTTGAAGGAACGTCTGGAGCAGGAAGAAAATGGTACGAAGAGTCTGATTACAGATATTTCCCATCAGTTGAAGACTCCGCTTGCATCACTCCGGATGAGTCATGAGCTGGTGGCAGAAAATCGGGTTACAGGAGAAGAACAGAGGGAGTTTCTGGAGCAGGAATCACAGGAACTTACCAAACTGGAACAGCTCTTGAATGAACTGGTAAATCTTTCAAGGCTGGAAACACATATGATCCAGATACATTCGCTTCATGAAAGCCTGAAGAAAACGCTAACAGAGGCTGTCAGTCAGATTTATATGAAGGCAAGAGGAAAAGATATTTCCATTCAGGTGGAGATGGATGATGATATAGTTGTGAACCATGATTCAAAATGGACGGTAGAAGCATTAACGAATATCCTTGAGAATGCAGTCAAATATTCACCGGAACATACAACGATTACAGTGAGGACGCAGGAGCTAGCAAGCAATGTGCTTATTGAAGTAGAAGATGAAGGAATGGGCATTCCTGCGGAGGAACTGCATAAGATCTATCAGAGATTTTACCGGGGAAGGAAAGCAAAGGAACAGGTAAAAGACGGAGCGGGTGTCGGTCTGTATCTTGCCAGAAAGATCATAGAAGAACAGGGGGGACAATAGCAGCCAAAAGAAAGGCTGAGAAAGGTATGATATTTAAAGTGACACTGCCGCTCATAATAGGAGAATAGTCGGAACCCTTACAAAACTGTTATGGTTGTTGTAAGGGTTTTGTAATGCAGGAATGTTATAGTAGGGGTATGAAATGGAAAGGGGACTTGAAGATATGAGTAGTATTTTAAAAGTAGAAGATCTAGTAAAGTATTATGGAGAAGGCGAGAATCAGGTGAGAGCCGTGGATCATACAAGTTTACAGATAGAGAGAGGCAAGTTTACAGCTATCGTAGGACGTTCCGGCTCCGGAAAATCTACACTTCTGCATCTGATTGGAGGGCTTGACAGACCGGATTCCGGCAAAGTATGGATTGATGGAACCGATATCTATTCTCGAAAAGATGATAAACTGGCACAGTTTCGAAGAAAGAAGATAGGATTTATCTTTCAGGATTTTAATCTGATTCCATCGCTGAATGTGTGGGAGAATATCGTTCTTCCGCTGGGACTTGATAATCGCAAGGTAAAGCCGCGGGAAGTGGAAGATATTCTCAAAAAAATCGGACTGCAGGATAAGAAAGATGCGATGCCGTCTGCTTTGTCTGGTGGACAGAAACAGAGAACTGCGATAGCCAGGGCATTGGTGACAAGACCGGCGATAATTTTGGCGGATGAGCGACTGGAAACCTTGATTCCCAGACTGAGCTAGAGGTTATGAGCCTATTGAAAAGCTGCGTGTCGGATTTCGGGCAGACGCTTATCATGATTACCCATGATGAAACGATTGCCCAGATGGCGGATGAAATGATTATCATTGAAGATGGCAAGGCGGTGAGAAGATAATGAAGATGACGACCAGAGTTGCATATTGCAATATGCGGCATTATAAGAGCAAAAACATACTGATTGGAATTGCCATTATCCTGACAACATTACTGCTGTTCGTAATCCCATCAATCGGAAAAGATATGGTGGAAGTGAACTTTGCGGTAATCAATAAGATTTATCCAACATGGCATGCCTTTATCGGAACGTGGACGAGAGTACAGTTATGAAACTGGCGGCACATCATGATGTGAAAACTTACGGACTCCGCAGCGATGCGGGGTACATGAATCTGGAAGATGCGACGGTTTCCATGATGTATATGGACAGAACAGGGATGGAACTTTATAAAGTGAAGCTGAAAGAGGGGCAACTTCCGCAGAAAGAAAATGATATTGTGGTTTCAAAAGGAATACTGGAAGCATTAGGACAGAATGGGAAAATCGGTGACACTATCACAGTACCTTATCAGATTCTGAAAGATGACGGACTGGATTATACGAAGGAGAAAGACTTTCGAATCTGTGGTTTTTAGCAGATAATGAGAGCAGCAAAGAACAAAAACAATATACATCATTGGTTTCAGAGGCCTTTCTGAAAGCGGAGATACCGGTAGAACAGGTGAAATATCGGTTTTTACTTCAGGTGAATGGACAGAAAGGAAATACGACTGCAGATTATACAGAGACGATACAGAATATTGCCAGACAGTTCGGGATTTCCGAGGATGACATGAATATTAATAAAGAGTATCTTGCAGCAAATTATGTGGATCCGGCTACAATTCCGGTGATTGTAGGAATCATGCTTATTGTTGTATTGGCGGGCATTATCACAATTTATAGTGTTTATTATGTATCTATGAACCAGAGGGTTCGGGAATTTGGAAAGTTAAAGGCAATCGGGGCTACGAAACGGCAGCTTAGACAAATCGTACTAAGAGAGGGAATGGGAGTGGCGTTGTTTGCCATTCCGATAGGACTTTTGATCGGAACAGTTGCTGTGAAAGTGTACTTCTCCAGTTTGTAGAACATGCAAAGGATTCAAACGTACTTATAACAGAGGCATACAAGGTTGTAGCTAAAGGAGAAGTCCAACTTTATTATTGGTGGATTTATCTGTTGGCAATTGCAGTGACTCTGTGTACAGTGTATCTGTCACTGATGAAGCTATGCGTATGGCGGCGAAGGTATCAGAAATAGAAGCTATGCGTTACCAGGGAGGCAGTAAGCGACAGAAAAGCAGCAGGAAGGGATATCAATTTCTGAATATCGGACGACTGACCAAGAGAAATCTTGCAGAGAATAAAAAGAAGAGTACTATCACGATTGTATCTATGGCCGTTACCGGAATATTTGTCATGATGGTAGCAACGGTGCTGTCTTGTGCAAATCCGATGGAAAGTGCAAAGAGTTCGATTGTGGGGCAATATGAGATTTCTCCAATTGTGGAATCCGGGAATAAAGAGCATCCTGAATATGAATGGGCGGAGGTTCAAAAGAATAATCCATTAAATGAAGGACTAAAGCAGCAGATAGAGGAGCTTGACGGTGTTGAGCGGGTAGATGTGTTTACCGCGTTGAAGGTATCAGGAGGACCTTTTGAAGAAGAAATTGGAAGCGAATTTATCAATGGAGTGCCGGAAGAATACGCAGAAGAGCTGAAAAAAGGAATCACTGAAGGCAATGTCACATACGAGGAATTGAAATCCGGGGATAAAGTGATTCTGGACCGCGCGCTACTTCACTGGTATCCAGATATTAAAGTGGGAGATAAGCTGAAACTCAATATTCATGATGGAGATAATACCTTTCAAAAAGAGATTGAAGTGGCAGCAATTGGTGAATATGGAACAGGTCTGACAAACTATAACTGTCTTATCATGGCAAAAGAAGGGGCAGAGAAACTTACCATAAATAATTCTTCCAGCTATTTTCAGGTGATTGCAGATAAGGATTATGATGAGGCACTGGAAGCATCTCTACAGGCTATTGTGGATGGATCAGGCAGACTGCAGATGCGTACCTGGAAGAATGAGTACGATACATGGGAAAATGCCATACAGATGACTAGAGGTGCATGTTATGCATTTATCATCATTCTGGCAGCAATCAGCATTATGAACTTGATTAACACAATGATCAATAGTGTCCATGTGCGAAAAAAGGAGCTTGGCATGATGCAGGCAATCGGAATGTCGGACCGTCAGTTGATGAAGATGCTCCAGTTGGAAGGTATATTCTATACAGTAGGCACTCTTATTATCAGTATCGGAGTGGGAAGTCTTGCAGGATATCCGTTGTTTTTATATGCAAAGCGTACAGGAATGTTTGATATCAGCACATACCATTATCCGGTAACAGCAGCTATTATTATAATTTTAACATTGTTTGTGATACAGATGTTATTGGCAATATTCATTGCAAAGTCAGTAAGGAAAGATTCATTGATAGAGAGAATTCGTTTCAGTGAGTAAGAATATAAATTTCTGATGTTTAATGCAGGTACTAATCAATGTCGTAATAAAAAGGGGGACTTGATTTCTCAAAGCCCCCAGTGTATAATGAACTCAAGAAAGGTATTCAGATGCAAAATCTGATGCCCTCAGTTAAATTTTATATTCTATGTATAAGACATAGCATCCAAAACTTTCCTAGGGTCGTGGATGCTATTTCTTATTATGTCGATCTATATAAGTCAAAGCCGCAAAAATTACCAATAGTAAAGTCAATACTTCCATTGTATTCATGGGCATCACCCTCCTTGGATACTAGAGGGCAAAATCGAAATGCATCCGTCTTTCCGGTTCAGTAATACCGAATCAGTATAACACGTTACCGTTTTCAGTACAATAAGGTAATGGTCTGAAAAATACTTTATTCTGTCACCTTATGTAGCTGTATCGTGTGTATTTGCTGGACTAATTGGTGCTGTATATGAAAAAAAGCTATTTAAAAATAAGGTGGAAGCCTTATATGGTCTGCTTGATGATGCGGGTGATGATGCCGAGGGCAACATTACGCTCTTCATCAATATGCGTCACCACAAAGGATACCTGATCCTTTTTCCCGACTGTCCGGCTGTCATAGCAGGAGTGGGCAATGGCATTGACACCGATGGAGAGCCGGACAAAGACGGTGCCTTTATGGATGTCTTCCACAGTTCCGGCGTATTTTCCCTGAATCTTACATTTTTTCATGTTTTCCTTGCTGGTGTTGCCTTCCACACTTTTGACATCTGCGTGGACAATGACCTGCTCCGGTGAGTCTGCCCGCACATCCAGGATGCGTACCAGGATGTGATCGCCTACCTGGAAGCGTTCTCTGGCATCACCCATCCAGTCGAAGGACAGGTCTCTGGCAAGAATGGAGGTTTCCACACCGAAAATTTCTGCCCGGACTACCTTTTCCGCAACAGCAATGACTCTTGCCTGCACGATACGGTCTTCATAAACTTTCGGCATTCCGGAAGCATCTTTATCCAGATAGAAGATCTGGCGTTTCTTCAGCATCGCTTCTTTCCGGCTGGCGACAATGCTGCGTGTCTTCGGATCTAATCCCTTAATCAGAAAATCAATCTCACATCCAAGCATATTGTTGAGGATTTTGTTCTGCCGCAGAGCAAGCTCCCCATAATCGTGTGCTTCATCCTGCATGAGATGGATCATCATCTCAGTTACTGGGATGACAGTACGGAAATCCTTGTAGTAAACCACGCAATGAGGCTGCCGTTTTCTGTTTTCTCGATACCGCCAAGCATTCCGGTTAAGATCCGGCGGGTACGGTAGCATTCTGGATCTCATGCCAGGTAAGGTCTGAAATGGACTGGGCTGTTTCCAGCTTCGCATCGGAATCCAGAGTTAAAATAGGTGTGTTGGTTGTTTCGTTTGGCATCATAGTGTCTCCTTTCAAATTATGACATGATAGAATCTTTATCTAAAGGAACCATGTCTGTGTGATCCGAATAGTTATCTGCTGAGAAGTCATCCGGGAAATCGTGATAGCCAGGTTCCTGATAAAACGCTTTGCTGGTCAAAGTGCGGTTCAGCTTTTTTCTTTTTCTGCTTTCCATAAGAAGCGGTTTTTTTCGGGTGGGAAGCAGGAATAGTTGGAGTGTACGTATATTCTTCACTACATGCTCCTTTTCTCCATTCCGGAATATGTTCGGAAGCCTTCCGGGGAATGAGTTTTTGGGCATCCGGGTGCAGGGTGTAATCGTATTTTTCTACCTGCAGTACCTTCTGACCACGCAGGATAATCAGTGCAGTATCCAGCGGGAGCCGCAGGATCTCATCCGGAGTTAAGAGCTTTCGTTTCCCGATGGATCTGGTCTGGCGGTATTCCGGTGTATAATCGGATACCCTCCAGCTATTTAATTGTTTGGCTTCGCTGCTGACACCAACGGTCACATCACCGGAGCGGTTAGAGATAAATGTAGCAGTTACCTCATCCGTACAGCCTAAAAATAGCTGAGTGTCGCAGTTCCCGATGATTTCCTGCCATTGGTTTAAGGGATACCGGTTCTGCATCTGAGGCAGGTTTTGGAAAATGCAGGAAATACTGAGGTTTCGACTTCGGATCACGGAAATCTTTTTGTTGAGCGATAGGATTGCTCCCGTATTCGCCAGCTCATCAGCCAGGATATGTACCGGAACCGGCAGTTTTCCATCTTCCCATAGGTGTCTGCATAACGGACCAGTTTGATAAATACGAAGGTCATAAACAGGGAAGAAAGAAAATCAAAAGTGCTGTCTTGATCCGAAGTGATGCAGAAGTATGCACATTTTTCTTTTCCCGGCAGCGTCAGGTTGATCTCATCATAGGAAGTGATCTGGCGGATCAGCTTGTTCTGGAATACCTGAAGTCTGGAACCGAGTCCGATGATGACGCCGGAACGTACCGTGTCACTTGCCTGCTTATAGATGCAGTAGGGGACTTTTGCCGGATGGGAGACCGGAAGCAGGTCAAAGAGGCTGTTCAGTTCTTTTTCCGAACTCATGGTCAGGAGTTTGTATACCTGTCCGATATTCTTTGCCTCCGGTGGGAATCCCTGATCCACATAGAGAATCAGAGCTTTTAATAAGTTCATCTCGGCATTGTCCCAGAAGTGATCGCCTTTGGCAGAACCGGTATTCTGGATGATGACATCAGCAAATACCTGTGCCATGGTTTCCTGTCCGCCAATTTCACCCAGACAATTCCAGCTATCCGAGTTTTCCGGGTTTACAAGATTAAAGGATTTCACGATATATCCGGTATTCTCAAGGTAAGTGGCTGTACTTTCGTACAATTCCGATTTTGGATCGGTGATGATGAGGCTTTCCCCGCGGGCAACACACTGGAAGATCATGTTGCGTGCAAAGGCCCGGCTTTTCATGGAACGCTGGCACCGTAAACGGCAATATTCCGGTTCATGCGGGTATCCTTCGGGAGACAAACGGCTTTTCCGTTCAGTTTTCCAAGAATGGTTCCTTGTGTTTCTTGACATCATTCGTAAGCTCCAGTACCTGATGCATTTCCTCCAAAGTCATAAAACCGGAAGTCCCATAGGTTCCCTTTGTGGAATAATTCAGGTTCCGGCCCCGGTCTGTTATTTCCCCGTTTCGGTCAAATCCCATACGCATGAGAAGGAAGGTCAGGAGTCCAAAAGCTGCCAGACATAGAAAAATCCCATACAGATTGTACGGGAAAGCAGTCAGGGCATCCAGACAGGCGAGCGGGTGCGGGGAGGGGATCTGCGGGGCAGTTCCGTTTCCGGCAAAATTGCCGGCAGATTCCCAGGTCTGATAGTTGCGGATAAATTGAGCAACATAGCCTCCTGCATAGAGGGTGCAGAAGGTGATCGGAAGCATATAAATGAGCTTCCACCATTTACGGTTCATGTAAAAACCCCCTTTTGAATTTGCAAAGGTCAATACTGGAGAAATGGATTGTGGCAGTTAAGTATTTTTTCAGGACCGGAATCTGAAAATCGAAACAGATCAGGTTCCCGGATCTGCCGTATACATTTAAGCCGGTATTGAACCGGTTGATTCGCTGCATGTCAAAATCATAAGCAAGAAGGATGGGGTTCCCGGAAGCATCCGTGGCATCATGTTCCAGTGGAATTGAATCGCTGCGGCAGCCCAGATCGGACAGCAGGAGGTTGTCCAGCTTTTCCATGATCTCAGGGTGAACCAGCAGTTTTAAAAGCACTTCCCCTTCCGGAGTATTGGGAAGGTAATGGAAATGCTCGAAGGAGGTGTCCAGCATAAACAGGCTCTTTTTGTAGCCTCCGGTACTGGTAAACAGCCGGAAAGCCATTTCCATGTCGGTTCCGGTCATGATTGCCCGGATCTGTGGATGTCCGTTGTAAGGGTAGCCTTGCAGGTAATGCTGCAGGAAGGCGTTTAAGCGGACTTCCGTTCGATATTCCCATTTCAGGACTCCGTTTCCCGTGTTATAAAGGACATAGACACATTGCGGTGCCATCAGGATGCCCATGCTGCGGGAGTTCCTAATCTTCGTGGTCTCCGGGCCCAATTCCTTAATTTCTCTGGAAGCGTAAAAAAGAGGAAGGCTTCGCATACCGATGGAACCAGCTTCGCGGTGATTACAGAAGATGTCAGGTTTTACATCCGGATAAAAGGGAATCCCGGCATGAAGGAGTGTCAGATACGTTTCGGCTTTCTGATGTAAGCGGATACGTCGGGATACTTCACTTCGGATGAGGTTCGTCTCGGTATTGCCGGTCAGATAGCACTGGAAGCGTAGCGGCGAGACAGATAACAGCATCTCTTTCGCAGCTTTTGTAAGACGGTAGCCTCTGAGAGCATCCCGGTAGTGGGTACGGATGAGGTGTTCCGCCTTCAAATCCGTAATGAGTTTTTCCGCATAGGAGGCACTTGGGATGAGTCTGTTTAGCTGGTCTGCGGGAAATTCCCCGCACATCCCTATCATTTCCAGTAAGCGGTATTTCGTAGTGTCAGGTCTTATCAAATAAGCATCACCTCAATTCAGTTCTTACCCATGCAAGCCTATACTTGGGTAAATCTCCGGTGGTTTGGAGATAAAAAAAGCAAGAAAACAAAGTTCCCTGCGGTGGTTCTTACCGATGTCGGATTTCTGCCTGAGAAGTCAGGAGATTTTCCGACATGCTTTCGTGATGATTTTTCTGGTTCTGCAGCCATTTCGGAAAGTCAGCTTTTTCCATAACCGATACCAGTGTACAGTCCTTTAAGCCAAGCTGTGTCGTGTAGTAGGAATCACAGAAAAAGCCGCTGTCATCTGTCAGAACATAAGTACAAAGTGTATCCAGAATCTGTTTAAACTCCAGATTGTCATAATCCCGGATACGTCTTTGAGGAAGTTCCCTGTCATATATTTGACTGAAACATATCACGCAGTCACGATAGAGGGGCAGGGCATTTTGTTTTACATACTCCCGAAGCATATAATTAAGCGGTTCATGGAGAAATGCAGTGTTTGTGTGGACTCTTCGTTTCGGAAGCAGTCCGGGAAGCGTAATGGTGAGAATCCCCTGCTGTTCTGCAATCCGCATTCCCTGTGCATCTGCCACTTTGAAGATAAGCTGCTTGATTTGGGGAGAGAGCCGGACAGACAAGGTTACGCATCTGGCAGGCAATCCGCTCCGCCCGAAGAGCAGCACTGACGCTCAGTTCCTCAAAATTTTTATCATAATTCTGGATATCAGTGACCTTCAGAGCGTAAACGGTATTCGTCAGTTTTTGCAGCTCCCCTTCCAGTTTTTCAAGCCGCTGGTAAATGGTTGGTGTATTTTGCGTCATAATAACCTACTTTCTCATGTAGTAACTGACAGCACCGGATTCATTTACAAGGCAGTAAGCGGCTACATCATCAATGGTGATTTTGGCAGCCTGGCTTTCGGATTCTAAGACAATCAGGCGTTTGGAACCATGTGATGGGATACTTTCCATCACATGATTGATCAGAGCCTCCTGTTCTTCACCGATATAGATGATTTCGTATTGTTCATCTTGCGAAAAGAAATTGAGCTTGATTGGAAATTCGCCACTGGTGTGGTATACAACACCTTTCTTAAAATCCAGCAGTACCCAGAAGCATGTAATTATAGCATAGTCAGGATTCTCAGCAGACTGCTGGCTGTCACAAAGAAGGTCATGCTCTTTATCGTAAATGATGCGCCCTTGTTTGATGAGGCTGGTAATCAATGACTTGATAGACTGCTCATGTCGGGAGAAAAGTTGTAAAACCTGGTCATACCTCAGAGTATGGTAAGTGGTAATGAACCGTAAGAGCTTGGCTCCCTCTCCTTGATAGATTTCGTTCCTTGTTTTCATGATTGACTCCCTTCTATATATAATAGGAAACTTTATACATATGGCTGTACGTACAGGATACGTTTGGTATTGTAAGTATAGTGTACGTACAAAGTACATAGAACCTGCTGTCAGCGATTGAATTTACAGGTACAAAAAAAGCACCATCTATGGGTGCTGGAAATAAGGAAAACTATAAGCAATACCTATTGTAGCATGGGTAATTTTACGCTTCAATCGCAGAAGCAGGTCATTTCTGTGCCATTTTCACTGGTTGGCATAAAAAAAGCAGGAAACCATTTTGATTCCCTGCATGGTGTATTGTTGTGCTTTTGTGTAGTTCTAATGATTACTTGTCTTTATAAAATGCTTCGAAAGCTTGTGCGAAGAATTCGGCTGTACCATTGCCGTATTTTTCATCTATCATAGGTTTGATTTTTTCATTACGGTAATATTGAGCCTGTGCAACCATCAGACCGTGTTCTTTCTTTATCTGTGAAAGTTGTTTCATAAGAAAACCGTATTCGGAAACAAGTTCTCTTACTTCAGAAGAATCTGGTGAACATACTTTTTTAGCTGCTAATTTGTATAAAAGATTGTCAAATTGTTGGTTGTAACTTTCTGCAGCCTCTTTGCTAATAGGATTGTTGGCAACAGACAGGAATTGCTCTTTTCCTCCATACCACTCAACAACTTTAGCATAGCCTTTCTGCATTTCTTCTGATGAAACTGTCTTAATATAATGCTTTTTCCATTCTTCAATGCTTCCAAACTCTTTTACAGCAAGTTCTTTCATATTGTCAGGCATATGTTCAAACATAGTTTGGAACATTTCTTCAACTTCCGTTTTACTAAAAATCGCAAAATCCATTTTATTCTCTCCTTTCAGGATATCATCAATGCTGGCAATCAGATGTTCCATACGTTCTTTCTTTGCTACCAACATTTTTCTCTGCATTTGCAAGATCTGGTTCCTTTCAAGAGCAGGATTCTCCAGAACAGCTTTGATTTCTTTCAAAGGAATGTCAAACTCACGGAAAAACAGAATCTGCTGTAATATTTCCAATGCCCTATCGTCATAAAGCCGGTATCCCGCATCACTTTTTTGTGTTGGTTTTAAAAGCCCGATTTCATCGTAATAGTGAAGCGTGCGAACGCTGATACCTGTAAGTTCTGATATTTCTTTGACTGTCCTCATAGTTGCTGACCTCCTGTTCCTGATAAGATAACTGTACGCTATGACGTTCCGTGAGAGTCAATATATATTTTGCATTTTTTAGTATAACATTTGTAAAAAGAAACTTATTTTGCTACATATTTTAACAGGAGACAGCATGAAAAAACGAGACAGTGATAAGAATCCTTTTGAAAAAAAAGAATCTGGTGAAACTTGCTCCGGCAGCAGTGGTTATTGCTGCTGTGGCTGCAGCAGGTGCTCAGGCTGGCAGCAGTGGAAAAGAAGTGACTGCTGAAACCAGAGAGGTTGTAAAATCCCAGGATCTGGAATCGCTTCTGAAAACAGCCTATTCCTATGAGGCAGCAGATGACGAGGCAAAAGAGGAGAGTCTGCTGAAAGCAGGCAAAAATACATCATCATCTTCAAAGAAAAAAACCTCCAAAATTTCAAAAGAAAAAAAGTGGTATAAAAAAGGAAGCTACAAAGAACCCTTCCAGTAAAAACGGCTGCATCTTCAGGGGTAGGTCAGGGCTCCACCACTACACCAACTACAGAAGTTCCGGAAGGCGGCTATAAAGATGGAACTTATCAGGGCAGCGGTACTGGCTTTGGAGGAACGATTACCGTACAGGTAACTGTATCAGGTGGGAAAATCACAGCTGTTGATATATTGAGTGCCTCTGGAGAAACAGGCTCTTATTTTTCCTCTGCACAGGGCGTTGTAAGTAAGGTTTTATCAAGCCAGTCCCCGAATGTGGATGCAGTCAGCGGTGCAACTTATTCCTCAAACGGGATTATCCAGCAGTACAGAATGCCCTTTCACAGGCAGGAAACAGTGATTCTGCACACCGCTGCCACACCAACTCCAACGCCAACGCCAAAACCTGCAAAGAAACCGAAGAAAGATACTTCTGTCAGCTATAAAGATGGCGTATATGAGGGACAGGCAGAAGGCTTTGATGGAATCGTAACGGTAAAGGTTACAATAAAAAATGGAAAAATCAAAAAAATAAGCAACACAAATACAGACACACCTGAATTTTTTAATAAAGCATGGAAAACAATCAAGTCCAATGTGATTTCCAGACAGAGTACTTCTGAAATTGATACTGTAAGTGGTGCAACATTTTCTTCCAATGGAATTCTCGGAGCTTTATCCCAGGCTCTTTCAAAGGCTGATCAATCAGGAACTACAGACTCAAAGGAAGAAGATATAACTCCAACCCCGACTGCTGTACCTGATGAAACTGTAACACCAATTCCAACGGAGATTCCACATCCTACCAAGACTCCGGATAATCCGTCAGA
>ENA-OQER01000520-OQER01000520.1-human-gut-metagenome-genome-assembly--contig:-NODE-520-length-20698-cov-4.588887_pt1 | contig 20698 bp, 23 predicted proteins | sample MGYA00242797_ERZ504639 | MGnify/ENA primary metagenome ERZ504639 (study PRJEB26092, sample SAMD00036306) | human gut metagenome | host: Homo sapiens | study: EMG produced TPA metagenomics assembly of...
CTATACTTTCCAATAAGAAAGTCCTTCAGCATAATAAGCATTAATTTTCTCTTCACAATCCTGCCGATGCCAATCTTATCATAAGTTCTGTCACAGCCTTTATCTTTTCCTCCGGATAGAAATCAGTAGATGAAATCCATTTTTCCAATTCTTTCCGTTGATGTCCGTCGGCCAAAGTTAAGGCATTAATCAGCATAAACGTTTTTTATTACACAAGATATCCCCTCCAATATTCTTTCCAAATACTTTCGGATTCCCATATACATCCAGAAAATCATCCTGTAATTGAAATGCTAATCCCATTTTAATACCGAAATCGTATAATTTTTGTGCATCCTCTTCCGAAGCATCCCCTAACACCGCACCAATTTTTAAAGCGGCAGACAAAAGTACCGATGTCTTCAAACGAATCATCTCAATATATTCAGATACGGTAACATCACTACGTGTCTCAAATTCATATCCCACTGCTGCCCCTCACAAATTTCCAAAGCTGTCTGACTGAAAATATCCATTACTTGCTTTAAATAGCTATCCGGACAATTATTCATCAGCCGATAAGCCAATACCAACATGCGTCTCCTGAAAGAATAGCCGTATTTTCATCCCAAACCTTATGCACTGTAGGCTTATTTCTGCGCATATCCGCACGATCCATCAAATCATCATGCAACAATGTATAATTATGATAAGTTTCTATACCTGCCGCCTGTGATAAAATATCATCCACATTTTCTTTATAAAGCTGATAAGACAGCAACATCAAGACAGGACGTATACGTTTGCCACCTAATGAAAGGACATATTCTATAGGAGCATATAACCCTTTCGGTTCACGCATATAGGGCATTGTAGCAAGGTAGGTATTTACCTTATCTAATAATTGTTCTGCAGAAAAAGCCATAAGATTGTTTTAATTAAGGGATTATTAGAAAAAGAGGCTGCCTCAAAGCAGCCTCTCAATTAAGATATTGAAGTATTTTTATTACTGTAATTTGAAAGTTACAGGCACTGTATATTTCACACGTACAGCCTTACCACGTTGTTTTCCAGGTTTCCATTTCGGCATGGTCTTGATTACGCGGAGAGCTTCCTTATCCAAGTAGGGGTCTACACTACGTACAACCACCGGGTCAACGATAGAACCGTCCTTATTAACGACAAACTGAACGATAACCTTACTTGTACACCATTTTCCTGAGAAATAGTGGGATATTTAATATTCTTACCTAAGAATTTCAAACATTCAGCCATACCCCCAGGGAATTCAGGCATTTCTTCTACTACTTGGAAAATTTGTTGTTCTTCGGGTTCTTCTTCTTCAACTTCAACCGGAACGTATTTAACTTCTACTGCCTGACCGGTTTCTTCTGAAGCCTGAATAGTCGTTTCTTCTACTTTAGCATCGTTTTCAACGATCTGAAGCACTTCTTCTACTTTAGGAGCTTCGGGAGGAGGAGGAGCTTGTTTTTGTTCCTGTTCCGTAATAGGGATAATTTCTTCTTCAAATACGACATCAGTTATACCTGTATCCGTAGTCACTTGCTTGTCGCGATCAGTCCATTCGAAAGCTACAAACATGAGAGCAAGGATAAACACATAACCGATAAGCAGCCAGGTACTCTTTTTACCTTCGAGATCTGCTTTAGGCGATTTTTTAACTTCCATAAATTGTGTTTTAAAAATTAAGTGTTTCTCACTGAGGGCAAATGTAACACAAATCTTTTAAATAAAAAGTATTTTCACATGAAAAATATGCTAATTCATTTTATTTTCATCCGATTTCATAGACATACACCCAACTTTTATCTATCTTTGAAGCGTTTTTAATAGTCACCTATACATTAATTATATATGAAGAAAATAACTATTGCCATTGACGGTTATTCATCATGTGGAAAAAGCACTATGGCCAAAGACTTGGCACGTGAAATAGGATATATCTATATTGATAGCGGTGCCATGTATCGTGCTGTTACATTATATAGTCTACAGAAAGGGTTCTTTTCGGAAAAAGGTATCGACACCGAAGCGTTAAAAACAGCAATGCCCGATATACATATTTCATTCCGGTTGAATCCGGAAACACAACGTCCCATGACTTTTCTGAACGATACAAATGTAGAGGATGCCATCCGCAGCATGGAGGTTTCTTCTCATGTAAGCCCTATCGCCGCCTTGGGCTTTGTACGTGAGGCTTTGGTAAAACAACAACAGGAAATGGGAAAGGCCAAAGGAATTGTCATGGACGGAAGGGACATTGGAACCGTTGTTTTCCCCGATGCCGAACTGAAAATATTTGTAACCGCCTCGCTGCCATACGTGCACAGCGCCGTTATGATGAATTGAGGAGTAAAGGGCAAGAGGCCTCTTATGAAAAAATTCTGGAAAATGTGGAAGAACGTGACCGTATAGACCAAACCCGTGAAGTCGGTCCGTTACGACAAGCGGATGACGCTATCTTATTAGACAACAGCCACATGAGCATTGCCGAACAGAAAGAGTGGCTGACCGAAAAATTTCAAGCAGCTATAAATGGTTAACATAGAGATAGACGAAGGATCTGGGTTCTGCTTTGGAGTCACTACGGCCATCCGTAAAGCAGAAGAAGAACTGGCAAAAGGAAACACTCTTTATTGCCTGGGAGACATTGTACACAACGGACAGGAATGTGAACGACTAAAAAAAATGGGGCTTATCACAATCAACCACGAAGAGTTTGCCCAATTACACGATGCCAAAGTACTGTTACGTGCACATGGAGAACCTCCTGAAACATACGCTATAGCCCGTACCAACAACATCGAGATCATTGACGCCACCTGTCCAGTAGTATTACGTCTTCAAAAGCGCATCAAACAGGAGTATGATAATGTTCCGGCAAGTCAAGACACACAAATCGTGATTTATGGCAAAAACGGTCATGCCGAAGTACTGGGCTGGTAGGCCAAACTCATGGAAAAGCAATTGTCATAGAAACACCTGCTGAGCTGCTCATTTAGACTTCACTAAAGACATACGCTTGTACTCCCAGACAACCAAATCTCTGGAAGAATTCTGGCAAATCATAGAATATATCAAGGAACACATTTCACCCGATGCCACTTTTGAATATTACGACACAATCTGCCGGCAAGTGGCCAACCGGATGCCTAACATCCGCAAATTTGCAGCAGCGCATGATCTGATCTTTTTTTGTCTGCGGACGAAAAAGTTCAAACGGAAAGATCTTATATCAAGAATGCAAAAAGATTAATCCGAATTCATACCTCATTGACCAGCCGGAAGAAATAGACCGGAACTTGCTCGAGAACGTCCGTTCCATCGGCATTTGTGGAGCAACTTCCACCCCCAAATGGTTGATGGAAGAATGTAAAAAAGCAATCTTAAACGAAAAATAGACCAATAAAAAATAGAAAATTATCGTTGTCCAACTGATAATTTGTTAACTTTGCGACATAAAAATATTAAAATGGGTATTTATGGGAACGATTAAAAGCATTGGTATTTTAACCTCTGGAGGAGATGCTCCGGGAATGAACGCTGCCATTCGTGCAGTCACACGTTCTGCATCTATAACGGCTTGAAAGTATATGGCATTTATAGAGGATACAAAGGATTGGTAACAGATGAAATTCAGGAATTCAAAAGCCAAAATGTTAGTAACATCATACAAATGGGAGGTACCATTCTGAAGACCGCCCGTTGCAAAGAATTCACAACACCCGAAGGACGAGCACAAGCTTACGAAAACATGAAGAAGCATGAAATCGACGCTTTAGTCATTATAGGTGGTGATGGTTCTTTGACTGGTGCACGTATTTTCGCACAAGAATTTGATGTTCCTTGTATCGGTCTGCCCGGAACGATTGACAACGACCTGTATGGAACCGACACCACCATCGGCTATGATACAGCTTTGAACACAATTTTAGATGCAGTAGATAAAATCCGTGATACGGCAACTTCTCACGAACGTTTATTTTTTGTTGAAGTAATGGGACGTGATGCAGGCTTCTTGGCATTGAACGGTGCTATTGCCGCAGGTGCAGAAGCAGCTATTATTCCGGAATTCAGCACAGAAGTTGACCAATTGGAAGAATTCATCGAACATGGTTTCCGCAAATCCAAGAGCAGTAGTATCGTATTAGTAGCCGAAAGCGAACTGACCGGGGGTGCAATGCACTATGCCGAACGTGTGAAGAACGAATATCCGCAATACGATGTGCGTGTAACGATATTAGGACATTTGCAACGTGGCGGACGCCCCACAGCGCATGACCGAATTATTGCCAGCCGTATGGGAGTGGCTAGCATCCAAGCACTATTGGAAGGACAACGTAATGTAATGATTGGTATTGATGATGATAAGATTGTTTATGTACCTTTCGCTAAAGCTATAAAGAACGACAAGCCTATAGACAGAGAATTGGTGAACGTACTTCATGAACTTTCTATCTAATTTTTATCCACCACAGGTACACAAAAAACGCAGATTATAATTATTCATTAAATCTGCGTTTTTTATGTTACCTGTAGTAGTAGGAAAACCTTATTTCAAGGTTGAGAAATAAGCATCCAATAACTTTTTGGCAGCAACAAACGAAGTCAGTTTGCCATTCAGCACCTCTTCCTCTTTTGCAGCCAACATAGAAATTATCTTTTCATTATTATAGAAACTATCACGCAAATGCTCGTTGATAGACTCATACATCCAATACTTAGCCTGTTCATTTCTGCGATATTCAAAATACCCATTCGCTTTCACAAAAGCGAAGTATTCATAGATCATATCCCAGATTTCTTTAATTCCAATACCATAAAAGCCGGAATACGTCATTACTTTAGGACTCCAGCCCGAATCAGGAGCAGGAAACAAATGTAAAGCATTACGGAAATGACTGGCAGCCAGTTTTGCTTTCTCAATATTGCTGCCGTCAGCTTTATTGATAACGATTCCATCCGCCATTTCCATGATACCTCTCTTAATCCCCTGCAATTCATCACCAGTACCGGCCAGTTGGATCAGCAAAAAGAAATCCACCATAGAATGCACTGCTGTTTCGCTCTGCCCTACTCCAACCGTTTCAACAAAAATCTTATCAAAGCCCGCCGCCTCACAAAGTATGATCGTTTCACGAGTCTTACGAGCTACTCCTCCCAACGAACCTGCTGACGGACTAGGCCGTATAAAAGACTTCGGATGGACAGATAGTTTCTCCATGCGGGTCTTATCTCCCAAAATACTGCCTTTAGAACGCTCACTACTGGATCAATAGCTAAAACAGCTAATTTTCCTCCCTTCTCAAGCACATGCAATCCAAATACATCAATAGATGTACTCTTGCCGGCACCGGGCACACCACTGATACCGATTCGCATAGAATTTCCGGAATAAGGCAGACACTTCTCTATCACTTCCTGGGCAATAGCCTGATGTTCCGGTTTTACACTCTCCACTAAAGTAACCGCCTGACTCAATACGGTCACATCACCTTTTACGATGCCTTCTACATATTCACCTACGGAAAACTCACGACGACGAGGTTTTTTACGTAGTTTCAAATAAGGATTCACAATAGATGGTTGCTCAATACCTTTGTTCACTGTCAATCCCTTATATTCTTCACTATTTTCAGGATGTTCCATAGCTATTTTTTTGAGGTTACTTTTACTTTAATAATTATCTTCGGATTGTTAGGATCATTGGTTATCATCAGGACACGCGGAGTACCCTTTACTTTCTTCAAATTTTGACCGAAAGCAGTAATCTTCAACTTGGTAGACGCACCCGGTTTCAAGACACGTTTCTTCAACTGGACCCCCAAAGCAGAATTGAACACCTGCAAATCACGAATTTCCAGATTAGATTTTCCTACATTTTTAATAATAATCGTATGTGCTTTCTTTTCATCACTTTCCAGTTCTCCCATCTGCAACTCTTCGGCAGAAAGATGAATGGCAGGCGGATTCAAGCGTTCCTGCTGACTGATATGTGAGAAATCCGGCAACAATACGGCAGAAACCGGAATTTCATTTTCTTCTCCCACCTTATCTCCCAGGAAACGGGAAAGATAAACAGACGCCGTTGTCAAACCCAGTTTAGGTAACTTTTCCGTATCAAGAGTTATCTTGATTTTACCTGTACGTCCTCTTCCCAGTTTTTCCGGAATGGCAACAGCACTGAGGTAAGGAGGCAAATGCATCAACACAGGGTGTATAACCTATCTGACGTATTGGCAACCAACAGTTCCATAGTTGGTTTATCCCCTTTATTAGCATCTTCAAATTCTATTTCCTCCTTATTCAAACGGATAGCTCCAATCTGAAAAGGATGAGTGAAAGTATAGTTTTTAGGATCGGCAGTCACTTCTCCCCGAATAGCCAGATAGATAGGTTTATTGGAGGCATTGCAATAAATGCCTACGCTCTTCTGAAAACGTCCGATGGCTTTGGCGTCAAAAGTAGAACTGACAATCCCGGTCTTTCCCGGGGCAATCGGTTCTTTGGTCCAATCAGCAACCGTGCAGCCACAAGAAGTTGTCACATTAGATATCACTAAAGGTTTATCTCCTTTATTAGTGATTTTAAAGGTAGCCGTCACCGGATTTTTCCATAAAATAGTTCCAAATTCATGCGTTGTCTTATCAAATAATGCTTTGGGTTGTGCCTGTACTCCCAAAGTCACTCCCATTAACAAACTTACTATCAGTATAATATGTTTCATACAATTATTTTATGCTTTTTAGATAGCAAAGATAGACAAAAAACATCCTTTACCCATTTTTTCAGCCTATAATTTATTTTATCTTATGAATAACCTTTATCTTTGTCCCGCATTAAAAATCAGATAAATTATGAAAATAGTAAAACATTACTGGTTCATTGCCATTGCATTGATTACAATGATAAGTTTTTCTTCATGTGAAAGCGATGAAGAAAGAGGATTTGATATTTCAGGATTATACGGTAAGACTTGGTGGGGCGAAATGGGATTTGAGGACCCATACGGAGAACGGCTTTACAGTTATATTACATTCACCTCAGGTGCTTTCCCGGATCATGGTGTAGGTACGGAAGAACGCTGTTACTATGATGATGAACTTTATAGGTATATAAGTTTGACTGGGAAATTCAAAACGGTTGGTTATATCTATATTATTCAGATGGTTATACATTTATAATTGAATATCCATCCGTTTCAGGCCGCTATTTTTATGGCACGGCTGAAGATGGTTTTGAAATAAGATTAGAATGGGTGGACGGCAGAAGCATAAGAAAAAGTAAGTTAGCAAGCTAACTTACTTTTTATGAAATCACACAACTAATTCCAGACATCCTGTTTCTCTATTCCACCATCACCCGATATCCTCCCGTATGCCCTCCGAATTCCGGAGCATAAGCAGACTGAACAGTTGCAATTCCAGCCTGATATTCTCCTGTCCGGTTCACATACACCTGATACTCTATCACATAAGTTCCTTTTCTCATCTGATCGATAAAGAACTGGGTCGAAGCATCTTTGGTAGCCTGATAATATCCCAGCCCGTTGCTCCAACGAAATCCCGAAACTGCCTGTAACGGTTCCATACAAGCTGCACGGTCATCCTTGATCTGAACAAAATCCATATCACGGTCAGCCTTTACAGTCAGGCGAACGGTAATCTTATCGCCAACCTTTAACGGAGCTGATTCATTCAAAGCCTCATCCCCTTTATATAATTGACGGCTGACAGACAATCCGTTTCCCTGCCCGCTAATTTGATCCATACTTTCCAGATATTGGGCATAAACGGCTCCCCAACCCATTCCGGCTCCTTCTTTATCCACCCTTATTTTCTTGATATTCATCACATCACCGGACATCGTCTTCTTGATATAACCGATGGCATCATCTGCCGAAGTCCGGATCACTTCTTTACCTAAAGTAATCTCTACTCCTCCTGTATTTGCCAATAAATCCGAAGTTCCTGTAGCCATCAATACATACACCGCATCAGCCGTAGCTATCGGCGTTTCCCAAGTCTGTGTCTGTTTCTGCTTCAACAGCCAGCGTTTCATTTCATCAATAGCTTTCGTATCTTTTGTTATACGCTGTATAGCTTCCATAGCAGCCACTTCAGTCGGAATTTTATAACTGAACCATGAATATCGGGCTTTAGGAGTATCAAAGTAACGCCCCATTTCATCCGTCACAACAGAATACTCCATCAATGACTGCATAAACAACTTGGCCTCTGCCACCTTACCGGCTTGCTGCAAGATGATAGCTCCCAACGCCTTTCCATAAATCGTCAGTTCTTTTCCCTCACCGGACAACTTGTCTATGAAATACCGGTTCACCTTTTCATCAACCGGAGCCTTGCCATCCAAAGCGCAGATATACAAATACCTGAGAACCTGTTCTGACGGACGGATACCGACAGCCCCTTTCTTTTCAGCTTCTTTCATAGACTTATACTCTTCGGCAGCCTGCTTGCCTAAATACTCGAACCCTTTTTGAATCATAGGCTGCATCCGGCTGTCAGCATCCTGAGGAGTCAATGCATTCAGCCGGACAAGCATTTCCATTACCTGAGTGGTTACATAGCGGCTGCCTTGCATACCTTTATACCAACTCCATGCGCCATCTCCATTTTGCAATTCTCTCAGTTTCTCTACAGAAACTGCCAGTCCGCTGTTCATTGTATTCAGGTCAAACAAAGTGGCGATACGCTGTTTTTGTTCGGCTTCATTGGTAGCTTCTGTCAGCCAGGGAGTTTCAGCCAGCAGGATATTTTTCAGTTCCTGATTCTTTTGCAGATTGCTCATAAAAGTCTCCTTTGTACCACCTTGAGCCTTCCAGCTATCAAAGACTTGCTTGATACGGGGATTTTCTTTGACTATACATGCAGCCAATGAATGGGCATAATAAGCGGTAGCCCAGGAAAGAGCATCTTCATTCTGAGGATTAGCACTACAGGCAAAGCCTGCACGGCATACCAACCGGATGGGCAGTAAATTCTACGGTCAACCGTTGTTCGGAAGCCGTTTTGCTATGCTTGTTAAACAGATTTTCCAAAGAGAAAGTATGCATACCTTCCCCATTCACGTTCAGAGGAACGGTTTCCGTCACCCACTGTTTGTCTGTCAGAACGGGAATGTAACGCTGTTCTCCATCACTGAAGGTATCTCCATCCGCTACCATCCGGCATGCCATTACCGCATATTTGTCACTCACTTCAAAAGCAAAGTTCACATGCCCGGTTTCTCCTCCCTTCATATCGAACTTCTGTTTTTGTGAATAGAATACCTTTTCTGTTTCCGGATTAAACAATTCCATGCGGACAGTCCCTTTCACCCCCTTGTCCGACAGATTCATCAGTGAAGCGGCAATATTCGCTTTATCTCCCACGCGGACAAAACGGGGCATATTAGGTTGAAGCATAAATTCCTTGCTGGCAGTAGCGGTAGCTTCTATTTTTCCATAATCCACATTCTGGGTATGTGCCAAGCCCATAAACTTCCATCGGGTAAGGCTCTCGGGCAATACAAAGGAAATACTGACTTCACCTGTTTCATTGGTGCGGAGCTGTGGATAAAAGAATGCCGTTTCCGCAAAGTTTTCACGTATCTGTATATCACCTGTTTCTGCCAGTTCTTCAGAACTACCCATTTCTGCCTTTTCCTGTGCAGACGTCTCTACCATTTCTTCCTGGAGCACCATATCAGTAACAGCCTCCTGGTTCATCACAGCATTTGCGGCACTCCTGCCTCTAATCTTCAAAGCTCCTGTAAGAGTGGCACGAGGACTGCCTCCGTAACCTACCACCACAGCCTCCATTCTTCCTGTAGATGGAATGATCAATTCACTATATTCCAAAGGAACCGCACGGAACCTCTTCAACGGGAAATCAACATACAAATAAGCATTCCGCATATAGGATGTATTCCAATAAGTCAAAGGAACCACATAATGAAAGTCCACTCCAAAGTCCAGCTTATGTGCACTATAGATTTTATCCAGAGAAGCATCATACATGGTAGCCAGCATTTCAGCCTCAGCCGGACGTCCATCCGGATAAGTACCGTCAGTTTCCATTCCTCTTGCTGTCCCGGACGGAGTTTGTCACGGAACGTAGTCCATTTCAGCTGCAACTTCTTCTCAGGGGCCGGTTTCATAATCCGTGCATTATGACTGTAAAGTCTGCCGTCTTTCACAAATGCCATACTTACCAGAATGCCGTCACCATATTCCTTCTTATAAGGGAAGCGGAAACTGATCACCGAGTCCGAAAGCTGTATACGTTTGCTTTCCAAGCGCTTATTGCCTGCAAACACATCATAAAGCAGATAGACATTCTTTTCGCTGCTACCTATATATATAGTAGCTGGAGATGCTGCATCAAATTCCAGACCATCCTGATAGAACCAATCCGTTATCACGAAAGGCGGACGCTTGTCGTTCAATGAGAACAAAAGGAAATTCTTAGATGCCGTACACTCTCTGCCTTGTGTATCCTTAGCCGAAAGCTCAAACGATAATTACCGGAAGGCAGGGCATAAATAGCCTCAGGAATAAAACTCTTGTTAGCTTCCACCGTACCGGTCAATACCTTTCTGCCTTCTTTTTCCTGACCGTCTTTCTGTTTCTCCATCTCGACTACCTGATAAGTAACCGGAGTATCTACCGGCTCACCCGAAAGATTCATGCTGTCAGTTTTATTTCCAACTTCTTTTCTTTAACCCAATTATCGGGCAAATTATCCATATTCAGCACCATTGAAGTGCTTCCTAAAGGCAATGACAAATTAGCTTGCTGTGTCTCACCTGCACCATCCGTCACATCCGCCTGTATGTTGTACGTATAATACCACAACGGAGATTCTCTCCTGTCCGAGTCTATTTCAAAATGCACCGGAACGATGAACTTACCATCCGCATCGGTCATTGCCTCTCCCTCCCAACGGGCTGAACCTCTACCCATAAACCGCCAGAACCAAGCATAGGAACGGGATATATTATAGTGTACCCTGGCATTCTGCACAGGCGCACCGGCAAAAGTCTTTGCCATACCCGCCACTTCTATAGAGTCACCCACTTGATACTCCACTTTCACGGGTTCAAACGTGACATCAAAGGTGGGACGTTTATATTCTTCTACCTTAAAACTGACAGAAGTATCGGCCGCACGCAAGCTAAAATAACCGGTCAGGCAAGGAGAGGGCAAAACAAATTGTCCGCTGAACGAACCAAAACCATTCGTCCATACTTCTACTTTTCCTGTTTCATTATTATTCGCATCATATAGGGATACCGTATATTTTTTATCCGCAAGCACACGCGTAGAATCCTTTTCCATTTCATAAGCCAAGCCGGATACATATACGGTTTGACCGGGACGGTAAATGGATCGGTCGGTAAATAATTGCAAAACTTCTTTTTTCTTGCTCTCTTTATAGTAATAATCGTTTTTCCAAAGATTCAAGATGGGCATCGCATTATCAGCCGCCGTATGTGCATTATACCAGTATTTGTTACTATTCAGGAAATCCAGTTTCAAAGTACCCTGTTTATCCGCCTGATAGGTCTGTTGAGGAGAATAGCCTCCTCCCTTCTCCGTATAAATGGTTACTTCCGCCTCAGAAACAGGCTGTCCGCTCACTGCATCTACCACCACCAGTTCCAACGTACCATCCGGCAGAGGACGATAAATGGTCTTTAAAGCGGTGACATTCATTAATGTTCCGTCCGAAACGCCCTTCTTCCCATCGCACTGCTTTAAGAAATAAATTCCCGCTTGAGGAGCCTGTATGGTCAGGGTGGTATCGATATTCAAATAATCTGTAGTAGGTTTCAAAGAAAAATGCTCCTCGCGTTGCAAACGGGCATATTTACTTTCAAAATGGGTGGTTCTGTTCTGCAATACGGCAGAGGTAACGGGTAAATTCACCTTATATAACTGCAAAGTGATGCCGGTAAGGTTTTTATAATTTACTTTCACCGACTGCTGTTCACCAGGATAAGCCGTAGCTATTTCCAGTGAAAGGCTTGCATTCAGAATTTCCTTTTCTATATTCTTCAGTTGGTTGATACCTTCGTAACGGGGGTATCCGGCTATTCCTTCACGAACTATCCGCAAGCGCTCTACCTGATTATTTTGATACTGTAGGAATTGTGCCAAAGCCAGATAAGCTTCAGGAACTGTTTTCACAGCCGGATAAGTATGAATCCACTTCCGGAGTTCCTGTTGGCAAACGTCATTCGAGAAGTTTCCGGAAAAATTGCGGTACAGGTAATTCAATGCATCTATCCCGGTCAGCAACCAACCCTCACGCTCCGTTTCCGTATCATATGCTTTCAGCAAGGACTGATAAGCCTGCATGACAGCTGCTGTCAAGTCACAATCAGAGACAGGAACAAACTGATAAGTAACAAACTTATCCATATCCGTCATATCCGCAGGCAGACTGTTTGTCTGATTTGCTTTAGCAGCCGCCTGCCACCTGTACTGCTGCATGATTTGTATGGCACGACGTGCCAACAAGTTGTACAGATTATCACGAAAATACCGTTTACTAGCCTCTCCCACTCTCACCATAGATCTCAATTTCTCGACCGGGACAAGCAATAACCGGTCTTTATCCTTGAGAGAGGCCTGCAAATAGCCCAATCCCCTTTTACGTCGCAGACATGGCCATTTCACCCAGAATGGAATACAATATAGCTTTGTCTTCCACACTGCCGGTTTGGGAAGCCCATTGTTCCAAACCATTCATATCTACCTTCAAGCTATCGGGAGTTAAAAGGGAACGGTACTGCATGGCAGTGAGATAGGCTTTCATCATTTGCGGTACATTCTGTTCCACTTTTGCTTTATCGTAGATTTTCATTGCTTTGGAAATGACCGATTGGGGCAGATCCTTTCGTTCCAACACCTCCAGTTCTTTCCACAAATTGTCATAGGTTTGTGCCTGTATAGGAGCAAATACGCTCATTACCAGTAACACTATCAAAGATAAATAACGAATTTTCATATCTACAATCTTTTAGTTCATACTAAGTCTTCTGTAACAAAGAAACGAAATAGATGTTTAAAGACTGCATACGTTTTAATTAAAATAACTAAAACAGAAAAGGAAAGATCTTTCAGCGCAGCCAAAGCAGACGTTGCAGCACCAGTCTTTTATAGGGTTTCTTCATGTCTTCGGGCAGGAAGGAAACATCTATCAGTTCCATCCATTTAATGATGGAACGTCGGAATTTCCGGGCGATGTTCTCTATTACCTTGCCACTGACCCCCGATGCGATTATCGACTTCTCGAAATCGCTTCTCCATATTTTCCTTTTTTTCCCATTAAGAGTCAATGCCAATTCCTCCGTATCCTCGGGCATGACAATAACCGTGGACAGCAAATCGTATGCAGCGTCAGACTATAGCCCATCCCCGTGTCATACAATGAAAAGTTCTTCAAGTGCATATCCGAGTTTCCCACAATCCACGAGAACACCACCACTTCCCAGAAATTCACCAAATCAAGCTGCGGCACTGCAGAATACTTCTTGATAGTCTTGGCTATCTGCTCATACGAGCCCTTATATTTGTATTCGGTGAGACGTTCCGTCAACTGGCACATGTCCTCCATGGCAATCTTTCCACCATCCGGGCGACGGTCTATGCGCCGGGTGATGTATCCCAATTCGCCATCGGCAAAACGCACCAACCCGTGGGGAACCACCGCTATTTTGGCTGCTTCCGCCATGTGCATGGTCAAATCCTCCAGCTCAGGTAATGCCCGGTAAAAATCAGTCTGGGGCTTCAAAATGAACTTTCCCCACAAGCCCACGATGGTAAAACGGTCCGGCTCGTTCTTTCCGCCGGGATTCACATCGAGCGACAATTTGGCCTGCACGCCCGTCAGCGTAGTCTGTGCCCTCACTACCTGTTTGGCCAGTTCGCCTATTTCACTCCGCACGTAAGGCAATTGAGGCGCCTGACGAGTACCGAAAAGTTTTCGGGCACAAGCCGATGATAGTCCACCTGTCCTTCCTTCAGTTCCTTATAACAATACAAACACCTTTCCATCATGTTTCCGGTTTATCAGGTTCATCCTCTACTACACTTACTGCCCCGATGCAATCCTTGCAACAGGCCAGCAACAGCGACATACGGTCGCGCCGATTTATCTTCCAACTGTTTTCGGCAATGTTCAGCAACCATCCTTCGGGTATCAGGCCGTCAAAGAACGGGAACAAGACGGTGTCGTGATAGGGTTTGTCCGTCAGTGGCAGTGTCAGACTGACGCTTCCGCCTTGCCGGAACGCAAGAATCCGGCATCATAGGCAAAGGTGAAACCATTCTCATCTTCCGTCAACAACCCTGCATAGATATCATTCAAGTATATTTTTCCCCTTCTCATGCGCTATGCTCCTTTCCTAAGGGCACAGCCCCTACTTCATGTCCGAAGAGGGCAAGCACCTGGTTTACCTTGTCTATCCGCAAAGTCTGCTTTCCTTGCTCCAACTCGCGCACAAAGCGAAGCCCCACTCCCGCCTTAGCCGCCAAATCTACTTGCGTAAGTCCGAACCGCTTACGCATTTCTTTTACAAACAATGACAATGAATCACTCATAATTACACCCTTTAGGGTACAAATATAGCAAAAGCTTCGACAATTACACTAATGGGTATAATTTATTAGTTTCTTTCGTATAATATACCGAAAGGGTGCAAAGTATTAGCCCGGGCCGACGCATTACGGAAAACCAGGAGTATTCAGCAAATTTGTGATACAAGAAAAAAGGAAAGGAAAATTCCTTCAAAAGCTTCAGCCTCTCCGCAAACCCTTTGCCAGTGGGCATTCCGGCTGAAGAATTACACCAGAAAAAGCTTCAGCCCGAAGAAAAATCCTTCAGCCGCATCCTTTGAGAGTATGCATACTCCGCACAGACTGGTTCCCCAATGCTTCAAAAGTCCTATATCCAGGCATTTGTCACCGTATCGCACCCCTAAATAAGCAAACTGACACAACCGGAAACATATTCTCTTTCATCAGGATAAGTTTGTATTTTCTGTCCATCACCTAGGTGAACACGCCATCCCACTCTGGTGAAGATCCGTTGTCACCTGTGTGAAACAGCTGCTTCACTAAGGTGAAGCAATAAAGCCATTACGGCACAAAGCAAACTCTTCCTAATAGTAACATCATTTCCAACAGGTATAAAAGCACTAGAAAAAATGAACTTACACAGAGACACATCCCGAACAGCCAAAACTGAAGCTTCCATAATCGAGCTGAAGAAATTTCCAAAGGCAATCCTTCAGCCGCTTCGCCCTATTGACGGGCTTTTGCGGAGAGGCTGAAGCTTCTGAAACAAAAAACAGGGCAATGTCCCCGGAGGCACTGATAATCACCTCAATGGTAGCAGAGACCGACAAGTGTACACATGAAGCGGCAACTTCCGAATAAAATAAGCCCACTCCCGCAGTATATAGCCGGAAATATTGTATATTTGCTCTGTACAAAAAGAAATAGAACCACTATGAAGAAAGAAGAATTAATGCGGAAAGCCATTGAGCTTTCTATAGAGAACGTGGCAAACGGCGGCGGACCCTTTGGAGCTGTAATTGCCAAAGATGGTGAAATCATTGCGACCGGAGTCAATCGCGTCACTTCTCAATGCGACCCTACCGCCCATGCGGAAGTCAGCGCCATCCGTGCGGCGGCAACCAAACTGGGAACATTCAACCTGAGTGGGTGTGAAATTTATACTTCGTGTGAGCCGTGTCCCATGTGCCTGGGAGCCATTTACTGGGCACGACTGGATAAAATGTATTATGCAAACAACAAGACGGATGCCAAGAATATAGGTTTTGATGACTCTTTTATCTATGATGAGTTAAGCCTGAAACCTTCAGCACGCAAGCTGCCCTCCGAAATTCTTTTGGCGGAAGAGGCAATAAAGGCATTCCAACAATGGACAGAGAAAAGTGACAAAGTGGAGTATTAATAGAAAAGCGCGGACGAAATCCCTATCGTCCGCGCCCGAAATCTTTATAAGATCTTAAAGACTATTCTTTTACCGGAGTATTTTCCAAGGTAGCTACTACGAAGTCATAGAACTTACCTACAGAAGGAATAAAGCAGCGTTCATCCGGCGAGTGAGGAGAACGCAAGGTAGGACCGAAAGAAATCATATCCAAGCCGGGAACTACCGCACCGATGATACCGCATTCCAAACCGGCATGAATCACTTTCACAGCAGGTTCTTTACCGAATTGTGCCTGATAAGACTCCTTCATCGCTTTCAGAATAGGAGAATCCACATTGGGCTCCCAGCCTGAATAACCACCTGAACGGGTCACTTCCATGCCTGCCATAGAGAAACAGCTTTCCAATGCAGTATTCAGATAATCCTTCATCGAGTCACGCGAGCTACGGGCCAAGATTTTTATCTCCGCCTTGCCACCACCGATAGAAACGATAGCCAGATTAGAAGAGGTTTCTACAGTATCGGGGATAGTAGGAATCATACGCATTACCCCATTTTGACAAGCATAAATGGCATCCACCAGATTATCTTTGATTTCATCGGGAACCATCATCTTCGGCAATTCCACACGTTCTGCCTTGAAGCTGATCGGAGTTTCGTGCACATGATACTCTTCATTCCACAACGCTTCGCACTCCTTCACATAGTCCAGTACGTCCGCTTCTTCATCAGCCGGCACTGTAATAACGACTTCACATTCACGAGGAATCGCGTTACGCATATTGCCACCTTGCCAGGAAACCAGGCAAGCCTCATCGTAAGTTATCACCTGATTCATGAAACGAGCCATCAGCTTGTTAGCATTGGCACGTCCTTCATTGATTTCCAATCCGGAATGACCACCGCGCAGCCCTTTCAAGGTAACTTTCAAAGCGATGTCAGCCGGATCTGTTTCCACTTCTTTATATTCCAACACAGCTGTCAGGTCTTCTCCGCCTGCACAACCGATATACAATTCTCCTTCTTCTTCCGAATCCAGATTCAACAGAATATCACCGTCTACCGTTCCCGCTTTAAGCCGAACGCACCAAACATACCTGTTTCCTCGTCGGCAGTAATCAGTGCCTCCAACGGACCATGTTTCAGCGTTTTATCTTCCATGATAGCCATGATAGCGGCAACACCCATACCATCATCAGCTCCAAAGTCGTGCCTTTAGCTTTCACCCAATCTCCGTCAATGTAAGTTTCGATAGGATCATTTTCAAAATCATGTGCTGTATCGTTATTCTTCTGAGGAACCATGTCCATGTGTGCCTGAAGAATCACCTTCTTGCGGTTTTCCATCCCCGGAGTGGCAGGCTTGCGATAAATGATATTACCGGCTTCATCCTGGAATGACTCTACGCCTACACTTTTTCCAAAGTTCAGCAAGAACTCTTGAACCTTCTTCAAGTAGCCCGAAGGACGGGAACCTGAGTCAATGAATAGAAATGCTTCCACACATTCTGCGGAGCGAGAGAGAGAATTGTACTCATAACTTCTTAGTTTTATTTGTGAACGGCAAAGCCGCTAATCCATATATACCCAACAAAATTAATAAAAAAAGTTTGTATTCCATGCACTAATAAGGCAAAAATTCCCGCATCTTCTTTTCCTACTCCATAGAGCATCATCATCGTTATGACAGCAAAATGCCACGGACCCGCCCCATTAGGAGTCGGAACCACTACCGCAATGCTACCTACGGCAAACATCACCAATCCTGCCATCACACCTAAATCATCAGAAAAATCGAAACAAAAGAAGGAAACATAGAATTGCAGGAAATAGCAAGTCCAAATGCCAACGGTATAAAGAATGAACAGAGGCATCCGCTTTACATGACGCAAAGACAGCACACCCACCCACACATTATGGAGAATGCCTTTCACTTTGGCAAAGACCGTCACATTCCTGATCAGAAAAAAGGCCAGTACCAATACAGCCAACACACAGATGATAGTAATATAGAAATGCCCCGAAGTAAAGACCTGTGCCAAAACCGTGGTATCCGTGCCGGTTTCTTTAAAAAAAGTATCGAACACTCTTGCCTGCATTATAAGAGTTACCCCTGTAATCAACGACACACACAGCGTATCAATCAACCGTTCCGCAACCACCGTACCCAGCGATTTGGAAAAAGATGTACCATCATATTTAGCCAACACCCCGCAACGGGAAATCTCACCTACACGGGGAACAACCAAGTTGGCGGCATAAGACACAAAGATGGCATACACACAATCGGATGTTTTGGGATACTCGCCCAACGGAGCCAGCGTAAGCTTCCACCGCCAGCCACGAAAAATATGACTAAACACGCCAAACACTAATGACACTAACATCCACCAATAATTCATTCCTCCATCCAAGACCTCCCATACCCGGGAAAAATTGAATCCGTGATACATCCATATCAGTATTGCAGCCCCCAAAAATAACGGAAATGCAATCTGCAAACCTTTATTTATAATCTTTTTTAATCGAGTTCGTTCCAAAATCTGTGTATATTAATTTAGAATGTTTACCTTTGCACGATGCAAAGATACTATCTTAGCGAAATAAACCTATTTATAAACGATAGAAAAATAACGGAATGGGATTAGTAAAGCCAAAAAAATTTCTAGGACAACACTTCTTGAAAGACCTCAGTATTGCAAAAGATATAGCCGATACAGTAGATGTGTGCCCTGACTTGCCAATTTTGGAAGTAGGACCGGGGATGGGGGTACTAACCCAGTTTATTATGCAGAAAAACCGTGCGGTAAAAGTGGTGGAACTGGACTATGAATCTGTAACCTATCTCCGTGAGAACTTTCCTGCCTTGGAAGATAATATCATTGAAGACGACTTTTTGAAACTGAACCTCGAAAAATTATTTGACGGGAAACCTTTTGTTCTGACCGGCAACTACCCTTATAATATATCCAGCCAGATATTCTTTAAAATGCTGGATTACAAAGACCTGATACCCTGTTGTACCGGAATGATCCAAAAAGAAGTGGCCGAACGCATTGCCGCCGTCCGGAAGCAAGACATACGGCATTCTCAGTATCCTGATACAAGCCTGGTACAAAGTAGAATACCTGTTCACCGTACACGAACATGTATTCAATCCGCCTCCCAAGGTGAAAAGTGCGGTCATCCGTATGACACGCAATGAAACGACGGAACTGGGATGCAATGAAAAATTGTTCAAGCTCATTGTAAAAACAACATTCAACCAACGGCGTAAAACTTTGAGAAATTCTATTTCTTCCATTTTAGACAAAGAGAATCCATTGAGCGCAGACCTGATTTTCAACAAACGCCCGGAACAGTTGTCTGTATCAGAATTTATCGAACTGACTAACAGAGTGGAAGCGGCACTGAAAAATAAAACGGATATAGTTTACAGTAACGATATCGCCCGAAAAGGAACAAACAAGAAAGAATAACACCTATTTATTATATTAACGGAAGAGTAGGATGAATAAAGAGGAATTAGAAAAAGTAGAGCAGCTGATCGAGCAAAAAGACTCAGAGCAACTTAAGGACTTGCTTGCCGGTCTACATCCTGCCGACATAGCAGAGCTGTGCAATGAACTGGATGCGGAAGAAGCACGGTTCATATACCTGTTACTGGACAATGAGACTGCGCCGACGTCCTTATCGAAATGGACGAAGACGCCCGTAAGGAATTCCTGGAAATCCTTCCCTCTGAAACAATCGCCAAACGGTTCGTTGACTACATGGATTCGGATGATGCCGTGGACATTATCCGTGAAATGGACGAGGACAAACAAGAAGAAGTCCTCTCACACATTGAAGACATAGAACAAGCCGGAGACATTGTCGATTTGTTGAAATATGACGAAGACACTGCCGGTGGATTGATGGGTACCGAAATGGTAATCGTAAACGAAAACTGGAGTATGCCCGAATGTCTGAAGGAAATGCGCATCCAGGCGGAAGATATGGACGAAATCTATTATGTATATGTAGTAGACGATGACCAGCGGCTGCGCGGTGTGTTCCCGTTGAAGAAAATGATCACCAGCCCTTCCGTATCCAAAGTGAAGCACGTGATGAGGAAGAACCGATATCCGTCCATGTAGATACCCCTATAGACGAAGTGGTACAAACCATTGAAAAATATGACCTGGTCGCCGTTCCGGTAGTGGACAGTATCGGACGCCTGGTAGGACGGATTACGGTAGACGATGTGATGGACGAAGTACGTGAACAGGCTGAACGCGACTACCAGCTGGCATCAGGTTTGTCACAAGACGTGGAAACAGACGATAATGTATTCCGCCAGACTACAGCCCGTCTGCCCTGCTGCTCATCGGCATGATAGGCGGAATAGGCAACTCCATGATTCTGGGCAACTTTGACAGTACTTTTGCCGCACATCCCGAAATGGCCCTCTATATCCCCCTTATCGGCGGAACAGGCGGTAACGTAGGAACACAGTCCTCGGCACTTATCGTACAAGGACTGGCAAACAGCTCGCTGGATGCCCAAAACACCTGGAAACAAATAGTAAAGGAATCTGTAGTGGCCGTAATCAATGCTACTATTATTTCTATGCTGGTATATATCTATAATTTCATCCGTTTCGGGCAAGTGCACCGTGACTTATTCGGTTTCATTCAGCTGTTTGCAGTAGTCATGTTCGCTTCCATCTTTGGGACCTGGTTCCTA
>ENA-OQER01000521-OQER01000521.1-human-gut-metagenome-genome-assembly--contig:-NODE-521-length-20690-cov-9.258766_pt1 | contig 20690 bp, 22 predicted proteins | sample MGYA00242797_ERZ504639 | MGnify/ENA primary metagenome ERZ504639 (study PRJEB26092, sample SAMD00036306) | human gut metagenome | host: Homo sapiens | study: EMG produced TPA metagenomics assembly of...
TATATATTCCTTTTTAGTCTTTCGATAAATTTTATGATTATGTTTTTCATAATCTTTGGAGTGATTAAGATGAAACTGATAATATGGATATTACAATTGATGATATTATCAATACCGTAAAAAGTTATAATCCACAAGCTAATTTTGATTTAATTACTAAAGCTTATAATCTTGCTTATGAGGCACATGCTGACCAAAAACGTATTTCAGGTGAAATGTATATCACACACCCATTACATGTTGCTATGATTTTAACTGATTTACATATCGACGATGTTACTATTGCTGCTGCCTTATTGCATGACGTTGTGGAAGATACAATCTATACCATTGAACAAATGAAAGAACTCTTTGGCGAAGAAGTTGCTATGCTCATTGACGGCGTAACTAAACTTAGCAAAATGAAATATAAATCCAAAGAGGACCAACAGCTTGAAACATACCGCAAAATGTTTTTAGCTATGGCTAAAGATATTCGTGTAATCATGATAAAATTAGCCGACCGCTTGCATAATATGCGTACCTTAAAATATATGCGTGAAGAAAAACAAAAACGCATTGCTAAAGAAACGCTAGAAGTTTATGCACCACTTGCTAATCGCCTTGGTATTTCCAATATCAAATGGGAACTTGAAGATTTATGTTTGCGTTATCTTGAACCTGAAACTTATTATGATTTAGTAGACAAAGTAAACCAAAAACGTGAAGAACGTCAAGGTTTTATCAATGACGCTGTAGCAAAAATCCAGCAAGAATTTGATAAAATTCATTTAAAAGGTGAAATCAAAGGTAGAGCAAAACATTTTTACAGTATCTACCGCAAAATGAAAAAAAGCAATAAAGATATCTCCGATATTTTCGATTTACTCGCTGTGCGTGTATTAGTGCAGACTATCCCTGATTGCTACACTGTACTTGGTATTATTCACGCTATGTGGAAACCACTACCAGGTAGATTTAAAGATTATATTGCTGTGCCAAAAACTAACGGCTATCAATCTTTGCATACTACTGTAATCACAGATAATGGTCTTCCACTTGAAATTCAAATTCGTACTTTTGCCATGCACGCTATTTCAGAATATGGTATTGCTGCTCACTGGAAATATAAAGAAGCTGGCAATAAAAGCATAGGAGCTAATAGCGAATACGATAAAAAACTTTCATGGCTACGCCAAATGATTACACTTCAAGATGAATTTTCCGACCCACGCGAATATTTTGAAGCACTCAAAATTGATATTTTCTCCGATGAAGTATTTGTATATACTCCTCGCGGTGATGTTATCAATTTACCAAAAGGCTCAAACCCTATAGATTTTGCTTATCACATTCATACAGATATCGGCAATCACTGTGTAGGTGCTAAAGTAAATGGCAAAATTGTTCCACTTGAATATACTTTGCAAAACGGTGATATCGTTTCTGTAATTACCAATAAACAAAATAATGGCCCAAGTCCAGATTGGTTGAATATCGTAGCTTCTTCACAAACAAGAACAAAAATCCGCCAATGGTTCAAAAAACAACGTCGTGAAGAAAATATTGCTCGTGGTCTTGAATTATTAGAAAATGAAGCTAAACATTTAGGCTACAATTTTAAAGATTTGGCTAAAAATGATAGACTTTTACAAGTAGCTCAAAAATTAAATATCCAAAATACTGATGATATGTTTGCTTCTATCGGTTTTGGTGGTATCACTGTAAATAGCATTATGAGTAAACTCATTGCTTTTTATAAAAAAGACCTGCAAGAAATCACCCCTCCGGATATTTCACAAATGCTTGAAAAAATCAAGCCTAAAACACCTAAGAAAAAAGCAAGTCATGGTATTTTAGTCGAAGGTGAAGATGGTTTCCTTGTGCATTTAGCAAAATGTTGTAATCCTATCCCAGGCGACCAAATAATTGGTTATATAACTCGTGGTCGCGGTGTATCTGTTCATCGTGCCGATTGTCCAAATGTATTGCGTGAAGGCAATGATATGATGCGCGTCATTGATGTAAATTGGGATATCAGCACAGACCAATCCTATCCTGTAACTATCGAAGTTGGTTGTTACGATAGACAAGGTATCTTAACTGAAATTATCGCTAGAATTTCTGATGCGAAAATAAATATTGAAAATATTTCCTCTCGCAGTATCCCTAGCAATAAAACTGCTGTCATGACTATTACTTTCCATACAAAAAATTTAGCTCGTGCAGAACAATTAATGAATACACTCCGCCGTCTTAAAGATGTTTACAGCGTTCGTCGTAATTTGAGTAGTTCTGCTAAAGAAAAATAAACTAATAAAAATTACAAAGGAGCATTATCATGAAAATAAAAGCCTTAGTAGTTGGCCCAATCATGGAAAATTGCTATATTTTATATGATGAACAAACTTTAGAAGGCATAATCGTCGACCCAGGCGATGAAGCTACAAGTATTTTAAATGTAGTCGATAATTTAAAACTTCATATTAAATATATTGTAAATACACATGGTCATGCTGACCATATTGGCGCTAATAAAGAATTAGGTTTAGCTCTAAAAGCAAAATTGGCTATTCATGCTGATGATGCTTGTATGCTCACTGACCCACATCTCAATCTTTCTGAAAATGGCTATATGGGTAGACCTATAATTTCTCAACCTGCCGATATAATCTTACATGAAGGCGATATTATTTCTTTTGGCAATTGCAATCTAAAAGTAATCCATACTCCAGGGCATACACCTGGTGGAATTTGCCTTGTTGGTGAAGGCGTTGTTATGAGTGGCGACTCTTTATTTGCTGGCTCTATTGGTAGAACTGATTTTCCTACTGGCTCTATGACTGATTTAATTTCCAATTTAAAAGCAAAAATCTTGACTTTAGATGAAAATTTAACTGTTTTTCCTGGTCATGGTGGAGCAACTACTATTGCCTATGAAAAACAAATCAATCCTTATTTAGGTTAAACAAAAATGATAAATGATTTTTCACCTGAAATATTAGATTTAAATACTATTGATGAAGCACGCCAAGCTATGCAAGATATCCACTGCACTGATGCTGGCATAAAAATAATGCAAGATAAAGCTCTTTTCAAAGTGATAAAACTCTATGATGTAAATAGCAAAGCTGCCAATATTTTAAAACAAACATTTTTAAGCAAAGGTGGCGAAGTTGCTATCTCTCGTCATTGTGCTGATTTAAGCAAAGAAACTAGTGATGTCATCATCATGCGACTATATATCAATATAAAAGAGCCATACCTGTATTGAAAATGCAACCTTGGAAATTAAAACAAATCGCTGAAATTCTAACTACTATGATAAAAGAGGTCTAACTATGCTTTACACTTGTAAATATCAATTTGAAAATATCTCTTTATATCTAGTAGCGACAGAAACTCATTTAATTAATATTCAATTTACGCAACCACAAAAAGCTCTGTTACAAACAACAGAGCTTTTATCTATGGCTACTATTCAATTAGATGAATACTTCCAAGGAAAACGCACTACATTTTCTTTACCATTTAAATTAATAGGCACGCCATTTCAACTTGCAGTATGGAAAGAACTTCAAAATATTCCCTATGGACAAACTACTAGTTATAAAGAAATCGCTCAAAAAATCAATAAGCCTAAAGCATATCGAGCCGTAGGCATGGCTAATAATAAAAATCCACTGCCTATTATCATTCCCTGTCATCGTGTGATTGGCTCTAATGGAAAATTAATCGGTTATGCAGGTGGATTAAATTTAAAAAATTATCTCTTAGAATTAGAAAAATCACATACTAATTTTTAATATAAAACTACAAATATAAGAAGGTTGATTTTATGAACTACAAAGGCGTTATATTTGACCTTGATGGCACTCTTGTTAATTCTTTAACAGATTTAGCAAATAGTGTAAACACTGTACTTACTGAATATAATTTACCTACTCATGATATCGAAAGTTATAAATATCGTGTAGGTAACGGCATAAAAAAATTAATGGAGCGTTCCCTACCTCAAGATAAACAGTATCTTTTAGATGAAGCTTTAGCTAAATTCAAACAAGTATACGCTAAACATAATTTAGACCATACAGCACCTTATGAAGATATCTTAACTTTATTAAAAACATTGCAACAACAAAATATAAAACTCGGTATTTGTACAAATAAACATGATGAAGCTGCCAAAAATATCGTAAAATTATTATTTGGTGAAGGTATTTTCAGCGAAATAATCGGCGATAAAGCTGGCTTAAAACGCAAACCAGACCCAGGCAAAGTCTTGATGATTGCTCAAAATTGGCAATTAAAACCTCAAGAAATAGCTTATCTTGGAGACTCTGATGTAGATATGCAGACTGCCAAAAATGCCGATATGTTAGCTGTTGGTGTATTATGGGGATTTAGGCCTGCTGATGAATTAAAACAAAATGGCGCAGATATTTTAATTGCTAAACCACTTGATTTATTAACTCAAGTATCATTTGCTAAATAATTATTTATTATAGAAAGGATTTTTTAATTAATGAAAAGTAAAATTCCTGTTCAAGTAGGACAGAAATATGAAATAAAAATCACAGGAATGGGGCAAAGCGGTGAAGGCGTTGGACGCTTTGAAAATTTCACTGTATTTATTCCTTATGCACTTCCTGGAGAAACTGTAGAGGCTAAAATCACACTTGTGAAAAAAAAATTATGCTACAGGCGAAATAGTATCTATTCTTGAAAAAACTTCAGACAGAATAAAACCCATCTGTAAAGTATATGATGACTGTGGTGCTTGCCAGCTTCAACATTATTCTTATGAAGCTCAACTCAATGCTAAAAAACAAAAAGTAATCGATATGATGGAACATATCGCCATCAAAAAAGATATCATCATTCACCCTACTATGCCATCTGTTCACGAATGGCACTATCGCAATAAAATGCAATTTCCAATCGGCAGAAGTAAAAAAGAAGGTATTATCGTTGGTTGTTATGCCCATAGCAGTCATAATATCATCAATACTGAAAACTGCCATATTCAAAAGCATACAAATAATGTAATCGCCAATGCTGTACGTGAAATGGCTACAAAATTTAAATTAAGTGTCTATGATGAAAAAACTCATTATGGTCTTTTACGCCATGTCGTAGGTCGTACTAATCGCGACGAAACTGAATGTATGGTTGTACTCGTTACTGCTCAACCAAAAATACCTCGCGTGCGTGAAATCGTGAATTTCCTACGCTCTAAAATCCCAAATTTGACAAGTGTCGTACAAAATATCAATACTGGTAGAAATAATATCATCATGGGCAAGGAATGCAAAATTCTTTGGGGTGCTTCCCATATCACAGACAGATTAGGCAGTCTAAAATTCAAAATATCTGCACTTTCCTTCTTCCAAGTAAATACAGAACAGGCAGAAAAATTATATGAATGTGCTTTAAAATATGCTAATTTAACAGGTAAAGAAACTGTAATTGACGGCTATTGTGGCACAGGTACTATCTCTTTATTCTTAGCTCAAAAAGCAAAAAAAGTTTACGGTATGGAAATCGTACCTGAAGCAATCCGCGACGCTATTGCTAATGCTCGTGATAACAATATAAGAAATGCTGAATTCTTAACCGGTGATGCTGCTAAATTAATGCCTCAACTCTATCGCAAAGGACTTCGTCCAGATGTAATCGTAACTGACCCACCAAGAGCAGGCTGTGCACCAGAAGTTTTAAAAACTTTCGCTGCTATGAGACCAAAACGCATTGTCTATGTATCTTGTAACCCAGCTTCACTTGCTCGCGATATCGCTATTTTAGATGAACTCGGTTATAAAGCATTAGAAATTCAACCTGTAGACATGTTCCCACAAACAGGTCATGTAGAATCTGTATGTTTACTCGTAAAAAAATAATCATTTATCTATTCATCTTTCTTCAATGAATAAAAAAATACATTATCATACACGTAAAGAAGGCATATATCATGAAAAATATTTTAATAATCTCAGGAAGTCCTCGCAAAAAAGGAAATTCACAATTATTATGCGAAAGTTTTCGCAAAGGAGCTGTAGAAGCGGGACATTGCGTAAATTTAATACGACTTGCAGATAAAAATATTCACTTTTGCCGTGCTTGTGATGCTTGTATGAAAAATGGCGGTACCTGCATATTAAAAGATGATATGCAATATATATTAGAACAATTTCAACAAGCAGATGTCATAGTACTTGCTACACCAGTTTATTTCTATGGCATTTGTGCACAGATGAAAACATTCATCGACCGCACTTACCCTATTTGGCAAAAATTAGGAAAAAAAGAAGTATATTATATCGTTTCAGCTGGACTAGATAAAAAAATCATAGAACGTTCTTTAGGTGATTTAGATGGTTTTGTTGAACATCTTGAAGCTTATACTATTAAAGGTCGTCTGTATGCTACTGACGCAATGGAAGCTGGAAAAATACTTGGAACACCTATTATAGATGAAGCATATCAAATGGGAAAAAATGTATAATATTTTTTCTTAATCCTATTAATTAACTTATTCTTCTTTGATACACAAACAATAAAAAATACCTACCATAGATAAAGTCTTAGTTTATCTGATAAATGCAAATTTTCCCCGCATTAGCAGACTTTTACGGTAGCTGAAAGCTATTGGCAAAGATAAAACTAGGGCTACGGTTTTAGTCCTACTGTTTGAGCGAAGCGAGTTTAGAGCGTTGTAGACATAGTTTTATCTTTGCCAAAGTAAAATCAATATTGCGGGGCTTTTTCTTTTTGGTTCATTTTTCTTTTATATAAAAGAAAAACGAATAAAATATTGACTTTAAGTTTACTCCAATATGTATAATTAAATTAATTATTATATATTGGAGTAATTTTTATGTCTATTTCTCGTCGCAATTTCTTTAAATTAGCCGGTATTACTACAGCTTTATTAGCTATGGGTGGTATTGGTTTTATTAATCAGCCTAAAATTGGTCGCTCACCTAAGGGTGATGAATTGACTAAGATTTTAAAATCTCCGCATTATGTAAATGGAGAATTTCAAAATCTTGAGCCTACATCTGTTTTAGTCAATAAAGATAATTATTATAATGGTATCAAAGAAATTCTATTTCCTACTAAAGGTGTAACTATACCTAAGGAAAATATTCCTACGCAAAAACAGATTTAAAATCTCTAAATCCTAAAGAAAATTTACTTGTTTGGTTTGGTCATTCTAGTTTTATCTGCAATTGATGGTATCAAGATATTAGTTGACCCTGTATTTAGTGATTATTCCTCCCCTTTATTTTTCATCAATAAAGCCTTTGCTGGTACAAATATATATACAGCTAATGATATACCTGATATTGATGTTTTAATCATCTCTCATGACCACTGGGACCATTTAGATTACGCTACTATTATGAGCCTAAAGAATAAAATCAAGCATATTGTTTGCCCTCTAGGTGTTAGTAGTCATTTTTATCATTGGGGATTTAATCCTGATATAATTCATGATGAAGATTGGTATCGTGAAATAAAACTTAGTGATAATTTAAAAATTCATATTTTACCTTCTCGCCATTTTTCAGGAAGATTTTTAGATAATAATAAAACTCTTTGGGCTTCTTTTGCCATCATTACACCTACCAAAAAAATTTTTTATAGTGGTGATGGAGGATATAGTCCTCAATTCCATGAAATTGGTGATTATTTCCAAGGCTTTGATTTAGCTATCATGGAAAATGGTCAATATAATACATCTTGGGCACAAATTCATATGATGCCAGAAGAAGTAGCTCAAGCTACTATGGATTTACAAGCTAAAATGCTTTTACCTGTACATTGTGGAAAATTTGCTCTAAGCCCTCACCACTGGCAAGAACCTTTTGAACGTATTTATACAGCTAGTCAAAATAAATCATATAAACTGCTCACTCCATTATTAGGTGAAACTGTGTTTATTGACCAAAACAATCAAAAATTCAACAAATGGTGGACTACTATTTCCTAATATTTTGAATAATAATCTTTAAACAAAAAATGCACTACTAAATATAAATTTAGCAGTGCATTTTTATTTTTATAAATCAGCCAATTTTTACTGTATGAATAACTTTATAACCTTTAGCTTCTAATTTTGCTTTGATATCATCAATATTAGTAATATCGCCACGAATAACGATTTCGTATTTATTATCTTCTTTTTTACAAGTTATCAAGCTATCAATGCTAACACCTGCTTGTCCAAAGATTTCTGCGATATCTTTAACTACACCAATTTTATCTGTAACTTCTAAAGTAATACGAGTTTTTCCATCAGCTAAGCCCATTACATCTACAAATGTTTTGAAAATATCTGTTTCTGTGATAACGCCTACTACAGCACCCATATTACTTACAACTGGCATACCGCCAATTTTATTTTTATACATAATAAGTGCGGCTTCTTCAATAGTTGCATCTACATTTACAGAAACAACATCTTTTTTCATGATATCTCGAACGCAAATTTTTGCAAGTAAAGAATTTATCTCATATCTTGATAAAGTTGTTGCAGGCGATGGTGCTACACGCATTAAATCACTATCGCTTAAAAATCCTACTAATTTGCCATCATCTACAACAGGTAAGCGACGAAAATTATGTTTTTTCATTAAATGAGCTACTTCATCAACTTTAGTATCAGCTGTTACTGTCATAGGATTTTTCGTCATTCTATTAATAACAAACATTTTTTTCACCTCATATAAATTTATTTTATTATCCTATAAGAAAGGATTCGCTATAAATCTAACGAATCCCTGCATACAATAATTATCTATATAAAATCAGCCACCAAGATATGCTTTTCTTACTTCTTCACTAGCAGCAAGTTCTTTGGCATCACCAGAAAGTGTAATTCGTCCTGTTTCCAAAACATATGCACGATTAGCAATAGAAAGTGCCATATTTGCATTTTGTTCTACTAATAAAACTGTAGTGCCTGCTTTATTGATATCTTGTATTATTGAAAAAATTTCTCTTATCAATAATGGTGCAAGACCCATGGAAGGCTCATCTAAAAGTAGTAAACGAGGTCTACTCATCAAAGCTCGTCCCATAGCAAGCATCTGCTGTTCCCCACCAGATAAAGTTCCTGCTTGTTGATTTACCCTTTCTTCAAGTCTTGGGAAACGTTCAAATACCATTTTCAAATCCTTAGCAATGCCAGCTTTATCCTTACGAATAAATGCACCTAATTCCAAGTTTTCCATAACAGTCATTTCTGCAAAAACACGTCTACCTTCTGGTACTTGAGAAATACCTGCTTTTACGATATTTTGTGCTGGCATTCCGGCAATATTTTTACCTTCAAACTCAATTGTACCAGTCTTTGGTTTTAAAAGCCCCGAAATAGTGCGTAGAGTTGTAGATTTTCCTGCCCCATTAGCCCCAATCAAAGTAACTATTTCACCTTCATTGATTTCTAGCTAATTCCTTTTAAAGCATGAATTGCACCATAATAAACATTCATATCATTTATTTTTAACATAAATTCTACACCTCCCCACCTAAATAAGCTTTAATAACTTCAGGATTTTTCTGAATTTCTTCTGGAGTTCCACTAGCAATAATACAACCATATTCCAAAACATAGATGCGTTCACAAATTCCCATTACTAAGCTCATATCATGTTCAATAAGTAAAATAGATAAACCAAATTCTTTACGTATCCAGCGTATCATTTCCATCAATTCTTGTGTTTCTTGTGGATTCATACCTGCTGCTGGTTCATCTAGCAATAATAATTTTGGCTTAGTAGCCAAAGCTCTGGCAATTTCTAAGCGACGTTGTGCCCATATGGTAAATTTTTTGCCACTTCATAAGCTTTATCTTCTAATTTAAAAATCTTTAATAATTCTAGACTTTTTTTAGTGATTTCATCTTCTTCTTTGAAATATCTACCCAAACGAAGTACAGACTCCACTAAACTATATTTTGCATGAGAATCATATGCTATTTTTACATTATCTAAAACAGTTAATTCCGAGAACAATCTTATATTCTGAAAAGTACGTGCAATCCCTCGAGAAGTTATCTGATAAGGTTTTAATCCAACTAAACTTTTACCAGCAAAATCAATAGTACCTGTAGTTGGTTGATATACACCTGTCAATAAATTAAATGCAGTTGTTTTCCCTGCACCATTTGGCCCAATAAGACCTATGAGTTCGCCCTCATTTATCTCTATATCAAAATTAGATACTGCTTTTAATCCGCCAAATACTTTTGATACACCATCTGTTTTTAATAATTCCATAATTATCCACGACCTCCCTTAAAACGTTGGAAAATCTTAAGGCTTGTAATTTCTGTATAACCAAAAAGACCTTGTGGACGATAAAACATTAATAAAATCAATACTAATGCATATGCAATCATACGGAATTCAGGCCAGCTAGCAAGTGCTGCTGATACGAAAGTTACTACAAATGCACCAGCGATTGAACCTGTAATTGAACCTAATCCGCCAAGTACTACCATGATTAAGAAATTAAATGATGCCATAAAAGTAAATGAAGATGGATTGATAATATAGAAACAATGAGCGAATAATCCACCGCCAATACCAGCAAAAATAGCCCCAATAGTAAATGCCATTACTTTATATTTTGTAGTATTAACACCCATAGCTTCTGCTGCAATCTCATTTTCACGTACAGCAATACAAGAACGACCATATTTAGAATTAACAAAATTCTTAATGAAGAACAATGTAAATAACATTATAAAAAATACCCATGGAAAAGTCGTATTATGTGGTATACCTTTAAAACCAGCTGCACCACCTACATACTCTATATTCATGATAACAATACGAATGATTTCCCCTAAGCCTAATGTAGCGATAGCCAAATAATCGCCTTTTAGACGCAATGTTGGCAAACCAATCAAAAATCCCAAAATACCAGCTGCAAAACCGCCAATTAATAAAGCCACAATAAATGGAGAATGAAAATTAACTGTTAAAATTACGCCAACATAGGCGCCTACTGCCATAAAGCCAGCATGACCTAAAGAAAATTGACCTGTATAACCATTTATCAGATTTAAACTTGCTGCCATGATAATATTGACACATACAAGGAAAATATTTAATTCCCAGAATGAGCCAATAATTCTTTCAGCCATCAAAAATTGCAAAACGCCAAATAAAACAATCGCAAGTATTAAAGTTATTATATCTTTTTTTCTAAGAGAATTCACTTTTAACACCTACACTTTCTCATTAGTATTCTTACCAAAAATACCAGATGGTTTGAATAACAATACTAATATTAATATCGCAAAAGCTGCTGCATCACGGAATGTAGAAGATATAAAACCGGATACTAAAGCTTCTATTACACCTAAAACAATACCACCAGTCATAGCTCCTGGAATGCTACCGATACCACCTAATACAGCGGCAACGAAAGCTTTAAGCCCTGGCATAATTCCCATAAGTGGGTCAATAGAGTTATAATATACACCTACTAAAACACCACCAGCGGCAGCTAATGCTGAACCAATACCAAAAGTAAAAGAAATTACTCTATCTGCATTTATACCCATGAGTTGAGCTGTTTCTGTATCAAAGGATACAGCACGCATAGCTTTACCCATTTTAGTTTTCTGTACAATGTAAGTGAGTAATACCATCAAAATTACAGTAATAATAAAAATTAATAATTGCTGTCCATTAATTACAAATGAACCAATATTTAAAGATAAGGAATCAATAACATTTGGAAAAGTTCTTGGTGTTGGTGAAACAAAATACATACTTGTATATTCAAGGAAAAATGAAACCCCAATCGCTGTTATTAACAGTGATATACGTGGAGCTTTACGCAATGGTTTATACGCTATTTTTTCTACTAAAATTCCTAAAAGACCAGTAACAACCATAGAGATGATAAGTGCTGGAATAATTGACATCTTAGTCATTGTTACAGCATAAAAGCCTACATACGCACCAACCATATAAATATCGCCATGGGCAAAGTTTATCAACTTGATAATACCATATACCATGGTATAGCCTAAAGCAATCAATGCATAAATACTACCTAAGGAAATGCCATTGATTAATTGCTGTATTAATTGCTCAAAAAAATCCATCTTACTTTCCTCCTTCACAAAGAAAGGCCGCAAAATTGCGGCCCTTTCACCTAGTATAATCAGCCTTCTGCTGTTGTTGGTGTAACTCTTTGTTTAAGAACTTTATTACCATCTTTCATTTCAATAATGAAAGCATTTTTGATCAAGTTGTGATTTTCATCAACAGTAAGTTTACCTGTACCAACTTGTAAATCTTTAGTTTCTGCTAATGCTTTCTGAATTGCTTCTGGATCTGTGCTACCTGCACGTTTTATAGCATCAACGAGCATTTTACCCGCATCATAACCAAGAGCAGCAAATACACCTGGAGCATGACCATATTCTTTTGTGAATGCATCTACAAAAGCTTTAGCATCTGGATCTGTTTCAGTATAGTGAGTGATGAAGTAAGTATTATTAAGTGCATCTGCACCAGCGATATCTACTACTTTTGTATCATCCCAACCATCTGTACCTAAAATTGGTTGTGTAATACCAAGTTCACGTGCTTGTTTTACAATTTTACCAACTTCTTCATAGTAAGCAGGAATATAAATTATATCTGCATTTGCTGTTTTAATATTTGTAAGAGTTGCTTTAAAGTCTTGGTCTTTAGCTACGAAAGCTTCTTCCATTACGACTTTACCGCCTAAAGCTTCAAATTTATTTTTAAATACTTCAGCTAAGCTCTTAGAATAATCTGTACTAGAGTCTAAATAAATAACAGCTGTTTTAGCTTTTAATTCGTTAGCTGCAAAAGCTGCCATTGTATTACTTTGTAATGGGTCAATGAAGCAACCACGGAATACAAATGGTTTAACTTGACCATTTTCTACTGTAATATCAGGGCTTGTTGCATCAGGTGCGATAATTGGCACTTTATTTTCAGTTGCTACCTGAGATTCAGCTTGTACTGCACCAGAAGTTGCAGGTCCTACAATAGCTACAACTTTATCATCAGAAATAAGTTTTGTAGCTGCGTTAGCTGCTTCAGCAGGGTCTGATTTATTATCAGCTTCAACTAGAGTAATTTTTTTACCATTAATTCCACCGGCGTCATTAGCTTCTTTGATAGCTAATTTCAAACCTTCTAATGTTGTTGTACCATAGTTAGCAACATTACCAGTCATTTCAAAATTGGCACCGATTTTAATTTCATCACTATTTGCTGCTTCTTCACCGCCACAACCAGCGAAAATGCTACCGAACATTGTCATACCAAGAAGTAATCCTGCTATGCGCAAACGTTTTTTAGAAAAATTCATTATGATTCCTCCCAGCATAGGCCTAAAATATAATTATTATAATTCCTTTATGTAGGTCTTAGTCTTGATGTTGTTTATTATACTTTACAAGTTTACAACAGTCAAGTACCTAATTTAAAAATTTTATATTTTTTATCTTTTAATAAGCAATAAATAATATGTACTATCTAGTAAATATATCCTTATTTTTTACACTAAAAATAATTTATTTACAATAAATTCCCTATTTCTTAATTATATATTTAAATCTGTTACCTTTAAATATATATATTTATGTATATTATTACAGGACATTTAATTATAATGCTTAATTATGATGCTTATTTTAATAAACTTCTACCACTCTATCATTACTTATGATAGAATAAAAAGATAGTACTATTTTTTTATAGGAGGATTTAAATTGTCGGAATTACAAACTGAAATTCAAAAACGACGTACTTTTGCGATTATCTCTCACCCAGATGCTGGTAAAACTACTTTAACTGAAAAATTATTGCTCTATGGAGGTGCAATCCATTTAGCAGGTTCTATAAAATCCCGTAAAACTCAACGTCATGCTGTTTCTGACTGGATGGAAATTGAAAAACAGCGTGGTATTTCTGTAACTTCTAGTGTACTTCAATTCGATTATGCTGGTTGCCGTATCAATATCCTTGATACTCCAGGTCACCAAGACTTCAGTGAAGATACTTATCGTACACTCATGGCTGTAGATAGTGCTGTCATGATTATCGACGTAGCCAAAGGTGTCGAAGCACAGACAAAAAAATTATTCAAAGTTTGTAAACAACGTCATATTCCAATTTTTACATTTGTTAATAAACTTGACCGTTTTGGTAAAGCTCCACTTGAATTAATGGAAGAAATCGAAGATGTTTTAGGTATTCGCTCTTATCCAATGAATTGGCCTATCGGTACAGATGGTCATTATAAAGGTATTTATCACCGCGAAACTGAAAAAGTAGAATTATTCAGTGAAGATACATCTCATGGTCAAGAAGAACGTGAATCTGTAATTTTTGATTTAAAAGACCCAAAAGCTAAAGAAATCATTGGCGACACTGATTATCAAGCTTTATTAGATGATATCGATTTACTTGATGTTGCTGGTGAACAGTGTCTATGGACAAAGTAAATAAAGGTAAATTAACACCTATGTTCTTTGGTAGTGCCATGACTAACTTCGGTGTACGTGGTTTCTTAGAAGAATATCTTCGTCTTGCACCAGCTCCTCAGCCTCGCATGAGCTCTGATGGTCTTATCAGCCCTGAAGATGAAAAATTCTCTGGCTTCATCTTCAAAATTCAAGCTAATATGAACCCTGCTCATCATGATAGATTATCCTTTATTCGCATTTGTTCTGGTAAATTCGAACGTGGTATGAGCGTTTATCATATGCAAGGTGGCAAAGCTGTAAAACTTTCTCAGCCACAACAATTCTTAGCTCAAGACCGTCAAATTATTGATACTGCATACCCTGGAGATATTGTTGGTTTATTTGATCCTGGTATTTTCGGTATCGGCGATACACTTTGTATGCCTTCTCACAAATTCAAATTTGCAGATTTCCCTGTATTCCCACCAGAAAGATTTGCTCGTGTTTCTGCTAAAGATACTATGAAACGCAAACAATTCGTAAAAGGTATCATGCAGCTTACACAAGAAGGTGCTGTACAATTATTCCAACAAGCAGGTGCTGGTATGGAATCTTATATCGTTGGTACTGTAGGACAATTGCAGTTTGATGTATTAGAATACCGCTTAAAGAGCGAATATAATACAGAAATAGTCATGAATATGCAACCATTTGAAGTTGCTCGTTGGCTTCGTTTCAAAGATAATCGTCCTGTAACTCCAGAATCTCTCCGTGGTGCTGACCGTGGAATGTTCGTATATGATATGAAAGATCGTCCTGTACTTCTTGTAAACAACGAATGGGCATTAGGCTGGATTCAAGATAATAATCCAGATTTAGAAATGTTCCCTGTACCACCAGAAAAACAAGATGCTGAAGACGATATGAAATAATTTAATAAATAAAAAAACGACTACGCTTAAATGCTTAGTCGTTTTTGTCAAAATATAATTGTTTTATATGTTTTGCAATCTCTTGTAAATTATTTGGTACAAGTTCGATATTATAGCCAATGAATAATGGAGATGTCGCAAATCTAGGCATTATTTTTACATGTATATTGCCTTCAATTAAATAGAAGAATAAATTATAACTGCTACAATTTACACTGAAATGATTCATGATATAATCGACGCCTATTTGCACAAATTCAGCTAAGGTATCGATATCATTTAAACCTTTCATAATTACATTGATTTCTGTAAATCCCACACGTGGCTTTGTAGACAAGTTCATAATTACATTATTTTTTTCTGCAATTTTAATGCCTTCAAATTGGCGTTTATCACACATATTTTTAAACTCTAAATTTTTAATGCCTACAATTTGCATATGTGGATGACGCATAGTTCCACCAGATAAAGGCCCATGATTTTTGAAGAAAAGTACTGTTTTATATTTTTTACTATTAATGATATTGAGCCAGTGATTTATACTAAAATGCATGAGTTCTTGCATATGCTCTAAAGTATAATCTGGAATATCTGCATTACATTCACTGCCTTCAATAATTAATAATTGATAAGCTTCTTGTAAAACTTGATATTTATTTTCTAATAATATCATATCATTTTTTATTTCTATGATATTTTTTAAACTTTTCACATCACAAAATGGACAAGCAACTTCTCTATGTACAATATTTTCAGGTTTTGATTTACCAATATTTATATCAAATCCTAGATAATTATACTCCATAAAAATTTTCCTTTCTTTTTTTTATTTTACTTAAACTCATTCAATGCTTACTTAATCCTAGCTTTATAGCTATAAAAGTAAAATATACTAGCATAGTTTTACGATAAATGCTATAATTTTCTAGTATAATTACTTTTTTAAGCTGTATTTACTATTATACAGTCTTTTCAATTAAAAGAAAATGATGTTTTAAAGCAGGTGTTTTCCATTAACAAACAAGATAATACTTCAAAAAAATCTCATAAAGCTGAAAGCTTTTTAAAAGGAACTTTTATATTAACAGTCGCTAGCTTGGTAGTTAAAGTTATCGGCTCATTAAACTGGATTTTTGTTTCCCGCGTTTTAGGCGGTGAAGGTATCGGTCTTTATCAAATGGCTTTTCCTATTTATTTTTTAGCCTTGACCGTTTCTTCTGCAGGTGTTCCTGTAGCTATCTCTATTATAACAGCTGAAAGAGTTGCCTTAAATGATATTTTTGGGGCAAAACGCATTTTTCGCATTTCCATGTGCTTTATGTTCTGCACTGGTTTATTTTTTAGTTTGCTGACCTATTTTGGTGCTCAATGGCTCATAGATTGGCAATTTGTGCGTGACCCTCGTGCATATTATTCCATTATTGCACTTGCTCCGGCTGTATTCTTTGTTACTATCTTAGCTAGTTCTCGAGGATATCTTCAAGGTTGGCAACGCATGACACCAACTGCTGTATCACAGATTGTTGAACAGATATTCCGCGTTGTAACCATGATTTTATTTGCTCAACTCCTTTTACCTTATGGACTTGAATATGCTTCAGCTGGTGCTTCCTTAGGTGCTTTAGCTGGTGCTATTACTGGTGTCATGGTTTTAGTTTATTTCCACATAAAATTAGAAAAAGATATTGTCAAAAAGTATGGTAATGAATTAAAACCGGTAAATGATGCTCAAACAGCTTCTGTCTGGAAGATTATTAAACGTATCTTTGTATTAGCACTTCCAGTTTCTGCTGCTAGTATCATGCTTCCAATCGTATCTAACCTTGATTTATTAATCGTACCAGCTCGTTTGGAAGTAGCTGGTTATAGCGTAAATGAAGCTACGGAATTATTCGGCTATTTGACTGGTATGGCTGTACCACTTGTCAATCTTTCCACTATTTTAACAGCTTCTCTTGCTGTAAGTATCGTACCTGCTATCTCTGAAGCTCGTACGTTAAAAGATAAAACACGTTGTTTCAATCAAACAGCAGCTGCTATGCGTATTTCAAACTTTATCTGTTTCCCTGCATTTGTAACAGTTATGATGTTGGCTGTGCCTATCTCAACTTTAATCTACAATGCACCTGGAGCAGGCCCTGCTGTTTGGGTTTCATCCTTTAGTATAGTATTACTTGGACTTCATCAAGTTACTACTGGCGTTCTTCAAGGACTTGGACACCCTACTATTCCAATGATTAATATGGTTATCGCTGCCATTGCTAAAGTTATTTTAAACTGGGTATTAACAGCACAGCCTTCACTCGGCATCATGGGTGCTGCATGGGCTACTGTTGCTGATATCGGTATTGCAGCTTTAATTAATCTATATTTCTTATACAAATATATCAATTATAAAATTGAAATCATGCAATTATTAAAAACTATTGTTTCTGCTGCTATCATGGCTGGTATTATTCATTTTGGCTATGAATTCTTATTATACGAAACAGCAAGCAATGCTTTAGCTACTTTTGCATCTTTATTCGTTGGTATGTTCTTCTATATTATTGTCTTAATTTTAATCGGTGGTATCATGGAATCAGATATCGAACGCATTCCTATGATTGGTGCCCCTAGTATTCGTTTCTTCAAAAAAATTGGTGTTTTAAAAAATTAATGGAGAGATTATAAAATGAAAAAATTTCTATTGGCATATAATCCAGTTTCTGGTGATGCCATGTTTAAGAAAAAATTAGACGATATTATCAATCAATTTCAAAGTCGTGACTGTATCATCATGCCTTACCGCACTAAAAAAGAAAGCTTTGACCCTTTCTTTGCTAATTGCGTACGCAATGTAAATGCCGATGGTATCATTGCAGCTGGTGGCGATGGTACTTTGCATAAAATAATCAATATGACCTTAAAAGAAAATCTTGACGTACCTGTAGGTATTATTCCTAGTGGTACATCTAATGATTTTGCTTCTCATCTTGGTATTGATGCCAAATTTGATGAATATATCAATAGTATCATCACTGGAAAAACTCAATATGTAGATGTTGGCTCTATTGGTGATGAATACTTTATCAATGTAATCAGTGCTGGTATGATGACAGGTGTTGCTCATGAAGTTGATACTCGTCTTAAAAATACTTTTGGTAAATTAGCTTATTATTTCCGTGGACTCGGTGAACTTCCTAGATTTCGCGGTTTAGATTTCACAATTGAAGCTGATGGTGAAATCATCAAAGAAAAAATCTTCTTTGTATTAGTCGTTAATTCACCTGTTGTAGCTAGCTTCAAAAATATATCTATGGACGCTAAAATCAATGATGGTAAATTAGATATGATATTATTAAAACAATGTAATATTCCTGAATTGATGAAAATTGTAGCTGATACAGTGGCAGGAAAAACATCTTTTGATAATAAAAATATCATCTATAAACAAGCATCTTATTTCAAATTCTCTTGCCCAGACCGCGTAGAAAGCGATTTAGATGGTGAACTTGGCCTGTATTACCACTAGAAATTCATACAGTTTCTAATAAATTAAAAATGTTTGTCTTATAAAATAAACAAAATGCACTTTAAAAGTTAGATTGATATCCTACTTTTAAAGTGCATTTTTATAAGTATAACAATTTATAATATAAAAAAATAATTCACAATGTTTATTTTTTACTTAATATCATTCCCACTAAAATGCATATAGTACCTAAAACTTGTCCTAATACTAAAATTTCTCCTAATAATATATATGCAAATATAAGAGAAAATACTGGCAACAAATACTGATAAATTGCAGTTCTTACACTACCAATTTTACCAACAGCCCATACCCATACAATATTACCTAACCAAAGAGCAAAAACTCCAGAATAAACTACACTTATCCATGCTTCATTAGATAAAGTTTCAAAATTTATAAATTGTAACTCTGGTATTCCTAATAGAAAAAATACAATAGCCGAAATACTCATTAAAAAACTTACAATTTGACAAGGAGAATATTTATTAAGTAAATCCTTAGCATAAATAGTATAATAAGCATTACTAAATTGTCCCAAAACTACTACTAATGTACCAATTAAATGATGATTAGCAAAACTGATCTCTTTATTTGAACTAAAAATAATTGCCATCATTCCTACAAAAGAAATAATTAAACCTAAAATAACATTTTTGGACAAAGGATTTTGTTTAAACAATTTATTTAATAATGCTACTGCTAATGGCATAATAGCTGAAGCTAATGATGCATTACCTGCAGTTGTTTTTGATAATCCAAAAGTTAAACAAACTTGTGTCAAACAAAATCCACCTAAAGCCAATAATATTAAATATTTTAAATCTCTCCATGGCATTTTTCTATATGTATGTGTCTTATATAACCAAAGCCAACATAATAGTGCTGCAAATAATTAAACGTAAAGCATTATAGATAAATGGTCCTATTTCCTCAATTCCTATTTTCATTACTGCATTGTTTGATGACCAAATTAATATAATGCTTAAAATACTAAATTCAAAAAATATTTTTACCCAATTTAATTAAACTTCCCATTTTTTAACTTCCCCTTTTTAGCAAACGTTTACTATTTTCCATAAATATAGATATATTAACTTTTATTTTTAAATATTGTGAAAATTTTATTATTTTATTATGAAAATTTATAAAAACTTAATTTTATTGAACTTTATACTTTCCCCCTTTCTTAAAATTTTCTTATCAACAATTTTATTTTTAATATATTTTATTTTTTCTCTATCCAATTCTTTAGTAAACGTTTTCTTTAATTTCATAGTATAATTATACTACTTACTATTAAATTTGTAAATATTTTCAGAATTTATTTTTTATAATGATGAATTGTCAATCCAAGTGCGACATTTCTTTTAAAAATAAATTAAATGGATTAGCCCAATTTAAACATTTTCTTGGTCTACTATTTAATAATATTAATTTTTCTATTAAATCATCATTAGATATTTTCCTAAATCTGTTTTCTTTGGATAATATTCTCTTAATAACCCATTTGAATTTTCGTTACTACCTCTTTGCCATGCTGCATAGGCATCTGCAAAATATACTTTTATATTTAATTTTTCTACTTCTTTATAACATGCAAATTCTTTTCCTCTATCTGTTGTAAATGTTTTTAATGCCTTTTTTGGTAGTACTTTCACTAATTTTTTTTATTGCTTTTAGCATTGATGGAGCTGTTCTATCTTTTATTTTTATTGCCACATAAAATCTTGTTTTTCTTTCTACAAATGTTGCTAAACAAGCTTTAGATTTTCCTCTACTAGATACTATG
>ENA-OQER01000522-OQER01000522.1-human-gut-metagenome-genome-assembly--contig:-NODE-522-length-20685-cov-15.600107_pt1 | contig 20685 bp, 25 predicted proteins | sample MGYA00242797_ERZ504639 | MGnify/ENA primary metagenome ERZ504639 (study PRJEB26092, sample SAMD00036306) | human gut metagenome | host: Homo sapiens | study: EMG produced TPA metagenomics assembly of...
TCTGTTTATGTGAAATCTTTCAAAGAACTCTTTTCTTCTGTCGCTTGTGAGAGGTGTATTTCTCAAAAGCGAGTGCAAAAGTACAAACTATTTTCCAAACACGCAAGAGTTTCGACGAAAAAGTTTGGAAATTAACAGTTATTTAACAGTTAGAGTGAGGAATAAGAGACTTTCCTGCCCCACTCTCATTATATTATACACACGGGGGCGCGGCTGCGCGTGTGCGGGCGCACAGGCGAAGGAAAACATGATGTTTTCAATAAACAAAGCCTTACATTCTGACTTTCTGAAACCTGCCGAAGACTTACAACGCATATTTATGCCGTATATTCATGCAGTAATTGTCGAAAAACGAGATCCCAACTGCAAAACCATATCGCCCCAACTGGAAAAATATTTTTTCCCAACTGGGAAATTATTTTCTCACAGTTAAGCACAGCTTGCTGGCGAATAAATATACAGAAGCTTTCCTGCCACTGTTTTCAGATTTTGTTGAGAGTTCATAAAACATTCCTGCTTAAGCCAAATCCGCAAGGCAAAGACTTGCCTCGCCTATCAAGACCAATTCTGGTCATCTATTAAGACCGAACTCGGTCGTCTATTAAGACCAAGCCCAGCCATCTATTAAGACCAAGCCCGGTCGTCTATTATGACCGAAGCCAGCCATCTATGAAGCCTGAATGATTCCGAAATGAACGAGTGCATTCTTGACGCCATCCTCGTCTACCGAAGAAGTCACATAATCAGCCATGGCCTTCACCTCCTCATTGGCATTTCCCATAGCTACCCCAATTCCAGCCTCACGAATAATAGAAATGTCATTGCCCCCATCACCAAAAGCCATCGTCTCGAAAATATCAAGTCCCAAGTATTCAGCCATAACCTGCAAGCCCTTTCCCTTATCAGCCTCGCCCGATGTTATATCCGTAAATGCCGGATGCCATCTGCCCGATGTACAGTTGCTCAATCTCAGCATCAAGTCAGCCTCCTGTTCTGCGCTGCAGAAAGGCGTAAGTTGCAAGACATCCTCGTTCTTCAAGTCATCAAGACACGTGCCGAAATCCAGGTTGACAACACCAAGTCCCTCAACAAAAACTTTTCGGACAATATCAGTAGGATGATAAACCACAAGATGACGTTCTCCCACCACGATGACCGAATAATCATTACGATCAGCATCAGCCACAACCTCATCCACATCAGCTCGTAAAATAGGATGCAGACAAACAGTATGATTGCCTACAAAACATCGAGCTCCATTAGTAGTTATATATCCATCTATGAGATGTTCTATTTGACCTAAGTTATTAATAAGCATAATAGGACGTCCCGTAGAGATGTAGACAGCACCCCATTTCGTTTAGCATCCTCCAGCGCATCTACCGTACTCTGCGGAATCTTATGAGTACGGAAACTGACGAGTGTGCCATCAATATCAAAAAACAAAGCCTTAATCTTCTTATCCATCATATTTTTAAATTTTGCCTACAAAGATAATCATTTCAAAAGTTTTGAATGAAAAAAAGCTATTTATTTTTGTTAATAACGAAAAAAGCATTATCTTTGCGACATGAGAAAAACCTTTCTTATAACTCTGACAATCTTCGCCTTGACATTGATATCATGCGAGAAATTTGCGCTCGAAGAATCCGTTGACACAGGAGAAACTTCAGAGAGCAACGGCAACGTGACCCTACAAATAACCGAAGCAGAGATATCTCATTTCAAGAGAATTACATACAGCATCTTCCGCAATGGAGGAAAGGTGAAGAACATCAACCAGCAGAGTCCCTCCTCCACCTTTGGAGCAGCCACCTTTGCCCTCACAGAAGGCGATTATCAACAGTCGTGATAGGGCACAATGGAGAAGGGAACGCCACCGTCTCGTCGCCCGAGAAAATCACATTCTACGAGAACAAAACCACCGATACATTCTGCTACTACGAATCATTCCATGTCACCGAAGACAATCTCAGGAAAGACATCACTCCCCATCGGGTCACAGGAATGTTTGTACTCCACATTAAAGACGCTATCCCATCAACAGCAAAGACCATAAAATTCTATTACACAGGAGGCAGCAGCACCCTCAATGCAACTACAGGATACGGATGCGTAAAAAGCAGACAGACAGAAGAACGCGAGATGAACCCACAACAGAAAGACTACCGCATCTACACCCTGCCCCACAGCGACGCTAAGAAGTTGCACATCATCATCACCGTCTATGATCAGCAGGGTAATACAATCACAAAGAAAGACCTGAAAGACGTGGAAATCAAGCAGAACAACCAGACCATCTGCTCACTGAACCTCTTTGATGGCGAGGAAGACGGAAGCACAGCCGACTTCCACTTCGACCCCACTTGGGAAGGATATATAGAAGCAGAGTTCTAAGTCATAAGTCCTTCCACATCAGAACTGTAATGTTCCTTTTTTCCACAAAGCAAGACAATTTTAGTTTCTTAAATAAATGATAATATCATTTGTTTTGCATTTTAAAAATAATTCCATATTTTTGCATGCGATTAAAGGAATTTTAGATAAAGGAATGAAAAAGATTGTAACTATTTTCGCACTTTTAGGAACATTGCTGTCTGCCGAAGCCCAAAACACATTGAGCCTCGACAGTTGCCGTGCCATGGCACTCCGCAACAACAAGCAGATCAATGTCTCCAGACTTAAGAAAGATGTGGCTTACAACCTGCGCAAATCAGCCAGAACCCAGTACCTTCCCAAGTTGACGCTATGAGGATACGAATGGTTTAGCCGCGAGATATCATTGCTCAACAAGGGGCAGAAATCCACATTGAGCAACATCGGCACCAACCTGTCGTCTGGCTTATCAGGCGGCATGAACGAACTGCTCGGTCAGATGGTAAGCCAAGGTCAGATATCGCCAGACGCAGCACAGCAGTTAGGCCAAGTACTTGGCGAAAAGATGGCTCCCGTAGCCAACAAGCTGAACGCCACAGGCCAAGGCATCGTCGATGCTTTCCGCACAGATACACGCAACATATTTTCCGGAAGCGTAATGCTCCGACAGCCCATCTATATGGGCGGTGCCATCATAGCAGCCAACAAACTGGCAGACATCGGCGAGAACATGGCAGCCAACGATCTGGACCTTCAGACCCAGACCACCCTCTTCAGCATCGACCAAGCCTACTGGATGGTCGTATCACTCAAGCAGAAAGAGAAGCTCGCCATCAGCTACCGCGACCTGGTAAAGAAACTCAACGAAGATGTTCACAAGATGATAAAACAAGGAGTAGCCACCCGAGCCGACGGACTGAAGGTAGACGTAAAGGTGAACGAAGCCGAGATGCAGATTACCCAAGTAGAAGACGGACTGGCGCTCTCGAAGATGCTCCTCTGCCAGCTCTGCGGTATTCCGATGAATCAGGAAATAACCCTTGCCGATGAGGACAAAGACGCACTCAACCTCAGCATCGCCAGCACCCATGCCGAGCAACAGGCAGCACTCAACGACTCTTCGCTGAGCAGTCGTCCAGAGCTTCGACTCTTGCAGAACGTGACCGATGCTTCCAAGCAAGCCACCAACTTAGTGAAAGCAGCCTTCCTGCCCCATGTGGCACTTACTGGCGGCTACATGATTTCCAATCCTAACGTATGGAACGGTTTCCAGAAGAACTTCACTGGCGTATGGAACGTAGGAGTGCTCGTACAGATACCTGTATGGAACTGGGGCGAGGGAGCCTATAAGGTAAGGGCAGCCAAAGCCACAGCCCACATAGCCCAAATGAATTTCGACGACACCCGCGAGAAGATTCAGTTACAGGTAACACAGAGTCAGTTCAAGGTAAAGGAAGCAGAGAAAAAACTCAATATGGCCCGCAAGAACATCAACAGTGCAGAGGAGAACCTGCGTTGTGCCAACTTAGGATTCAAGGAAGGCGTGATGGATGTGACTGATGTCATGGCAGCCAGACAGCCTGGCAGCAGGCACAGAGCCAGAAGATAGACGCCGAGATCGATGTGAAACTCACCCAGGTGGGACTCAACAAGGCACTCGGTATCCTGAGATAAACCTTTTAGAGAGAACAGACATTACACATACATTTCAGTTATTACACATTATTATATATATACCCATGTCAAAGAAATCACAACATAACAACATTCTGCTGGCCGTCATCGGTTTTACAGCAGTAGTCATTCTCGTAGGCATCATAGGTTTCTTTACCCTTGAGCGCGACGAAGACACCATACAGGGCGAAGTGGAAGTTTCAGAATACCGAGTATCCTGCAAGTTGCCAGGCCGAGTTGTAGAACTTCGCGTCAAGGAAGGCGACTATGTGCATGTAGGCGACACCCTTGCCATCCTGGAAGTACCAGAGATGAAATCGCAGGAGCAAATGCTGAAAGCCACCAATCAGGCCACCGAAGCCCTTAAAGACCTGACCGATGCCGGCGCCCGAAAGGAGCAGATCCAGGGAGCCTATCAGCTGTATCAGCAAGCCATGGCAGCTGCAGAAATAGCCAAGAAGACCTATGGTCGTATGCAGAACCTCTATGACGAGGGAGTCATCAGCGGCCAGAAGCGCGACGAGGCCTTTGCTGCCTATAAGGCTACAGAAGCCCAGGTAGAAGCAGCCAAGAGCCAGTATGACATGGCACGCAATGGTGCCCGCGAACAAGAGAAGCGAGTGGCTGCCAGCAACACAGAAGCCTCAAAGAGCGCTGTCGATGTAGTGAAGAACCTGCTGAAGGAAACCGTACAGATAGCACAGGTGGAAGGCGAGGTAAGCAATGTCTATCCCAAGGTAGGAGAATTAGTAGGTCTCGGCTCTCCCATCATGAGCATCTCCATCATGAGCGACATGTGGGGAACCTTCAATGTACGTGAAGACCACTTGGCAGGCCTCAATAAGGGCGACGAGTTCACCGCCTTTGTTCCAGCCTTTGGCAAAGACATCAAGATGAAGGTTTATTACCTGAAGGACCAGGGGTCTTTTGCCACCTGGAAAGCTACCAAGGATAATGGCGACTACGACCGCAAGACCTTCGAGGTGAAGGCACGTCCCGTCTCCAAGTTGGAAGGACTGCGCCCAGGTATGTCGCTCATCATCAAGAAATAAAAAAGTGAAGAGTGAAGAATTCTATTGTTTTATAACATAAAATTTAGGCTGTTCGTTAAGTTCAAAGTTCAACTCTTAAAGTTCTATGCTTAAGAAATTATATCATATTGCCATGCGCGAATGTGGCATCATGCGGAAGAATCCCATTTACCTCTTCTGCATGGTGATATTCCCTATTGTCGTCATTCTGTTTTTCACCAGTCTGATGACAGAAGGAGTACCTACCGACATGCCTGTAGGCGTAGTAGACCAGGACCAGACTGCCACATCACGCCAGCTCATCCACAAACTCGATGCCTTCCAGACCACCAAGGTTGTTTCTCACTACGAGAACATAGCCGAAGCCCGCAAGGCTATCCAGCGCAATGAGATTTATGCCTTCCTCCTGATTCCTAAGGGAACAGAGAGCGGGCTTATGACTTCCAACCAGCCCAAGATATCGTTCTATTACAGCAGCGTCTCGCTTGCAGCAGGTTCCTTGCTCTTCCGCGATTTAAAGACCATTTCTACTCTTGGAGGCGCAGCGGCAGGAATGGCAAAGCTTTCCGCACTGGGCAAGACGAATGACGAGATCATGACATTCCTGCAGCCCATAGCCATCGACTTGCACATGACGGGCAACCCTTACGCCAACTACAACTACTATCTGTCGAGCGTGATGGTGCCTGGAATCATCATGTTGTTCATCTTCCTGATTACACCTTATTCTATAGGTACCGAACTGAAGTTCAACAGAGCAAAAGACTGGATGCGAATGGCCAACAACAATCCTTATCTCGCCATCGCAGGCAAGATGCTTCCACAGACGCTCATCTTCCTGAGCATTTTCCTCCTGTTCGAGTTCTACATCTACTATGTATTGCAGTTTCCCCATCCTGGTGGCGTTCTTCCCATTGTGCTGTTGGGCTTGCTGAGTGTGTTGGCTTGCCAGTGTTTTGGCATCTTCTTCTTTGGTCTGACCCCTTCACTCCGCATGTCGATGAGTATGTGTTCGCTGTGGGGTGTAGTGAGTTTCTCCATCTGCGGCGCCACCTATCCGCTTTTCTCTATGGACTTACCCATACAGGCCATCGGACAACTTTTCCCTATGCGTCACTACTACATGATTTACCAGATGAACGTCTTCAATGGATTCCCTATGAGCGATGCCGCTCTGCACTGGTGCGCCATGGTGCTCTTCTGTGCCCTTCCCATCCTCACCATATGGAACATCAAGAAAGCCATGCTGGTTTACAAGTACTTGCCATAGGAAAGCGAAGAGTGAAGAACGAAGAACGAAGAGTGAAGAGTGAAGAGTGAAGAGTGAAGAATTCAACGGCTTTACTAATCATAAAGTCCAATGTTAAAAGTCCAATATTCTATGTTAAAAAGTAGTTTATTATATAAGATTCTACGAGGCGTGCAGGACATGTGCTTCATCTGGAAGACCGAAATGCGCAACGTGTTTCGCGATGAGGGCGTTCTCATCTTCTGCATTCTGGTGCCATTAGGCTATCCACTGCTCTACTCATGGATTTACAACAACGAGGTAGTGCGCGAGGTGGACACAGCTATTGTCGACCTGAGCCACAGCCATACCTCGCGGGAGTTTATTCGCGAATATGATGCTACGCCCGATGCCAAGCACCTACTATTGCAACAGTCTGGACGAGGCGAAGCAACTGGTACAAAAACAAGCCGTTCACGGCATTCTCTATATCCCGTCCGATTTCGACACCCGTCTCAACCGTGGCGAACAGGCCCATGTAAGTGTTTATACCGACATGAGTCTGATGCTTACCTACAAGGCCATCTACCAATCAGCTCTTGCTGTGGCGAGCCACATCAATTCGGGCATTCAGATTACGCAGGCTGGCGGCTTTACGGATCGAGACGATGAGATAACCACCGAACCACTTGCTTTTGATGAAGTACCTATATTCAATACCACCATGGGATATGGCAATGCATCTTGCCTGCGGTATTGGTTCTTATCCTGCAACAAACCATGCTGTTGGGCATCGGAATGGCAGCAGGAACATCCAGAGAACTGAACCGAAACCGCGAGTTAATCCCAGTAAGTAAGCATTACGGCGGCATCTACCGCATTGTATTCGGCAAGGCGTTGGTTTATTTTATGGTTTATGCGTGATGGGAATGTATCTGGCATTGGTGGTGCCCAAGTTGTTTGGCTTCGTCAGCATGGTGACATGGACCACCATTCTCGGTTTCCTCTTGCCCTACATCTTGTCTTGCGTCTTCTTCGGTCTGATGCTTTCGTGCTTGGTAAGATACCGCGAGAATGTGATGCTCTTAGTAGTATTCACCTCAGTACCCTTGCTTTTTATGACCGGTGTTTCATGGCCCTTGAGCAATATGCCCTCCTTCTGGCAGGGCTTCTCCTGGGTATTCCCATCCACATTCGGCATCAGGGGATTTCTCAGAATCAGCAGCATGGGCGCCTCGCTTGCAGATATTCTCCCCGAGTTCCGTGCTCTTTGGATACAGACAGCTGTCTATTTCTTTGCCACCTGCTTGGTATTCCGCCAGCAGTTGCGCTCAGCCAGACTCAAGGCAAATCTTACTGCAGAAGTGGCAGAAGAAGAAGATGAAGAAGAAACTGAACACAAATAAAAGTAGGAATGTTTGTCTACATTCCTAATTTTTTTATTATAGATATATTTCTTCTTATTTTGTTCCTACTATCTTGGTAGGAGCCTGTTCCTTGTTTCGGCGGTTTACTACCGTCACCACACTCTGTGCCAAACTCAGGAAGGCCTGCCCCGTAATGGTATCCACCTTGGTGGCAGCAGGAGCTCCGTCGTCACCGCCCTCGCAGATACCCTGCACGATAGGAATCTGTGCGAGCAAAGGCACATTCATCTCCTTTGCAAGATTCTTGCAGCCTTCCTTGCCGAAGATGTAGTACTTGTTCTCGGGCAGTTCGGCAGGAGTGAAGTAAGCCATGTTCTCTACCAATCCTAAGATAGGCACATTCACCTTGTCGTTCTGATACATGTCAATACCCTTGCGTGCATCAGCCAGTGCCACTTGCTGCGGTGTGCTCACAATAATGGCTCCCGTGATGGCAAGTGTCTGAAGCAGCGTGAGGTGAATATCGCTGGTTCCTGGAGGAGTGTCGAGGATAAAATAATCCAGATCGGCCCAGTCGGCATCAGCTATCAACTGCTTCAGCGCCGAGCAAGCCATACCGCCACGCCAAAGAGTAGCTGTGGTAGGGCTTACAAAGAAACCGATGCTGAGCAGTTTGACACCATATTTCTCGATAGGTTCGATGAGGTCGCGTCCCTCCTTGTGTACCGAGTAAGGACGTGCATCCTCCACACCAAACATCTTGGGCATAGAAGGACCGAAGATATCGGTATCGAGCAAACCCACCTTATAGCCCAACTTCGCTAAGGCAATGGCAAGATTGGCAGAAACCGTACTCTTACCCACACCGCCCTTGCCCGAGCTTACGGCGATGATGTTCTTTACCTGTGGCAACATCTTTCCCACCTCAGGACGTGGAGCCGACTTGAACTCGGTGACGATCTCCACCTCTACGTCCTTCGATATATGATAATGTATGGCAGCTCGGCAGCCTTTACCGTACTCTTCAGGAAGGGATCGGTATCACGAGGAAACTCCAATATCACCTTCACCTTCATTCCGTCGATGGCAGGTTGATCTGCCACCATTCCGCTTTCCACCAAGTTCTTCTTGGTACCAGGATACACCACTGTTGCCAGGGCGTCCATAATCAACTTAGGATATAATGTCATTTCTTTCTCTGTATTTTTGCTGCAATTACGCATTAAATCACGAATAAGCAAATAAAAACTAAATTATTGCAGTTAATGACCAGAGAATGACGGATATTTCCCAGTTTTGTGTAACTTTGCAAGAATGAAACGCAAAATACAAACCATAACAACCCTCATCATAGCCGCCATTACCCTGTGCGGCACACCCCTCAAGACTCAGGCAGCCGAGGCTGCCCGACAAGTATTCTGGACTGACGGCAATTCGCAGGTCAGTTATTCTGTCAATGCCAAGACTTCCGACGTGGTGAAGATAGCCCTGCAGCTCTTCGCCCACGACATGCAGACCATTACTGGCAGAGCTGCCAAGGAGAAAACCAATGCACCCCTGCAGATATTCCAGATGGACCAGCTCAGCAACAAGGAGTTCGCCATACTCGAGAAGTACAATCTCCCCATCCATCACTTCATCACCAAGAAGGAATCCTTCTATATAGCCACCCGCAACGGCAAGCTCATCGTGGTGGGAAGCGATGCCCGCGGCACAGCTACGGCATACTGGAACTCTCGCGCATGGCAGGCGTATCGCCATGGACCGACAGGAATGACGCCAAGCCCCATAAGCAGAGCACCATAGGCACACAGCAGGGATACGAGAGTCTGCAGATACCTGATACTGAGTATCGTGGACTTGCCCTCAACTCCTCACGATGGATGAGCAGCCGGAACTTCAGCAGCATCGCCCGCCTGATGTTGCGACTGCGTGCCAACACCCTGTGGCAGGAGAGCTCCCATCACGAAGTACTCTACGACAAGGCTGTCACAGACAGTTTCGACATCATCATAGGCTCAGGGCACAAGGTGCTGCAGGCACAGGGCAAGAAGCACAAAAAGCACAAACACACCATCAGCGACATCAAAATACTGTGGAGCAATCCCCAGCTGTGGCTGAGAAGCAGCGCCCCCGGCGTCATCGTGCAGGAAATGAGCACGAAACACGAAGCCTGCATCGCCAATGTGTACGACCAAGAGTGCAGCCTATCAGCTGCAGCTCGTCATGGACATGGCATGGAACCGCAAGAGTGTTTCCGCCTCCACCCTCACCAAGCATCTTCAGTCATGGCTCTCATCTCAACTGGGCAGCAACCTGGGCCGTCATCTCCTGCCCATCATGAAGGAGTACTACAGACTCACCTCCATCCGCCAGCCCGAATACATGATTATGCCATTCGGCAACATGGAGTTCCACTCCGGCGAGTTTGGCAACGAACTGGAGCGTTACCTCTATGCCTACGACCAGCTCAAGGCCAAGGTGGCTGGCATAGAGCGCTCTGTGCCCAATGAGTTGAGCGACACCTATTTCCAGTTGGTGAAATACCCCGTCTTCTCGGCAGCCCTCATTGCCGAAAAGGAATTGGAGGCACAGGAAGCACGCCATATTGCCCGCCCGGGCCTGTTCGACAAGGACGATGAAGCCAAGGCGGCAGCAGCCCTCAGCCTTGACGCCTATCAGCAGCTCAAGCTTTGGTGCAGCACTACTGCAGCATAGGAAAAGGAAAATGGCGCAACATCATCGACCCCAACGACGGAGCCTTACAGATGCCACAGTTGCCTGGCCGTCTGAGCAACGAGCAAATAAGTCAATACAAGCAGGAAGCCTTTGACCGCGAGACCGACTTGCGCCCTCTGCGTGCCATGAGCAACGACATCATCGCCAAGAATGCATACGAATGGAACAGCACATCGGGCAAACAGCCCGCCACGCTCCTTCCCCTGTCGGGGCATAGCAACCAGTGTGTCCTGTTGCCCAAGGAGTCGATGCTCCACTACACCTTCAGCATACTGAAGGGAGGCGACGCCCGCTTCACCCTTGCTTCTCTGCCCGACTATGCGGGCAACAAAGGCAACCAGCAGGTAAGCATCCGCATCGACCAGGGCGAACCTGTAGTCATATCGCTGCACGATGACTACAACTCTTCTTCATGGAAGAGCGACATCTGGCGCGGACAGACCTTGAAGAGCATCTTTATCACTCTCGAGAAGGGCGACCATACCATTGACATCACCGCTCTCGACGACTCCGTAATCCTCGACCAATGGGTTCTCGACTTTGATGTCGACCGTGAGTATTATGCCATACCGACAGTCAACAAGATGTAAGTGCTCGGGATAAGAAATTTCTCGCCGAGTTCGTTTACATTATGTCTTTCGGTATTTTAACTGTCTAATTCGGTCGTTGAGCGTAGACAACTTGCTTATCAGTTCCTCAAAAGAAGGCACCAGCCCGAAAATCATGTGCTCACACATGAACTTGTAGTCATCTTGCCATAGTCTTGCAATTTCCTCGTTGGGCACGATACATAATGTGGCAGGATAAAGCTCATCATAGTTGAATCCTTTAAGTCCGATGAACTTTCTGCGATGTTCAAGTACAGCTCTGTACAGGGCTTCGTTGTGGATTGCACGGTCAGCAATTTTGTTTTCAGAATCCATCATCATTGCCAAATCATATATATGGCGAGACATACGCTCCACTCTGACCTCGTTCTTCCTGAACTCTTCATGCAGCAGAAATACCTTTTCAAGGAAAGTACGCTCTGGAATGACAGCGTTCACCTCGAAAGGCTTTTCTGCAAATGGTGCTTTGCTGAAAAGGGTGTCAACAGCAGCGTTTATAGCCTTTTTCTCAATCGGCTCCATCATCGACCTGCCGCTGATTTCTATCTTTACCGTATTCTTTATATATGGCGATACTTCATACAAACTATGATAGGTTATAGTTATCACCTCTGGGTCAGTTGTTGTAACAGGTGTGATGACAACATCCACGGAAAAGGCATCAGCGTATGCCCAAATTCATTAAAGCTTTCTGCACATCGTACTGCATCTTCTCCCTTACGAAAGAACAGGCAGCGCGACGCAGCCTGTCGCTGATTTGAGTCTTCGACAATTCACCGCCAAAGCCAAGGAATTCTCTGCTGAGTGCAATATCCACGTCTTCGGAGAATCTGGCTATCAAGTTCCAGCATTTGCTGAGACTTGTACCTCCTTTGAAAGCAATGTATTCTGCATATGGCAAAGTATGAAGGGCTTTCAAAACCTGCGTTACCCACCAGTCCTTTTCGATACTTGACGGCGGCAATCCAGTCTGCAATGCCACGGTATTGATAGCTTCACGTTGTCTTTCTTCTGGTATGTCTATGAATTTCATCGTGCAATTAGTATTTTGCGCACCCATGCAGGGGCAAGTTTTATATCATGGTTGAAATCGTTGTCGTTTACATTCTTTGCGTGCTCGACAAGCACGTTGCGTTCCTCGTCGGTTATTTTGTTCTCGCCTATGGTGCGCATGGCTGTTACAACAAGCATCATCAGCTCTGATTTATAGGCGAAGTTCTTGCCCGAAGAAGAATGCTTGAACAGGATGCCGCGCCCGTTTCCGATCTTTATCCTACGTGGTGCGCCGTTGGTAAGGAACACGACATTCATGGGCATCTGCGTGGACAATCCGAGACGATTCAAGGCATATGCTCCCATCGGTACAATCTTCGCCTTGTCTCGTTTGGCTATAGCTGGGCAATATCTTCAACAGACGGATAGATGAAGCCAAGTCCATATTCCTTGTCCTCTTTGGGGTAATAATAGATGCCATGAGCCAACCGCACCAACATTCCGTCGGTATACATACGATGGAATGTTGACTTTACGGCTGATGGTGTTCCGCAGTCTGCATAGTCTTGCTGGAAGACTATCAAACCACGTCCTTTTCCTCTAAGCCTCATTTCTATCTTATTTACAGTGCTTTGGCTTGATGTTTGTACCATATTTTTGAAACCTTTTTATTATATTTTTGGTTCTTATTCATCTGCAAAGATATGGTATTTTTTTCTAAACACCAACGTTTTTATTGAATATCCGCTTTTGAAACGCTATTTTGGCAAACTCGCAATAGGTCAGTCTATCAATTTCACCAGTTCACATTTCATCTCATTGTCGATTTCACCGTAACGTGCAAAGGCTCGCCTGCCATCTGTGTGTCCCGAAAGCTCCGTAATCCTCGACCAATGGGTTCTCGACTTTGATGTCGACCGTGAGTATTATGCCATACCGACAGTCAACAAGATGTAAGTGCCGGCACGTCTGCAACTTTTGTAACTTCCCCATTAGCGGAAATTACAAGTTGAGTAAGAATTTTATCAGAAAGAGAAGAAGAGGAGAAGGCTATTTGCCTGTTTCCTTGGGTGTGCGCTTGTCACGACGATAGCTGCGATAGTCGTCGAGAGGAATCTCCTTGTCGGGCTCCACCAGTTCGCCCTGACGTGGCAACTCAAACTTCATGTACTTGATGTTGAGTCCGCGCTCTATCCACATACTCTCATAGTAAGTCTGGATGGAGAGAATCTTGCGTGTCACGTCGTCGATGCCCTCATGATGATAGAGGTCTTCGGTACGGAAGAGCACAGGCAGATGATTCTCTTGCACCATATAGGTGGTATAGGTGAAGAGGAAATTGGAATCGGTCTTGAGATGGATGATGCCGCCATCCACGAGGAAGTGGCGATAACGGTTCATGAAATAAGTGGAGGTAAGGCGCTTGCGAGGATTCTTCATCTGTGGATCGCTGAAGGTAAGCCATATCTCCTGCACCTCGTCCTGGACGAAGAAGCGGTCGATGATCTCAATGTTGGTACGCAGGAAAGCCACGTTCTTCTGTCCTTCCTCAATGGCTTTCTTGGCTCCAGTCCACATACGGGCGCCTTGATGTCTACTCCGATGAAGTTCATCTCGGGATAGAGTTTGGCAAGTTCTACGGTATATTCGCCCTTACCACATCCCAACTCGAGAACGATGGGATTGTCGTTGTGGAAATACATCTCACGCCATTTGCCCTTCATCTCGAAAGGCACGTCGTCTACCACACTATAAGGTACTGGAAGACATTCTCGAATGCCTCCATGTCTGCAAACTTTGCTAATTTTCCTTTGCTCATGTATCTGTCTTTGTTGTTTTGCGTGCAAAGTTACAGATTTTTTATGAAAAAAGGGCACTCTTGCCAGACTTATCTGACATGAGTGCCCTTAACTTTTGCAAATAAGGAATGTTATTCGATAACAACTGTGGTCCAGCCATGCTTGTCCTCGATGGTGCCATACTGAATACCACGGAGGGTGTCGTACAGGTGCTTGGAGATAGGACCAGGTTTCTCGCCAAAGTTATAGCGCTTGCCAGTATCGAGGTCGTCGATATAGCTGATAGGACTGATTACCGCAGCAGTTCCGCAGGCACCAGCCTCCTCGAATGTATCGAGCTCGTCCTCTGGAATCTGTCTGCGCTCCACCTTCATACCGAGGTCTTCAGCCAACTGCATCAAGCTCTTGTTTGTGATAGATGGGAGGATAGATGTACTCTTAGGTGTCACGTAGGTATTGTTCTTGATGCCAAAGAAGTTGGCAGCACCACACTCGTCCATGTACTTCTTCTCCTTGGCATCGAGATAGAACTCGCATGCATAGCCCTTCTCGTGAGCAATATTGTTGGCTCTGAGAGAAGCAGCATAGTTGCCACCCACCTTATATATACCTGTTCCGAGAGGAGCAGAGCGGTCGAAATCACGAATGATGACGTAAGGTTGGTAGAGAAACCACCCTTGAAGTAAGGACCTACAGGAGTGACGAAAATGAGGAAGCAATACTCTGTGGCAGGATGAACCCCCACCTGTGCGCTGGTACCGATGAGGAGCGGACGGATATAGAGTGTAGCACCACTCTCATAGGTAGGAATCCACTCCTGGTTGAGTCGAACCACCTTCTTTACCATTTCCTCAAACATCTCAGTAGGTACTTCAGGCATCATAATGCCACGGCATGTACTCTGCAAGCGAGCAGCATTCTCATCCATACGGAATACGCGCACCTTGCCGTCAGGACAGCGATAAGCCTTCAGGCCTTCGAATGCTTCCTGTCCATAGTGAAGGCAGGTAGCAGCCATGTGCAGTTTGAGATACTCATCAGAGCAAACTTCTATTTCGCCCCATTTTCCGTTGCGATAGTAGCAGCGAACATTGTAATCGGTCTGGCGATAGCCAAACGACAGATTAGACCAATCCAAGTCTTTCATAACATTTACTTTTTTAATGTTCTACTTATATTTAGCTGCAAAAGTACAAAATAATCCGTTAATCTGCAACTTTTTTGTCTAATATTTAGTAAAATAGTCAGCTTGTTGAAGTTTCGCATGTCAAGGAGTTATCTTTTTGAGGAGTTAAGAAGTTAAGGAGTTATCGCTCCCTTCGGTCGCTGAGGAGTTAAGACAACAGCTTTTGTGAACTTGAAATTAAACATTGCCCTTCAAAGCATTTGTCTTAACTCCTTTAACTCCTTAACTCCTTAACTCCTTAACTCCTTAACTCCTTAACTCCTTAACTCCTTTAACTTCACCCTATTCTTCACTCAGCAACTTTTTGATTTCCTCGTCCGTCTTAGTGAGTTTATCCTTGCAGAGTTTCACCAAAACCTTGGCACGCTTCAGTTGTTCGGACAGTTGGTCGATGTCCAACTCATCGCGCTCCATCTTGTCCACGATCTCCTCCAGTTCGCAGACCGCTTTTTCGTATTTCATTTCATTGTTTTCCATTGTTTGTATGTTTTAATGTTACTATTCCACTTTCGACTTGACGGTGCCTTCGGCGAATCTCGTAACGATAACATCACCAGATGTCAACAGCGAAGCCGAGCGAATACTCTTGCCGTTCTTCAGCGTGATACTGTATCCACGCTTCAAGAGCAGTTCCGGGTCCTGCGACCTGATGCGCTGTTCCAGCATCTGCAGGCGATGACTCTCACTCATCATCTTCCTTTCGAGGACAGGCTGCACATTCTGCGAGAGAATCTCCAACTTGCGTTGCGCATCAGCCACCTTAGACAGCACTTGCTGCGAGAGACGGTTCATCAGGCGGTCGATATATGCTCCCTGGCGGGTCTTCACCAAAGAGAACTGCACAGGAATACTTTTGTTCAGACGGTCAAGCCGCATCTTCTCCACTTGCAAGCGGTGCTTCACGTTTTGCACAATCGTTTCCTGTGCCTCCATCACCCTGACATACACATCCGTGAGGTGCTGAACCAGAAAGGCGGCAGCAGCCGTCGGCGTCTTCACCTTCCGGAAGGAGATCATGTCGAGAACACTCTCGTCTCGCTCATGTCCTATGCCTGTGATTATCGGCAAGGGGAAGTTGGCCACATTCTCTGCCAATGCAAGGGTGTCGAACCCAGAGAGATCGCTGGTAGCACCACCGCCACGGATGATGACCACACAATCCCAATCCTCATATTCGGCATCAATACGGTTGAGGGCAGCGATGACACTTTGCTCTACGCCCTCGCCCTGCATAGTGGCAGCCAAAAGGCCCGTCTTGAACTGCAAGCCATAATCGTTGCCGGCAAGTTGATTGCAGAAATCACCATAACCGGCAGCCGTGGCACTCGACACTACCGCAATGCGCTGGCAGAACATCGGGAGAGCCAGTTCCTTCTGCAAATCGAAGACACCTTCTTCTTTCAGCGTCCGGATGATTTCCTGTCGCTTGCGAGCCATATCTCCCATCGTATAGTTGGGGTCTATGTCGTCGACGATCCATGAGAAGCCATAGTTCTCGTGGAACTGGGCATGCACCTTGAGAAGGACCTTCATTCCGGCATGAAGTCTTTGTCCTGTCACCTGCTCAAACTGCGGGCGTATGCTTATCCAGCGGTTACGCCAGCAGGCAGCATGAGCCTTGGCTATGGGTGTATTGGAGCGTTCTTCCTTCTCTATCAGTTCCATGTAGCAATGACCTCCATACCCCTCGCGCACCTCCGACAGTTCCGCCTCTACCCAATAACTGTCTGCAGAGTCATCGAAAGTGCATCACGAACCATCGAGTTCAATTCATAGAGAGATAATCTTTGCTTCATACTCTTATATTTTTGGCACTGAATTATTTTTATCTCCGTGCTACTTCATCGCTTTCCCTGTCAGGTAAGCTTTCCAGAAGTCGGGCACACCATATCCATAGATATTATCGGGATGCTGCTGATTATTGCCAGCCAACCTGACGAGTTTGATGATCTGTCGGGCAGACTTGTGCGGGAAAGCCTGCCACAGACAAGCCACCATGCCAGCCACGAGGGGCGAGGAGAAAGACGTGCCATTGTCGTTGATAATGCTTCCACGTCCTGTTATGACAGAGGTAGGACTTCCCATCGCCATCACATCGGGCTTGATGCGTCCGTCGGCAGTAGGACCGACAGCACTGAAGGGAGCATTGACACCTTGCGGATTGACACTGCCCACAGTGATAATATCCTTGGCATCGGCAGGAAAGTTGATGCGTTTCCAGGTTCCCATACCGTCATTGCCAGCCGAATTGACGCAGACAATACCTTTGTCTGCCAACATAGAGGCAGTATGCGAGATGAGCGCCGTCTGTCCGTCCTGCTCGGCATAACGATGACTCGTAGAGGCATCATCGAAATCATGATATCCCAAAGAAGAATTGATGACGTCTACCCCCACACTGTCGGCATATTCGGCAGCCTCGGCCCAGTAGTCTTCCTCGGCAAGACTCTCCGTACGCTCGTCCTCGCAGCGCACCAAGAGATAGGAGGCCTCGGGAGCCACACCTACATAATAATTCGGCGCATTGGCAGCATGACAGAAAGCACCATCGTGCCGTGCTCCATCTCTGAGAAGATATTATCAGAGGGAGGAACCACGAAATCCTTCAGTCCAGCCAGCCGGATGCCATGAAAAGCCGGAATCTTGTCGACATTCATAAAGCCCCCATCGAAGACGGCTATCATCATGCCCTTGCCACGAAACCCACTGTCGTGCAGTCGCTTGCCACCCAAAGACGAAATCTGCGCATCGGCCGAACCATAAGCCTCGCCATTGCTCTCCCAGGGACTCAGTTCCTTACGGAAGGAAGTACGTTTGCGCTGACTCACCGAGTCGGGCGAGGCAAAGACCTTCACCTTACGCGTAATAAAGGGCAGTTCCTGCAGTCGCCTGAGCTGCTTTTCCTTATGAACACGCACCAGCAGGGTGTTGTTCCACTTGCTCCTCCCCACAATCTCTACCCCGGCTTGGCTCACAGCCTCCACATAGGCAGGAGCCACAGGCAGGTCGGTAAGGTCGACTGCCAGCTTCTGTCGCTTGCGTCTTTCGATTGAGCGTGAAGAGAGAAACTCCTCAGGTCTGTCGATCGAGAAGGGGTTATGTTCGAGGTCTTTGTCCTGCAGATAGATGCGGTACATCAAGCACTTGCCACCCGGGAAAGACACCAGGTTGGTGTCAGCTATGCGGGCAGGAGCCAGAATGCCCCATGCCACCAGCAGGAATATAAGTACAGCTTGTTTCATTTGCTTCGAAAAAGGATTTAGTCACAAGATGCAAAAGTAAGTTTTTCTTGCGACATAGCCAAACTTAAAGTCATATTTTTGTCCATTTGTCATCATCGAGGCAACTTTTTCGGACAGAACGGACAAGGTATCAATATTTTTTTGTAATTTTGCAACATGGAAAATAAGCAAGCGACATTAGAATTAGGCACCAAGCCTGTGGGTAAATTGCTTATACAATATGCCCTTCCCGCCATGATAGCGATGACGGCAGCCTCGCTCTACAACATCGTAGACCGCGTGTTTATCGGTCAGGGAGTAGGAGCCATGGCCATCTCCGGTCTTGCCATCACCTTCCCCTTTATGAACCTCACGGCAGCCTTTGGAGCCGGTGTCGGCGTGGGAGCCTCTACAGCCATCAGTGTGAAACTGGGCCAGAAAGACTACGCCACAGCCCAGAACATATTAGGCAACACGATATCGCTTAATCTCATCATCGGTATCGGACTGAGTATCATCTGTCTACTCTTCCTCGACCCCATCCTTCGGTTCTTCGGAGCCAGCGACCAGACGCTCATCTATGCTCACGAGTATATGGTCATCATCCTGTTGGGCAACGTGGTGAGCCACATGTACTTTGGCATGAATGCCCTGCTCAGGGCAGCAAGCAAGCCACGGCAAGCCATGTATGCCACCATCTTCACGGTGGTGATGAACGTGATACTGGACGCCCTCTTCATCATCGTCTTCAAATGGGGAATACAGGGAGCCGCCATTGCCACCATCCTGTCGCAGCTGATGGCGCTGTGCTGGCAATTCAAACTCTTCAGCAACAAGAGCGAGCTGCTCCACTTCAAGAAAGGCATCTACAAACTGAAGCGCAAACTCGTAGACAACATTCTCGCCATAGGCATCTCGCCCTTCCTGATGAACGTGTGCGCCTGCATCATCGTCATCTTCATCAACAACCAGCTGGTACGCTTCGGAGGCGACCTGTCGGTGGGAGCTACGGAATAGCCAATGGCATCGCAATGGTGTTTGTGATGTTCGTGCTCGGCGTCAACCAGGGCATGCAGCCAATAGCCGGCTACAACTATGGCGCACAGAAGATAGACCGACTGATGCGCGTGCTGAACCTCAGCATCCTTGCAGCCACAGCCATCATGTGACGGGCTGGCTGATAGCCATGTTCCTACCCTATTATTGCGCACGACTGTTTACTACAGACAAGACGCTGATAGACTTGGGCATCAAGGGCATCAGAGTGGTGATGGTCTGCTTCCCGGTCATCGGATTCCAGATGGTCATCACCAATTTCTTCCAGTGCATCGGAAAGGTAAAGATCAGCATCTTCCTCTCCCTGTCGAGACAGTTGCTCATCCTCCTGCCGCTTCTGGCATTCCTGCCGATAATATGGGATATCGACGGCGTATGGTACAGTATGCCAGTCTCCGATTTCTCGGCTGCAGTCATTGCCGGAGTCGTGATGATGAGATACATGAACAAGCTGAAGAGAATGCACAAGGAGAACGAGAAGTTAAGAAGAACTCCAGAACATACTAAAGTTCAATAAATATACATTCTACAAAAAATAATACCTTATGACTAAGATAATTATAAACGTGGGCCGACAGATAGGCAGTGGCGGACACATCATCGCAGAGAAGTTGGCAAAGGATTTCGGTTGCAAGTGCTACGACCGTGAACTGCTCAACCTGGCAGCCAAGGAGAGCGGATTCTCCGAGAAATTCTTCGAGCAGAACGATGAGCAGAAGGGATTCTTCAAGTCTCTCTTCCACACCCATCTGCCTTTCCTGAGCGACAACAATTTCTATCACAACGACTTCTCGCAGGAAGGACTGTACAAGTTTCAGAGCGATGCCATCAAGAAGGCAGCCGACGAGGGCAACTGCGTCTTCGTAGGCCGTACTGCCGACTATGTGCTGCGCGATTACAAGAACGTGATCAACATCTTCATCACCGCCAACATCGACGACCGCATCAAGGCCGTGTGCAAGCGAAAGAACATCGACAGAGCCGCCGCCCGCAAGTTCATCGAGAGCCACGAGGAGCAGCGTGCCTCCTACTACGATTACTATACAGGCAAGAAGTGGGGGCACAGCGAGAGCTACGACCTCTGCATCAACAGCAGCCATCTGGGAATAGAAGAGACAGAGAAGTTTATCGCAGAATTTATCAGAAAAAAGTTCGGAGTTAGTGATTAATCATTAGTGATTAGTGATTAACTGAACTTTCGCAAGTGGTTTAAGTACGGGCTGAAGGCCCAAAAGCTCCTATAAGCAGCACGCCCTGAAAGGGCAGAAGCTCTTAGCCCAGGGCATCGCCCTGGGTATAATAGCAATCAGCAAGGCGCCCTGTAAGGAAGCTTTATGTATTGCCTGGAGTTTTAAAGTACTTTTGCCCTTACATGGGCGACAGGTTTGCGCCCAAAATAACCCAGAC
>ENA-OQER01000523-OQER01000523.1-human-gut-metagenome-genome-assembly--contig:-NODE-523-length-20633-cov-2.655613_pt1 | contig 20633 bp, 30 predicted proteins | sample MGYA00242797_ERZ504639 | MGnify/ENA primary metagenome ERZ504639 (study PRJEB26092, sample SAMD00036306) | human gut metagenome | host: Homo sapiens | study: EMG produced TPA metagenomics assembly of...
AAAAAATTAAAAAAAGTACTTGCATTTTGAAAGAAAGTGTTATATACTAACGAAGTCGGTTGAGGGAAACAACAAAAAACAAAGTCAAACGACAGAAACAAAAGAATATGGCCAGTTGGTCAAGGGGTTAAGACGCCGCCCTCTCACGGCGGAAACACGGGTTCGATTCCCGTACTGGCTATTAACTGAAGGCAATCAGAACATGTTTCTGGTTGCTTTTTTGTTTATGATCACAAATGGGGATTTTGGGAGGTTTTACTATGATCATTGATAATGTGTATGTTTTTACACCGGACAAAGCGTTTGTAAAAGGCGGGATTATCCTGGATGGGGATAAGATCCGACAGGTTTATGAAGAAAAGGACGCGCCGCAGCTTAGCGGGGACGTTATGGACGGAAAAGGCTGCTACGCCATTCCGGGACTGATCGATCTGCATTTTCATGGATGCAAGGGAGATGATTTCTGCGACGGAGACAAGGATGCGATTGGAAGGATCGCGGAATATGAGGCATCAGTAGGAGTTACAGCGATCGCACCAGCTACCATGACTTTACCGGTAGAGGAACTGGAGCAGATCCTCCATACAGCTGCAGAATATAAAAAAGAAACAAAGGACTGCCGTAAGGCAGATTTTCTGGGGATCAATATGGAAGGGCCTTTTATCAGCCCGGCGAAAAAAGGTGCACAGGACGCGAGAAATATTCTGCCATGCAATGTGGAAATCTGTGACCGTTTTTTAAAGGCCTCGGAAGGTCTGGTAAAATTTATAGGGATTGCACCTGAAGAAAGTGAGCATGCAGCAGAATTTATCCGGGAAGTTCATGAAAGGGTCAATATTTCTCTGGCACATACCAACGCAGATTACGATACAGCAATGGAAGCATGCAGAGCAGGAGCAAACCATGCAGTCCATCTGTATAATGCAATGCCTGCGTTTACGCATCGTGCACCAGGCGTCGTAGGTGCTGTTTTTGATAATAAAGATGTTATGGCAGAGATCATATGTGACGGGATCCATATCCATCCGTCTGTTGTCCGGGCCACCTTTCAGATGATGGGAGCTGACAGGATGATCCTGATCAGTGACAGTATGAGAGCTACCGGTATGCCGGACGGTCAGTATACACTGGGCGGACTGGATGTTAAGGTTGTGGGAAGACTTGCCACGCTGGTATCTGATGGTGCGATCGCAGGATCTGCCACAAATCTGATGGATTGTATGCGTACAGTTGTTAAAAAGATGGATCTTCCGCTGGAAACAGCCGTGGCCTGCGCGACCATAAATCCGGCCAGAAGCCTTGGGGTAGAAGAACAGTACGGATCTCTGGAAGCAGGTAAAAAAGCTCATGTGGTACTGCTGGATCAGGATCTGGAACTGAAAGCAGTGATCAAGGACGGAGTAAAGATCCGATAAGATTATAGAAGATAAAGCGAAAAAAATAAAAAGATAAAAAGAATTTCAGGAGCAGATGACAGCAAAATTCGTGTCAGAATTTGTCGAACGAAAATGCTGGACAAAATGCTCCTGAATTTTATAATTAATTTCACCAGAGATCTTCTGGTATCGATCACCGCCAGGTCAGGCGGGAAATCCCATTTTTATCATAACTGAATAAACATATATTTTAAGAAGGAAAGGGGGCGTGTATGTTTCTTTATGGAGAATTATCCGTGGTGATATCTGCGATGGCGGTCTGGATGGATCTTAAAGATGCATCTGTAGACAATGGATGGATCCTTTTTTCTTTTATGATCGGTTTCCTGATCCAGGTCACAGAAAACGGGCTGAAAGGTGGAGTGATCTTTCTGGCGGGAGTGGCTGTGCCGGTGCTTCTTTTGGGAATCCTTTTCATATTCCATATGATCGGCGCCGAGATATCAAGCTTCTGTGCGCACTTGGCGGGATCATGGGACCGCGGACAGTTATGGAATGTATTGTTTATTCTCTGCTTGCAGGTGCAGGCATTTCTCTGGCAATTCTTATTTCTACAGGCGGTATCCGCCGACGATTCCTTTATTTATATCAGTATATGAATGAGTTCTACTGTACCGGTGAGATACGTCCTTATTACAGAAAGGGGATGAGCTTTCCGGAGAACTTTCATTTTACGGTACCCATATTTTTGAGTGCGGTGCTTTATGCAGGAGGTGTGTATTGAAGAAAAACATATTTGCAGTCTGTGATCTGGAGGTGGATTATGCTTTCAATTTTATGGATTATCTGAACCAGAAAAAGAATCTTCCGTTTGAGATTCAGGCATTTACCACGGCAGAAAGTCTCATTGCCTACGGAAAAGAAAATCATATTGAGTTGCTGCTGATTTCCGATAAAGCAATGCGAAAAGAAGTCCGTGACCTTGGTATCGGAAAGATCATCATTCTTTCAGAGGGTGTGCATCCTCCGGAACTGGATCAGTATTCAAGTGTGTATAAATATCAATCTTCCTCAGATGTGATAAGGGAGGTGATGGCCTGCTATGGAGAAGAGAAGTCTCTTGATCCGGTAACTTTTCCTGTGTTGAAAAAGACAATGGAGATCATCGGTGTTTTTTCTCCTCTTGGCAGATGTCTGAAGACATCCTTTGCACTTGCGTTGGGACAGATACTGGCGAAAGAACGTGCCGTTCTTTATCTGAATCTGGAATCCTATTCTGGTTTTGAGGAACTTCTTGGGAAAAAATTTCCGGCTAATCTGAGTGATCTGTTTTATTATGTTCGCCAGGGAAATGAAAACCTGATCCATAGAATGAACGGAATGATCCAGACAGTAAACAATCTGGATTTTATACCGCCTGTAAGAACACCTTCAGATATCCGGACCGTGGACTGGGAAGACTGGGAGCGGCTGTTGCAGGAGATCGTACTTCACAGTTCCTATGAAGTGCTGATCCTGGATATGGGAGAAAATGGAGATGAGGATTTCCGGCTTCTGGAAATGTGCAGAAAAATCTATATGCCGGTTTTGAATGACACACTTCTGTCTGTAAGGTGACACAATTCGAAAATCTTCTGCGTATCTGGAATAAAGAAAAGATCCTGGAAAAACAGAAAAGGTGCATCTGCCTTTCATATGGATAGGATCTCTTCTGACGCTTACGTAGAACAGCTGGTCTGGAGTGAACTGGGAGATTATATCCGTGAACTTTTGAGAAAGGAGCGGTCATGAACAGAGAAAAATTCCGGGAAATGTATGATCTGCTCATGGAACAGCTGGATGTTTCCAGAGAGCTGTCCGATGATGAAATCCTGGGGGTGATCGATGAACTGATATTAACTCAGGCAAGGGAACTGTTTCTTTCACTGAAGGAGAAAGTAGAGCTCAGACAGGAGCTGTTCTGTTCTGTGCGCAAGCTGGATGTTCTGCAGGAACTGATCGATGATGAAAGTGTTACGGAGATCATGGTAAATGGTCCGGATCATATTTTTGTGGAACGTGGAGGAAAACTGACCAGATGGAATAAGGTCTTCACGTCAGAAGAGAAACTGGAGGATGTGATCCAGCAGATCGTAGGGCGCTGTAACCGGGTTGTCAACGAGTCCATGCCCATTGTAGATGCAAGGCTGGAAAACGGAGCACGTGTGAATGCAGTGGTTTATCCGGTTGCTCTGAATGGTCCGATCCTGACGATCCGTCGTTTTCCGGATGATCCTATCACAATGGAAAAACTGATCGCTTTTGGAAGCATCACCGAAGAATGTGCACAGTTTTTAAAAAAACTTGTTCAGGCAAGATATTCTATTGTGATCGGTGGAGGTACAGGCAGTGGAAAAACAACATTCCTTGGAGCTGTTACAGAATATATTCCAAAAGATGAGCGCCTGATCACCATTGAAGATAATGCGGAGCTTAAGATCCGGGGAATTGATAACCTGGTATGTCTGGAGCAAAAATGGCCAATATGGCGGGCGCGGTGTCAGTAACGATCCGAGATCTGATCCGGTCAGCCCTTCGAATGAGGCCGGACAGGATAATTGTAGGGGAAGTCCGTGGAGGAGAGGCAGTGGATATGCTGCAGAGCCTGAATACGGGACATGATGGAAGTCTTTCAACACTTCATGCAAACAGCAGTCAGGATATGCTTTCTCGAATTGAAACGATGACATTGATGGGAACTTCGATCTTCCCCTGGAAGCAATCCGAAGGCAGATTGCTTCCGGGGTAGATATTCTGGTGCATCTTGGGCGTATGCGGGACAAAAGCAGAAAGCTGCTGGAAATCACAGAAGTATGTGGATTTGAAAACGGAGAGATCCAGACCAGGCCGCTGTATCGCTGGGAAGAAGGAAAGGGACTTGTAAAAACCGGAGAACTTTTGCATTGTGAAAAAATGAAACGGGCAGGAATCAGACTATGAAAGAGCGGAAAGGAAAGAATCAGAAATGGAGATCTACGAGGAAAGATTACAGGATGTATCATTTTACGGGGAAGGAGACCGCAAAATATCTTCTGGAGGGAGCTGCCATATGCGCTGCAGCCGACTATCTGTTTTATCAGAGCCTTCCGGTATTGCTGTTTATGCTTCCAATACCAGTGCTTTTTCTGAAGCTACAAAGGAAAAAATGTACTGCACGGCAGCAGAGGGAGCTGAATTACCAGTTCCGGGATGCTCTGACGGCCATGAATGTGGCGGTACAGGCCGGTTATTCTGCGGAGAATGCAGTGCGTGCCAGTGTAAAGGATCTGGGGAGACTTTATGAAAAGGGAAGTGATATCCTGGATGAATTCGGTATATCGAAAGCCAGCTGCGTCTGAGTGTTCCGGTGGAAGAGCTGTTCCTGGATCTGGGAAAACGCAGCGGAGTGGAAGATATTGAAAATTTCGCAGCAGTATTTTATACAGCAAAAAGAACAGGCGGGGATATGACGCAGGTGATCCAGAAAGTAGCCAGAATGCTTAGTGATAAGATCGAGGTAAAAAAAGAGATCGAGCAACGCTGGCCGCAAAGAAATCGGAACAGATGGTTATGAGTATCATGCCGGCCGGTATCATTTGTTATCTGAAACTGACTTCGCCGGGATTTTTGGATGTACTTTATGGGAATCCTTTCGGAATCTGTGCCATGACAGTCTGCATGGTGATCTATGGCTTGGCTTACTGGCTGGGTGTGAAGATCGTAGACATAGAAGTGTAGGTGAGGATAATGTGGATACATATTTTGATATTTATGGTGATCCTTGGGGTGTTTCTGGCAGGAAAAATGGGGCGGCTGCTCCGGAAGCCGGAAATCCGGAAGAAAAGAAACTGTTTATATGGATAGCGCTTACCGGAAATATCATCGGTATGCTCCTGACATTTCAAAGCGGCGGAGATAAGGTTTATTCATCCGGATACCGTATGGAAAAAGAGGAGACAGGTGCTTATGAAGAGAAATTCAAAGTATCTGTAGACGGAGAAGAAGCTGGTTCCCTGTATGTGCAGGTGCCGGAAAAAGAAACAGAAGGATCCGAAGAAGAACCGGAAACAGAACTTAGCGAAGAACAGCAGCGCGAGAAAGAGCTGCAGGATATGATCGTACAATATAATCAGAAAAAAACGATTCGCAGTACTATTATCTTCCAGATGAATGGAATGGAAAACATCTTGAATGGGAGCAGACAAAAGACAAAACAGGAAACCTGCTTTCAGCTCTTGGCCTGGCAGCAGCGGCAGCAGCTGTCATTGCAAAAAAACGGGAAGAACAGAATGCTCAAATAAAAAAGAAGAGAACAGATGCTGATGGATTATCCGGGACTGATCATGAAATTTACCCTTCTGGTGCAGGCAGCTTAACTGCCAGAAAAGCATTCCAGAAAATAGCGCTGGATTACGGAAAGAGAGAAGATGGTAAAAAACGTGAGGCTTACGAAGAAATCCAAGTAGCCTGTTATGAGATGGACAGTGGGATTTCCGAAGCAGAGGCTTACCGGAGATTTGGAGAACGGTGCGGACAGGTAAAGTATAAAACTCTGTCAACACTGCTGATCCAGAACCTCCAGAAAGGAAGCAGGTATCTGGCCGATCTGCTAGAAAAGGAATCCGTGGAAGCCTGGGAGGAGCGAAAAAGAAAAGCAAGAGTGTTGGGAGATACAGCAGCAACAAAACTGCTTTTTCCGATGGTTCTGATGCTCCTGGTGGTGATGGCAGTGATCATGCTTCCGGCATGTCTTTCCTTTTACGGAGGGTAGGACCGGAGAGCAGAGAAAGGAAATGTGAGGTGACAAATGAAAATATGTGGAAGTATGTAAAAGAATTTGCGATGGAGGAGGATGCGGTGGGTGTTGTGGAGATCATCCTGATTCTGGTGGTTCTGATCAGTCTGGTCATCATCTTTAAGGAACAGCTTACAGCACTTGTTAAAAAAATCCTTACAAAAATCACAAAACAAAGCAATACGATCTGAAAATGAGAAAAAACGGTGATATCTGCTGATATTTCCGTTTTGGAAAGGAGAGGTACCCCTTGGCAGGAAATGTGAAAAAAGGCAGCATTACGATCTTTCTGGCTCTGATCTTGAGCCTGGTTCTTTCTCTTGTGTGTGCCAGCATTGAATCTGTACGCATGGCAGCTGCCAGGACACAGATACTTAACAGTATGGATATTGGCTTATATTCCCTGTTTGGACAGTATGACCGAACGCTTCTGGAAGATTATGAGCTGTTTGCACTGTATGCAGGTGGAAAAGAAGAACTGGATATGGCTTCTGTATATGATGATTTTCAGACTTATATGAAACCTGTATTGAAACAGAACAGTCAGAAACTGGAGCTTCTCCAGGGCGGATTCAATGGTTATCAGCTTCTGAGCGATGGAAAAGGCGAGGTTTTTTTACAAGCAGGCTGTTCAGTATATGCGTGAAACTCTGGGAAGCCAGGGGGTACAGACTCTTCTCGGAAAACTGAATGATCAGGAAAAGAAGACAGAGGATGCAGAGAAAAAAGGAGAACAGGCAGAAAATAAAGGAACATTGGATTCCTATGATTCTGCCATTACGGATGCCGCACAGAAAAGCGAAGAAGCAAAAAAAGAACAGGAGCAACAAAAAATCAGGGAGATTTTTCGGATGCAGGAAATGGGGATGATTTTACCGGCGGTGTTGATGAAAGCGTAGAAAATCCTATTCCAATCATCAGAAGAGTCCGTAAAATGGGACTTATTGATCTGGTAGTACCATCGAACGGGGAATATCGGATGCGGTTACAGACAGAAAAAGCCTTACATCCGGAAGAAAGCTCCAGACAGGACTAATGTTGGATACGGATATACAATCCGATAATTCGTATACGTCCGGAATATTATTTGGACAGTATCTGCTAAAGAAACTGGGAAATTATCGAAGACCGGCAGCGGCAGGGTTGAATTATCAGGCGGAATATATTCTTGGAGGGAAGAACAGTGATCGGGAAAATCTGAAGTCCGTGGCAGGAAAACTTCTGGTTATCCGTCAGGGGGTTAACATGGCGTACCTGCTTTCAGATGGTGGAAAACGGATACAGGTCGAAACACTGGCGCTGGCTATTGCATCGGGTTTTCTGATCCCGCCGGCGGCAGCAGTGATCGAAGCGGCACTGATCTTTTGCTGGGCATTTGCGGAGAGTATTCTGGATGTCCGGGAACTTTTCGCAGGAGGGCATGTGCCTCTTATAAAAAACTCCTCAGACTGGCAGCTGTCTTTGAGTAATCTGCCCAATATCCTGGACAAACTGGATTCTTCAAGAAGGATGCAGGGAATGGAATGTCTTATGAGGATTATCTTCAGGTTCTGCTTATGGCGAAAGGAAAACAGGATAAAGTTCTGAGAGGAATGGATATGATCGAGTGCTCTGTACGTGAAAAGGGAAAAAGACCGGGTTTTCAGATGGACCACTGCATCACTGCCCTGGAAGCGTCTGCAGATGTAAAAGCAAACCGACGGAAAATATTTACAGTTTCGCGTCAGTATGCGTATGAATAGAAAGAGAGGTGCACAGGGATGCTTTTTCAGGAAGAAAAAGAAGATAAAAATCAGATAAACAGACTGGATCAAAAAAGAGAAAGGCGCTCTCGAAGAGCTTTTTTCCTGCTTTCCCCGATAAGCCGGAAAACGCTTCCTGGAAAAGTATCCCTGTGCACCTTTCTGAAAAAAGCAAGTCTCACCCTGGAGACTGCGATGGCTTTGCCGCTGTTTTTTTTCGGAGTGCTCACGCTGCTTTCTTTTATGGATATTTACAAAGTACAGACGGAGCATCTGACCGGCTTGTGCCAGAAAGCAAAAGAAGCAGGTATGTATGCGTATGGTACCGGCGGCTCAGGTACAGAAACGATCACATTGCCGGACGTATATTCCTATCAACCCATAGGCGGTCTGATCCCGCTTCCTAAAATATGGTTCCACAATACGGTAAAGGTTCATACGTGGAATGGTGTGATATACGAAAATGGAAATGATACAGTGGAGAGCCAGCCTATGGTGTATGTGACAGAATCAGGAAGTGTGTATCACAGAAAACTGGGGTGCAGTTATCTGAATCTGTCTGTTCAGCAGATATCAGGCTCTTCGGTTAAAACTTTAAAAAATGCATATGGAGAAAAGTATCAGGCCTGTGAGCTGTGCAGTCGTGGGCAGGAACCGGCTGGAGTGGTATATATCACAAAAAGAGTAACCGTTTTCATAACAGGGAAAGCTGCAGCGCATTGAAACGATCAGTACGGATGGTGAAAGAAACGGAGGTTTCCGATGAAATGAGTGCCTGCGGACGATGTGGCTGAAAGGAGAAATTATGAGCAGTGTTAAAATTTGCATGGCTGTACTTCTTGGAATTAATACCTGGACAGATATCCGAAAAAAAGAAATCTGTTTACCGGTACTCTTTATATTCCTGACAGGCGGGATCTTGTGGCGGATCAGGCAGGGGCTTCTCTGGCCGGCAGGGATTATTTCCATGGGAATCGGAGTATTTATAATTTTGATCGCTTTGATCAGTGGAGGAATGGTCGGATTTGGAGACGGATTGCTGATACTGACAATGGGTTCTGTGTTAGGAGCCGGAGAACTGGCAGGGATCCTCGGTGGGGCATTATTGTTGTGCGGATCTACTCAGGCATTGAGTATCTTATTCTAAAAAAAGTCGAAGTGAGGAAATTCCTTTTGTACCGTTTTTGCTGATCGGATATTTGGGAGGGATATTTTTGTGAGAAAAATAAAAAGGGGAGTTTTACAATAGAAGCTGCATTGCTCATGCCTCTGGTGCTTATGATACTGATCGGAGTGCTGTATCTGGATTTTTTTGTACATGACAGAGCATATCTCACTGCGGCAGCTTATGAGGCAGCAGTCAGCGGCAGTATGGAAGGATATAAAAAGAAAGGGAACATATATGAAAAGGCGGATATACAGGGAAGAATGCTGGGAGGTATCGGGCTGCTGGGAGGAAAGAATCTTAGCATGCAGACAAATGCGGGAAAAACAGTGAAAGTAAATTACAGACTGGAAATACCGGCCGGATTCCTGGGGCAGAAATGGAAGCTGGAAGTCAGTGGTAAGGCAAAGCCTCTGCGGCCTGTAGGATGGATCCGCAAGGTAAAAGGAACTGTGGATATGCTGGGAGAGGTGACGCCATAAAATGAGAACGGAATATAAAAGAGATATGAATCATAATTATCTGATCCTGACAGGAGATGAGAGAATCGATACAGATTCTTACCAGGTAAGAATGATCGTGGCCAATGCTGTGCCGGATCTTCTTCAATGCAGGATACAGGGAATCGACGGAAAATTCATGGTGTATTATGATATAACTTCCAGGCATTCCATGACGGCGCTTTTTGAGGAAAAAAAGATGGATCTGGAGTCGCTTCAGATGATATTGGGAGGCTTTATACAGATCATGGAAGAAATGTCCGAGTATCTTTTGAATCCCTGTCAGCTGATCCTGGAACCGGAATATATTTATCTGGATGCGGAAAGAAAAAGTGTCCGTTTTTGTTATATGCCGGGATTTCATGGGGAGGTACAGAAACAGTTTCAGAGTCTTGCGGAGTATATCCTTCCAAAGCTGGATCATGAAGACGGAAAAGCGGTCATGCTGGGATATAGTGTATACAGACGTGCACTGGAGGACAGCTTTCATCTGGAATACATCAAGGAAGAGTTATATAAAATATGTAACAGCGACGAGGAAGATTTTTCTCCATATGAAAAGAAGAAAACAGTGGTCCAGGAAGAAAACAGGATGACAGAGGAGGAAAAAGAAGATAATCTGTGGCAGATGGAAAACTGGGAGAGAGCCAGTGTGTCCGGAAATGAAAAACAGAAAAAAGCTTCAGCGGACTCACAGAAGCGGAAAACAAACAAAATATGGAAGCCAGTGGCTGGATTTGGTGCAGCATTGGTGCTTCTTCTGGGAATTACGGCAGGAATGGCCGGCGGATACATTCCAAGAATAAGCAAAGAGATTTTTCTTCTGGGAATTCTTGCAGCAATGATACTGGGGATGCTGAGCTATATTCTGATCAAAAAAGTCTGTGGAAAAAAGAAAAAACCGGATACGCCGGTGCCTGAGCAGAAATATGGTGCGGCGGAAAAAGAGACAGCTGTATATTCTGAAGAGCAGAAAGAATCTGGTACGCTGTCAGGGAGCAATGCCGATGGCAGCAGAAAAGAACTGGAAAAGATCAAAAAAAAACATTCCGACAAAAGCGGAGGATTTTTCAGATGGATTTGGTGAAACAGTAGTTCTTTCGGCAGGTGCATCCAAAGGTCCTGCTACATTAGTGAGCCGGGAACCGGGGGAATTGGCTACCATTTATTTGGAAAAAGATATCACAGTGATCGGAAAACTGGAAACTGCGGCGGATGCAGTGATCAATATACCAACTGTCAGCAGGATCCATGCCAAGATCCGAAAAAGGGAGGGGGCATATTATCTGGCAGATCTGAACTCCAGAAATGGGACTTCTGTAAATGGACAGCTTCTGAAAACAGGAGAAGATTATTTGTTGGAGGATGAAGTTGATTTTGCACAGGCCCGTTATATTTTTTTGAAATAACAGAGCGAAAAGTCCGGTTTTGTATCGTATTAATATAGGACCGCAGGTTGTCTGCCTGATGAAAATCTGTTAAAATAATGAAATGAATTCAAATTTTCAGATTATAACAGCGAGTTACGGGAAATATTTCCGGAACCGCTGTGGAAAAGAGGCCGGAATTGGAAGAAATAAAAAAAGAACCTGTGACAGTTTTACTGATCCTCATAAATACGCTGATCTTTCTTGTGGTGGAATTTACCGGCGGCTCGGAGAACGGGCAGCATATGTTGGAATGCGGTGCTGCTTATGCACCGTTGATCCTGGGACAGGGACAGTGGTATCGGATGTTTAGCAGTATGTTTCTGCATTTTGGTGCGCCGCATCTGATCAATAATATGCTGGTTCTGTTTGTGCTTGGCCAGAGACTGGAACCGGTAACAGGAAAGATAAAATTTTTTTCTGATCTATATATTTGGTGGTCTGGGCGGAAATATGCTCTCTTTGTTTTTTGATATGTATGCAGGAAACACTTCTTTATCTGCAGGAGCTTCCGGAGCTGTTTTTGCAGTCATGGGCGGTATGATCTATGTGATCATACGGCACAGAGGAAGAGTGGCGGATCTGACTGTCAGGCAGATGTTGATCATGGCCGCATTTTCACTGTATTTCGGATTTGCAAGTGAAGGCGTGGATAACGTAGCGCATATAGGCGGTTTGTTGAGTGGTTTCCTGATCGCTGTAATTCTTTATCATCCCAGAAAAATATGGAAAACAGTTCCCTGACCGGGAGTACTCTCAAGCGTGATGTCTCCACTGTGTGCCTGAGCGATCTGTTTTGAAACAGCAAGGCCAAGGCCGGTCCCGGATTCTTTGGTTGTGAAAAATGGCTGAAATATCGCAGCCTGCTGTTCCTTTGAGATTCCACATCCGTTATCCCGGATATCAATGCGGATGCCGGAATTTTCCGGAATGACAGAAAAAGAAATCTTTCCTCCGGGAATGGGAACGGCTTCCCATGCGTTTTTCAGAAGATTCAGAAGCATCTGCCGGACACGGATCCGGTCAAGAGCTATCGATGGCAATGAATCCGGAATATCTGTTTCAAGCGTGATATCCAGATAATCCAGAGTAGGTTTTATGGAGGAAAGAATCGTTCGGAGATAGCAGCAGGTGTCAATGTTTTCTCTTTTGACATGGCCTGCATTATTAAATGCAGAAAGTTCATCAAGAAGTTCTTTTACATAATCAAGATTATCCATAACATCATCCCAGTGCTCATATTCTTTGACCTCAGGATGTGCAGATGCGATCATCTGGAGTCCGCTGTTAATAAGAGTCAGAGGATTCCGGAGTTCATGTGAAAATTTTGAAAGTGTATAATGAAAATCGTTTTTCAATTTACTGACTGTAGTATCGTTGCACATATTATCACCTCGGAAAAATATTAACATCAGAAATTTCAAATATCAACAAGAACAGTATTGAAAAATTCGAGAAAATACGACAAAATAAGAATATAGATAAAATAATTTTGCAAACAAGGAGGACAAAATAATGGGAGATTGCATATTTTGTAAAATCGCAAATGGGGAGATTCCATCAGCAACACTTTATGAGGATGAGGAATTTCGCGTGATTCTGGATCTGGGACCGGCAAGCAAAGGACACTCATTGATCCTGCCGAAAAAGCATGCAGCGAATATTTATGAACTTCCGGATGAGACTGCCGGAAAAGCAATGATCCTGGCTAAAAAATGGCAGGAAAGCTGAGAGATGCACTGAACTGTGATGGATTTAATGTTGTGCAGAACAATGGAGAGATCGCAGGACAGACTGTGTTTCATTTTCACATGCATCTGATTCCGAGATATGAGGGAGATGGTGTTGGTTTAACTTGGAAACCCGGAGAACTCAGCGATGAGGTGAGAGATGAAATCTTAAAGAAAATTAAAGAATGACAAATAGCCACTAAAGAGGAAAAATGAACAATCAGACATTTGAAGAGTTTTATCTTAAATACCGAAAAATATCCAGAGGGTATGCGTATGGGGTTCTCCATGACTGGAGTGCTGCTGATGATGTCAGTCAGGATGTACTTTACAAAATGTATACTATAAAGGATGGCCTGAATATTGATAATGAAAAGATGATGTTTTCTCTGATCAAGACGGCATCTATGAATAAGGCTTTGGATTATATAAAGAAATCAAGCTCCAAGCATGAGTTTGTCTGTCAGGAAGAAGTTGCGGCTTTTCTGGAAGAACAGAATTCGGTCGATGCGGAAGAGGTATTTCTGCGTAAAGAGAAGAAAGAATTTATGTATATGGTGCTGAGAAGATTTCGAAAGGAACAGCCGATGAATTATGAGATCTTAATTCAGGTCAAATATCTGGAGATTTCCGTTGAAACAGTTGCAGAAGAATATGGTCTGACGAAAAGTGGTGTCAATAACAGGATATATAAAGCGAAGCGCTGGCTGCAGGAAGAATTTCGCAAAGTATACGAATAAAAGAAAACCCTGCCAGCCCGGAAGGGAGTGGCAGAGTTTTCATATGGCTGTTGTGGAAATATAGTCAGGCTCCGGCGCATTCTTCAATAAGATCAGTGATCTTACTGATGGATCTACCTGGCCGTTTCCTGCCATGGCATCTGTATATTTCTGACGATCGGTATAGAGCTGGCGGATGGTTTCCAGAAGCTTTTCTTCTGTGATCTCCTCTTCTTCCAGCACTTTACTGAAGCCCTGGCGTTCGAAGGATCGAGCGTTAAGGATCTGGTCACCACGACTGGCTTTGGCAGAAAGCGGGATCAGAAGATTTGGCTTATGAAGTTCGCGGATCTCACAGATCGCGTTAGCGCCTGCGCGGGAGATCACAATATCAGCATGGCAAACAGATCCGGAAGCTCGTCCTGGATATATTCATACTGGACGTATCCGGCAGTACCGTTGAGAGATTCATCGGTTTTTCCCTTTCCGCAGAGATGGACAACCTGGAATTCCTTCAGAAGTTCAGGGAGAATCTTGCGGACATTATCATTGACAGAAGCAGCTCCCAGACTTCCACCGATGACATAAGTACCGGCTTGTCAGCAGTGAACCACAGAATTTATGACCGTTTTCCGCATTTCCGGAAGAAGTTCCTGGCGGATCGGAGTTCCTGTAAGAACTGCTTCGTCAGCCTCAGAGATTGGCTGGACTGTCTCAGGAAAATTACAACAGATTCTGGATGCAGAAGAGAGACAGAGTTTATTGGCAAGACCTGGAGTCATGTCGGACTCGTGGATCAGTGCGGGGATTTTTAAACGTTTGGCCGCGATCACAACGGGAACCGTAACGAAACCGCCTTTAGAAAAAACAACGTCCGGTTTCAGCTCTTTCAGAATCTTTCTGGCCTGGCTGAATCCCTTCAGTACACGAAACGGGTCAGAGAAGTTTTTGAGATCGAAGTAACGTCTCAGCTTTCCGGATGAGATTCCATAATATGGGATTCCAAGTTCTTCGATCAGTTTTTTTCGATTCCTTCGTAGGAACCGATGTAGGAAATCTTATAACCAAGCTCCCTGAGCTTTGGAATCAGGGCAATATTTGGAGTTACATGTCCGGCAGTACCACCGCCGGTAAGTACGATGTGTTTCATTTGGATTCCTCCTGAATAGTCATATACTATCATTAAATATGAATCTAACGGAGGAATTGTCAAGGAAAGATAGGATTACAGGAGAAAAATAATGGAAAATTTCAGGGAATGCCGAACTGAAAAAATGGTTGGCAGAAGAATATGAAAAAGAAACCGAAGAGATGGAAAAAATCCTGTTTCCAGATGGAGTGATTCCTGATGATGGAGAAACAGAAGAGGAGGCAAAGGCTGCTTATCAGAGGCTTGTAGAAAAACTGAAAGCAGATGGTGTTTACAAAGAAGACGAAGCTGACAGTATTAAAACTGATGATCATAAAGAGAATGTAAAAATCGTTTATCTGCCCGAAAAGAAAAGTCATAAAGCAGCTCGCGTAGCGGCAGCAGTACTTGTATGCTCAGCCGGTATCTTCGCCGCAAGCATGACCAGCCAGGCGAACAGGAGGTATTTTATTGATTCTGTGAGGTATTGGGTTGGACATGATACGAAGATTGTGGTAGATAATGATAGAACGAATGAGAAAGAATGTGAAGATGAGCAGACAGCGTTAGATAATATTGAAAAAGAGATTAGTGCAAAAGTTCCACAATTTATGTATCGTCAGATGGTTTTGAGTTTAAAGATTATTATGTGAGTACTTCGGCGGGATATGCAGTAATGGAATATTATTATGGGGAAAATATAATAATGGTATATATAGGAAGATATGATCAAGAAGCTAAAAGCAGTGCTTATATTTTAGATGGGAAAGTAATTGATAAGGTAAATCTTGAGAATGAAAATATTACAGTAAATATTGAAAAAGTAAAAGATGATGCAGATACAAATGAAAATTATGTAGCATGTTGGAAAGATGAATCGATATTTTATCAGATTACAGGTAAAATGCAAAAAAGAGGAATTTATAAAATTTATAAAAAATATAGTTTTCTAAAGCGATTATGGAGAATATATATCGTAATATTATTGTAATGGAAGTTTAGCGGTGAAAAGGTGATACATGAAAGAGAAAATAAAGAAAACAATAATGGCGGTACTTTTAGTATTCTGTTGTTGTATGTTGCTGGGAATTCCTGTAATGGCAGAAAACTTATCAGATGATTTTTCAGTAGAAACCGATACGGATGCAGATTATGCAGAAGATACAACCTATAGCGTATTACGTGGAAATAATTTAAATTTGGGAAATTCAAGTATTAAGAAATTAGCTAGCAATAAAGTGATTATTTCTGGTCTTACGCAGTGTCATCACTCTTGCGATATAGTTTATTTAAACATGTATTTAGAACGAAAAGTTAATGGTACTTATTCAACATATAAAAGTTGGAGTTTTACAAAAAAAAATGCAACTAATTTAGTTAAAGATATTACAGTAATCGTGCCAAGCGGTTATTACTACCGTGTACGAGGCTATCACGCAGCTAAAGATGGCAGTAAAGAATCAACCACAACCTTAACCAATGGTATTCTTGTAAAATAATAAATCAACAAAATAACACACCCCCCAGCGATGCCACTCCCCCAAAAAAAATAAAAATCCAAGTAAACTTTACATTACCTTCGCTGGGGAATGTCTAAAAATTCTGAATAATATTAAAAAATCTAAAAAAATCCCCCTAAAAAAAGAAACATATTTCACAAAAAGACTGTCAAAAAACATATATTTCGTGTATAATAAATACAATAATAAACCGTTAATAAACAGAAAATCGATTATTTCTTTTTGAAATTGTATATCACAGCGCTTTTGGATGATCGGGTATCACAGAGAGATCCTTCAGGCTTTTTTGATATGGAAATTTCAGAACGTGGGACGGAAAAGGGGGCTTGTGCATGAAGATAACATTTATCGGTGCTACGCATGAGGTGACCGGAAGCTGTTATTACCTGGAAGCGGCAGGACGGAAGTTCCTGGTGGATTATGGAATGGAGCAGGGACCGGATTATTATGAAAATAAGGAGCTTCCGGTGGCTCCGGGTGATCTGGATTTTGTGCTTCTGACACATGCGCACATGGATCATTCCGGGAATCTTCCGGCCTTGTATGCAAAAGGCTATCAGGGTCCGATCTATGCGACAGAGGCGACCTGCAATCTCTGCGATATCATGCTTCGTGACAGCGCACATATCCAGATGTTCGAGGCTGAGTGGAGAAACCGGAAGGGACGGAGAGAAGGAAAACCGGAATTTATTCCTGCATACACTATGGAAGATGCCATGGGTGTGCTCCGGAACTTCGTCAGATGCCCATATGATAAGATCATCAAACCGGCAGAGGGAATCGAAGTAAGATTTGTGGATGCAGGACATCTTCTTGGCTCCAGCAGTATTGAAATCTGGATGACGGAAGAGGACAAAACAGAAAAGATCGTTTTTTCCGGCGATATCGGAAATATCGATCAGCCGCTGATCAGGGATCCGGTATATATCCGGGAGGCAGATTATGTTGTGATGGAATCTACCTACGGAGACCGCAGTCATGGAGAACGTCCGGATTATCCGGCAATACTGGCAGAGATCATCCAGAGGACCTTTGACAGAGGCGGCAGTCTGGTGATCCCGTCCTTTGCAGTAGGCCGTACTCAGGAAATGCTGTATTTTATCCGACAGATCAAAGAACAGGGACTGGTTCACGGCATGATGGTTTTACGGTATATGTAGACAGTCCCCTCGCCAATGAAGCAACTACGATCTTCAGTGAGAATGCATATACCTGCTATGATGAGGAAGCAATGGATCTTTTGAATAAAGGTATCAATCCGTTATCCTTCCAAGGATTGAAGACCTCCGTTACTACCGATGATTCCAGAGCTATCAATTTTGATGAGGACTGCAAGGTGATCATTTCCGCCAGCGGTATGTGTGATGCTGGTCGTATCAAACATCATCTGAAACACAATCTGTGGAATCCCAGAAATACCATTCTTTTTGTTGGATACCAGGCTATAGGAACTCCGGGACGGGCATTATTGGAAGGTGCTGTGGAGATGAAGCTGTTTGGTGAGACTGTGCAGGTGGCTGCTGAAATATGCAAAATGCCGGGAATCAGCGGTCATGCTGATGTAAACGGACTTATAGAATGGGCGAAAGCCTTTGAGACGAAACCAAAACACGTATTTGTTACGCATGGTGATGATACGGTGACGGATATTTTTGCCCAGAGGCTTAAAGAAGAGCTTGGGTATGATGCAACAGCACCCTTTAGTGGAACAGAATATGATCTTCTGGAGAACCGGTGTATCCATGAGCTGTCGGTGTTCGGATCGTAAAGGCAACTGCTTCGCCGAAAACAACCAAGGCTGCCCGTGCATATGAGAAGCTGTTGGCTATGGGACGTCGCCTGATGTCCGTGATCCGGAAGAATGAAGGTTGCCCCAATAAAGATCTGGATCGTTTTGCAAGAGATATCCAGTCACTGTGTGACAAGTGGGATAGAACGGACATTTAACCGAATAACGTTGAGACAGTTATTTTGTCAGATTATCCTATAGCAATCCTCGTAAATAATGCAATTAAGACAGTTCGGCAGAGTGCGAAAGACAAGAAAAATATCTGCAGGCGTGCTGACGCACGGCAAAGATATCTGACGCAGGATTTCACACTCTGATGGGCTGGATTAAGATGCATTATTTTAGAGGATTGCTATAAAATCACCCTGCGGAAATTTTTCGCAGGGTGATGATATATCAGATATACAAAATAAGATTGTGTGAGATCAGCCTTCGTTCAATGCCTGGCGGATGGCTTTTGCAAGCTGATCCGGACATGAAGTTGGTTTGAATCCGCAGCGGATGCCTTCCAGACGGGAGATTACTTCATCTGCATCCATTCCCTCTGCAAGCTGTGCAACACCCTGTGTGTTTCCGGAACATCCGCCTGTAAATTTGATATTGTGAACTTTTTTATTATCGTCGACCTCGAACTCAATTCCCTGAGCACAGACGCCTTTTGTCTTATAAACCATTCTGTTTACCTCCTGTTCTATTTATTTATCGATTATAGCATCTCTCAAAAAAAAGTTTCCATAAAAAATAAAATTTGTTATAATGAACAATGTAGAAAAAGAAAAAACACTGCTGAACAGAAAAAATGTGAAATTCAGCAGGATATCATATTGAAAGAGAGGATTTACAGATCATGAAATGTGTTGGAATCATAGGAGCAATGGAACAGGAAGTAGCAAGACTGAAAGAGGTTATGGAGAATGTATCCATTACTACCAGAGCTGGAATGGATTTTTATGAGGGTGTTCTGGAAGGAAAGAAGGTAGTTGTGGTACAGTCCGGGATCGGTAAGGTAAATGCCGGTATGTGCACCCAGATTCTGGCAGATCTCTTTCAGGTGGAAGCGGTGATCAATACCGGTATCGCAGGAAGCCTTAACAATGATATCAATATTGGAGATATCGTACTTTCCACAGATGTTCTTCATCATGATATGGATGCAACCGGATTCGGATATCCGAAGGGACAGATCCCGCAGATGAAAGAGTTTTCCTTCCAGGCAGATGAGAGCTTCGTAAGATCGCACATGATGTATGCGAGGAAGTAAATCCGGAAATCCGGGTTTTTGAAGGAAGAATTGCTTCCGGAGATCAGTTTGTATGTGATCAGGGTGTAAAAGATAATATTGTAAAGGAATTCAGCGCCTATGCTGTTGAGATGGAGGGCGCAGCGATCGGACAGGCAGCAGCTCTTAACGGGATTCCATTCCTGATCATCCGTGCTATCTCAGATAAAGCAGATAATAGTGCAAACATGGATTATCCGGCGTTTGAAAAGCTTGCAATTGAGCACAGCGTACGTCTGACCCAGGGAATGCTGAAACGCATGGCTTGATCGGAACTTGGAGGGAACCGTCATTTTTTCTTCTGCATATACTGTAAGAGATAGCAGAGAGAGGACAGCAGAAGAGTTATGATCTATCCAGATTTTTATCCGTTTTATGCTACACAGGGAAGTCCTGGTTTTTATAATGAAGAGAGAGAACAGGAAAAGGAATTTGATCTGATGAGATCATACTATCCGGATACAGCCCGAAGGATCCAGGAAAAAGCGGAAGCACAGTGTCAGCTTCTGGATTATGAGGGAAGCCGGCTGTATGATGAATATCCGGATCGTTTTCATGCTCTATCACATCTGTCACCAGGTGAAGGGACAGATGGAGGGAGATACCAGTGTACAGGAGATTCCGGGAGGATTCCTGGATGATCTGATCGAAGTGCTGGTGTATCAGGAGATTTCCAGACGAAGATGCAGGAGGAGAAGGTGCAGAAAATGTTTTCGCACTGAGTATTAAAATGGCGGTTTACCCATGAACGATACTGTGATACCGGCAGAAGCGACCAAAACTGGTTCGCACAACATCTGTCCATATACAATAAAACAAAAAGTGAATATAATGGAAGTATGATGAAGACAATAAGGGAATTTTTAGAAGAACAGATTAATGAACAGCTGATACAGGCTGTTGTCAGTGGCCGCAGGACTGGCGAGGGACCTTCCAAGGTGAAGCTTCGTCCTGTGGAGCTGAAGGGCCAGATTTTTTACCAGGCGTCCATGACAGAAGGGACGAAGGTTTATCATAAGAATTTTACCAGGGAAGAGATGATCGCTTATCTGGAGCATGCTATGGAGGAATTTCGTCAGCTTCAGGCAACCGGACGCAGTCAGGATGGAAGTATCCTTATCAGCAAGAAAGGGAAAGCAACCATCAAAACAAAACAACACGGGCCTGCGCAGAATGAAAAGATAAAGATCGCTCCTCATAACCGGGTGAAACAGTATATTCTCAGAGAGGGAACGGCAGCTCCGTTCCTGGTGGATCTGGGAGTTATGACAAAGGATGGGAAGATCGTTGCCTCCAGATATGATAAGTTCAGACAGATCAACCGCTTTCTGGAGTTTATCAGGGATATCCTTCCGAAGCTCCTAAAGACAGAGAGATCACGATCCTGGATTTTGGCTGCGGGAAATCCTATCTTACTTTGCTATGTATTATTATCTCAGAGAAC
>ENA-OQER01000524-OQER01000524.1-human-gut-metagenome-genome-assembly--contig:-NODE-524-length-20632-cov-1.981614_pt1 | contig 20632 bp, 30 predicted proteins | sample MGYA00242797_ERZ504639 | MGnify/ENA primary metagenome ERZ504639 (study PRJEB26092, sample SAMD00036306) | human gut metagenome | host: Homo sapiens | study: EMG produced TPA metagenomics assembly of...
GAAAGGCAGTCCGCTGCATAAATCTACGCAACAGGTTAGAACCCAAGGCCGATACGGCATGCGGACTGCAGGCAGAGAAAACTGGCCGATTTTCTCTGCACTGGAGGGATAATACAAGGCTGATAAGACGCGGCAGCGTCGCATCAGGCATTGTGCACGATTGCCGGATGCGGCGTGAACGCCTTATCCGGCCTGGATGGCTTGCTGCGACGAACACCAACCCTTACCCCTGACGCTTATCTTCCGTATTCGTCTCGAAATCACTGGCGTCATGCGCTCATGCAACTGCTCATTCAGCGGTCCGTTGGTGCGGTTAACAATACGCCCACGTTTCACCGCCGGACGTTCGCCTACTTCTTTCGCCCAGCGTTGTACATGCTTATAACTGCCCGCATCAAGAAACTCTGCGGCATCATACACGCCGCCTAACACCACATTGCCAAACCACGGCCAAATCGCCATATCCGCAATGGTGTACTCATCGCCCGCAATAAACTTATGCTGCGCCAGTTGCTTATCCAGCACGTCGAGCAGACGTTTGGCTCCATGGTAAAGCGGTTGATGGCGTACTCAATTTTCATCGGCGCGTAATGGTAAAAGTGACCAAAACCACCGCCGAGGAACGGTGCCGCGCCCTGTAACCAGAACAGCCAGTTCATCGTTCAGTACGCTTTGCCAAATCCTGCGGCAGGAAGTAGCCAATTTCTCCGCCAGATAAAGCAGGATCGAACCAGATTCAAACACGCGGATCGGCGGATTATGCGTATGATCGCGCAGCGCCGGGATCTTCGAGTTTGGGTTCACTTCGACAAAGCCGCTGGAGAATTGATCGCCATCGCCAATACGAATCAGCCAGGCGTCGTACTCTGCACCAGTAACGCCCAGCGCCAGCAGCTCCTCAAGCATAATCGTTACTTTCTGACCGTTCGGCGTTCCCAGCGAATAAAGTTGCAATGGGTGTTTGCCAACGGGCAGCGTTTTTTCATGCGTCGGACCAGAAACCGGGCGATTGATATTGGCGAACGCGCCGCCAGCGGATTTATCCCACGTCCAGACTTTCGCGGGCTGATAAGTATTGTCTGTCATAGTGAGTTGCCTTCTGAGTGGTAGTGTTGAAGCAGTGTAGCAGGTCACTTGCTGTACAGAATGTGAATTTTTTAACCCTTTGCGCCAGCCGCTGCGATGAGGTGTATGATTAGTCTGACCTCTGTCCGGTTAATGTCGCTGAGCAGGTAATCAGAGCACAACAATTACGCCAACTGCTTAGGTTGTATTGTTAAAGGTAAAGTGATGAGCAAAGGAACGACCAGCCAGGATGCCCCGTTCGGGACATTATTGGGCTACGCCCCAGGTGGGGTAGCAATCTACTCTTCAGATTACAGTTCTCTCGATCCGCAGGAATACGAAGATGACGCCGTATTCCGTAGCTATATCGACGACGAATATATGGGCCACAAGTGGCAATGCGTTGAATTTGCTCGCCGTTTTCTCTTTCTGAATTACGGTGTGGTCTTTACTGACGTGGGTATGGCGTGGGAGATTTTCTCGCTGCGCTTCCTGCGAGAAGTGGTTAATGACAACATCCTGCCATTGCAGGCATTTCCTAACGGCTCGCCGCGTGCGCCGGTCGCGGGTGCGCTTCTTATCTGGGATAAAGGCGGTGAATTTAAAAGACACTGGCCATGTCGCCATCATTACCCAATTGCATGGCAACAAAGTCCGTATTGCGGAACAGAACGTGATTCATTCCCCGTTGCCGCAAGGGCAACAGTGGACGCGTGAGCTGGAGATGGTGGTCGAAAACGGCTGCTATACCCTGAAAGACACTTTTGATGACACCACCATTCTGGGCTGGATGATCCAGACGGAAGATACTGAATACAGCTTACCGCAGCCGGAAATTGCAGGCGAGCTGCTGAAAATCAGCGGAGCGCGCCTGGAAAACAAAGGCCAGTTTGACGGTAAATGGCTGGATGAAAAAGATCCGCTGCAAAACGCCTATGTGCAGGCCAACGGTCAGGTGATCAATCAGGATCCTTATCATTACTACACCATTACCGAGAGTGCCGAGCAGGAGCTAATTAAAGCCACCAACGAGCTGCACCTGATGTATCTTCACGCAACCGACAAGGTGCTGAAAGATGACAACCTGCTGGCGCTGTTCGACATCCCGAAAATCCTCTGGCCACGTTTGCGTCTCTCCTGCAGCGTCGCCGTCACCATATGATCACTGGTCGTATGGATTTCTGCATGGATGAGCGTGGCCTGAAGGTTTACGAATACAACGCCGACTCTGCCTCATGTCATACCGAAGCGGGCTTGATCCTCGAACGTTGGGCGGAGCAGGGCTATAAAGGCAACGGCTTCAATGCCGGCGGAGCTGATTAACGAACTGGCTGGTGCCTGGAAACACAGTCGTGCACGTCCGTTTGTCCATATCATGCAGGACAAAGATATCGAGGAAAACTATCACGCGCAGTTTATGGAGCAGGCGCTGCACCAGGCGGGCTTTGAAACGCGTATCTTGCGCGGGCTGGATGAACTGGGCTGGGATGCTGCCGGGCAACTGATTGATGGGGAAGGACGGCTGGTTAACTGCGTGTGGAAAACCTGGGCGTGGGAAACCGCGTTTGATCAGATTCGTGAAGTTAGCGACCGTGAGTTTGCTGCGGTGCCAATCCGTACCGGTCATCCGCAAAACGAAGTGCGTCTTATCGACGTATTGCTGCGCCCGGAAGTGCTGGTCTTTGAGCCGCTGTGGACGGTGATCCCCGGCAACAAAGCGATTCTGCCGATCCTCTGGTCGCTGTTCCCGCACCATCGTTACCTGCTGGATACCGATTTCACTGTTAATGATGAACTGGTGAAAACAGGTTACGCAGTGAAACCGATCGCCGGTCGCTGTGGCAGCAATATCGACCTCGTCAGCCATCATGAAGAGGTGCTGGACAAAACCAGCGGTAAATTTGCCGAGCAGAAAAACATCTATCAGCAACTGTGGTGTTTGCCGAAAGTGGACGGTAAATACATTCAGGTATGTACCTTCACCGTTGGCGGCAACTACGGTGGGACGTGTTTGCGCGGTGATGAATCACTGGTCATCAAAAAAGAGAGTGATATTGAACCGTTAATTGTGGTGAAAAAGTAATACATGTTGTAGCAACCCGTACTGATTATGAAGAATAATCAGTACGGGGATTAATCAAAATATTCAATATTTATATATTCCAATATTTATTCATTTCATATGTGAATATATTAACCAGTGGAATACCTGTGTTTTGATTATTTCTAAAGGTTTTGAATGAATGCTTATTGTCTGATACACAAGAAATAACACTCTTTTTATCGTTAAAAAAATGATATTTCACTTTGCCCATGCCGTTAAAGTCACTGATAATGCGTCCGTTCGTAAATTCAAAATGGCGTAATCTAATATATGCTAAATTTATTTGTTGGCCTTGATATATACACAGGGCTTTTGTTATTGCTTGCTCTGGCATTTGTGTTGTTCTACGAAGCAATCAATGGTTTTCATGACACGGCGAATGCGGTGGCAACCGTTATTTATACTCGTGCCATGCAACCACAACTTGCTGTGGTGATGGCGGCATTTTTTAACTTTTTTGGCGTGTTATTGGGCGGACTTAGCGTTGCCTATGCCATTGTCCATATGTTACCAACCGATTTGTTGCTGAATATGGGGTCAACCCACGGTCTGGCGATGGTCTTTTCCATGCTGCTGGCGGCGATTATATGGAACCTGGGACGTGGTTCTTCGGTTTACCGGCCTCCAGTTCGCACACCTTGATTGGTGCGATTATCGGCATCGGTTTAACCAACGCGCTGTTAACCGGCTCATCGGTGATGGATGCGTTAAACCTGCGTGAAGTGACCAAAATTTTCTCCTCGCTGATTGTTTCCCCTATCGTCGGCCTGGTCATTGCGGGAGGCCTGATATTCCTGCTGCGACGCTACTGGAGCGGGACGAAAAAGCGTGATCGTATTCACCGCATTCCGGAAGATCGCAAAAAGAAAAAAGGCAAACGTAAACCGCCATTCTGGACGCGTATTGCGCTGATTGTTTCCGCTGCGGGCGTGGCGTTTTCGCACGGCGCGAACGACGGGCAGAAAGGGATCGGCCTGGTGATGCTGGTACTGGTGGGGATTGCCCCTGCTGGCTTCGTCGTCAATATGAACGCGTCCGGCTATGAAATTACCCGTACTCGCGATGCCGTCTCCAACTTCGAACACTATCTGCAACAGCATCCTGAACTGCCGCAGAAGTTGATTGCGATGGAACCTCCATTGCCTGCGGCATCGACTGATGGCGCGCAAGTAACAGAGTTTCACTGTCATCCGGCAAATACCTTTGATGCGATTGCGCGCGTAAAACGATGCTGCCAGGCAATATGGAAAGTTACGAGCCGTTAAGCGTGAGTCAGCGCAGCCAGCTGCGCCGCATTATGCTGTGCATCTCAGATACCTCCGCGAAGCTGGCGAAACTGCCAGGCGTCAGTAAAGAAGACCAGAACCTGCTGAAAAAACTGCGCAGCGATATGTTAAGCACCATTGAGTACGCTCCGGTGTGGATCATCATGGCGGTAGCACTGGCGCTCGGCATTGGCACCATGATTGGCTGGCGTCGTGTAGCAATGACCATCGGTGAGAAGATTGGTAAGCGCGGCATGACGTATGCGCAAGGCATGGCGGCACAAATGACGGCGGCAGTGTCTATCGGCCTTGCCAGTTATATTGGGATGCCCGTCTCTACAACACACGTACTCTCATCTGCCGTAGCAGGGACGATGGTGGTGGACGGCGGTGGGTTACAGCGTAAAACGGTAACCAGCATCCTGATGGCATGGGTGTTTACTTTACCGGCGGCAATTTTTCTTTCTGGTGGGCTGTACTGGATAGCATTGCAGTTGATTTAACCTTCCTGAAAATGCCCGGTCCTGGCGATCGGGCATTTCCATTTTTGACTAGTGATAACCACGCGCGGTCATAAAATCCGTAATCGCTTTTTCTGCATCAACCAACACCTGTTCCAGTGGCTGATTGGCATCGATATCAACCAGTTGTGCACCACCAAAGGTTAACTGTGGCGTTATGGCTATCTTTCTTGCCAGCGATTCCCTTTTGTGGTCAGGCTTACGCGCGCAGGCCACGTCTAGATCGACATTGAGTTTGATGACCAGATCAGGCTTATGGCTCGCCATCCAGTGAAACGCTTTACGTTCCTGGCTTGCCAGCCATGAGACAAAACGACCACCTTCAACGTTAGGTGGGAACACCGTACCATCGTAAGCGCCAGGAATTTGGTCCTGAGGATAACGGTCGGTTAGAACAATTAACCCGCGACGACGACAGGCAAGCATATGACGAAAGCGCAGTAAGCGACGGGCGACAAACGCTGTAATTACCAGCGCCGGAACTGGTCCTGGCAATTTTTTTGCTGTTTTCACCTGATTTCGTTCAATTGTTTTATGTAAGGATTTTCCCATCAACGGTAATTTTGTCACTGCACGACCGACATTTCCGGCTTGTTTTCCTAAATGAACTCTTTTCGGCAGCACCATATTTTTTCGACAACGGTAATGAGATGTTCACACACCGTTGACTTGCCTGAACCATCGCTACCAATAACGGCAATTAATGGAGGTGTTATTGACTGCATGAATATATCCTTAAATTTAAATATCCATCCAAAATATTTATTTGGTTAATATGTTTTTATGAAAGCGTAATTCAGGTCAATGTCACAATTAACCATTGTCACAATAAGGTTGAACGGATATTCTGAGCACGGACCACGTAATATTCAATACATTATTTACTGCCGGGTTTTTCGTGAATCAACGTAATATGTCAATAATTAATTCCACGCCAGTGCGTGTTATTGCCATTGTAGGATGTGATGGTTCAGGTAAATCGACCCTCACGGCAAGCCTGGTAAATGAACTGGCAGCAAGAATGCCAACAGAACACATTTATCTCGGGCAATCGTCCGGGCGAATTGGCGAATGGATTTCACAGCTCCCTGTTATTGGCGCACCTTGTGGGCGTTATCTGCGAAGTAAAGCGGCACATGTGCACGAAAAACCCTCAACACCGCCTGGCAATATTACTGCGCTGGTTATCTATCTGCTTTCCTGCTGGCGGGCGTACAAGTTTCGCAAAATGTTGTGTAAAAGCCAGCAAGGCTTTCTGCTCATCACCGACCGCTACCCGCAGGTTGAAGTGCCGGGTTTTCGCTTTGATGGCCCGCAATTGGCAAAAACCACGGGCGGTAACGGTTGGATAAAAATGTTAAGGCAGCGCGAGCTGAAGCTGTACCAATGGATGGCATCTTATTTGCCCGTATTGTTGATTCGTCTTGGCATTGATGAACAAACCGCGTTGCGCGTAAACCTGACCACCAACTGGCAGCGTTACAGGAAAAAATCGCCGTTACGCCGCAACTGACATTCAATGGCGCAAAGATCCTTGAACTGGATGGGCGACACCCCGCCGATGAAATTCTGCAAGCGTCACTACGCGCAATTCACGCCGCGCTTTCCTGATCACCAAAATGGATAGGGATGATTTAACGAATGGATGCACTACAAACTCAAACTGTTAATAGTACAACCGCGCCGCAGCCCAACTACATTCCGGGGCTGATTGCGGTGGTCGGGTGTGATGGCACCGGTAAATCCACACTGACCACCGACCTGGTGAAATCGCTGCAACAACACTGGCAAACCGAGCGGCGCTATCTGGGGCTGCTCTCCGGCGAAGACGGCGACAAAATCAAACGATTGCCGTTGGTTGGCGTCTGGCTGGAACGGCGACTGGCGGCCAAATCCTCGAAAACCCAAAGCATGAAAACCAAATCTCCGGCGCTATGGGCGGCGGTGATTATGTACTGCTTCTCGCTGCGAAGAATGGCGAATCTAGCAAGGTTCAGCGACTGGCGCAAAGTGGCGTTCTGGTGGTCAGCGATCGCTTCCCGCAGGCTGAATTTCGGGCTTTATTATGATGGACCGGGGATTGCGTCGAACGTGCGACCGGGAAATCAGCATGTTTCTGGCGCAGCGCGAACGGCGTTATACCAACAAATGGCGCAATATCGCCCGGAATTAATTATTCGCCTGGGCATTGATATTGAGACTGCCATCTCCCGCAAGCCTGACCATGACTATGCCGAGCTGCAGGACAAAATCGGCGTCATGTCGACGATTGGCTATAACGGCACAAAAATTCTTGAGATTGATTCCAGAGCGCCCTACAGCGAAGTGCTGGAACAGGCACAGAAGGCGGTTTCTCTGGTTGCCATCGTTTCTGACCGCCGAAGTTTAACTTAAGGCTGGCGGGATACTTTTTACTATCAACGATAAGGTCAGGCTGAATTGGCGGGTTTTAACATCAAACATTGGTTTGCAGATGGCGCGTTTCGCACCATTATTCGCAATAGCGCCTGGTTAGGCTCCAGTAATGTCGTGAGCGCCTTGCTGGGTCTGTTGGCGCTCTCGTGTGCCGGTAAAGGGATGACGCCCGCCATGTTTGGCGTACTGGTGATTGTGCAATCGTACGCCAAGTCGATCAGCGATTTTATTAAGTTTCAGACATGGCAACTGGTGGTTCAGTACGGAACGCCAGCCTTGACCAACAATAATCCGCAGCAATTTCGCAATGTCGTCTCATTTTCCTTCTCGCTGGATATCGTCAGCGGCGCGGTGGCGATTGTCGGCGGCATTGCCTTACTGCCATTCCTTTCCCATTCATTAGGTCTGGATGACCAAAGCTTTTGGCTGGCGGCGCTGTATTGCACGCTCATTCCTTCAATGGCTTCCTCCACGCCGACCGGCATTCTGCGTGCGGTAGATCGCTTCGATTTAATTGCTGTACAGCAGGCGACGAAACCTTTTCTGCGCGCAGCGGGGAGCGTCGTAGCCTGGTATTTTGACTTTGGTTTTGCGGGTTTTGTTATTGCCTGGTACGTGTCGAATCTGGTTGGCGGCACCATGTACTGGTGGTTTGCAGCGCGCGAATTACGCCGCAGAAATATCCATAATGCCTTCAAATTGAATCTGTTTGAGTCTGCCCGACACATCAAAGGCGCGTGGAGTTTTGTCTGGTCAACCAACATTGCCCACTCCATCTGGTCGGCGCGTAACTCGTGCAGCACAGTGCTGGTGGGGATCGTGTTAGGACCCGCTGCCGCCGGGTTATTTAAAATCGCCATGACATTCTTCGACGCCGCCGGAACGCCAGCGGGTTTGCTGGGTAAAAGTTTTTACCCAGAGGTGATGCGTTTAGATCCGCGCACCACCAGACCGTGGTTGTTAGGTGTGAAGTCCGGTTTACTGGCGGGCGGAATCGGTATTCTGGTGGCGCTCGCGGTGTTTATCGTCGGCAAGCCGCTCATTTCGCTGGTGTTTGGCGTTAAGTATCTCGAAGCGTATGACCTGATTCAGGTGATGCTGGGCGCAATTGTGATTTCGATGCTGGGCTTCCCTCAGGAGTCATTGCTATTGATGGCGGGAAAACAGCGCGCTTTTCTCGTGGCGCAAACCATCGCCTCAATCGGCTACATCGTATTGCTGTTCATGTTCTGTCATCTGTTTGGTGTGCTGGGAGCAGCGTTTGCTTACTTCGGTGGGCAATGTCTGGACGTGGCGCTCTCGTTAATTCCAACCTTAAAGGCATTTTTTCAGCGCCATTCCTTGCTTTATAACGCAGCCGGAGAGAAATCCTGATGATGAGAAATATTTCCCGCTTGAGGCGAGCGAGCGTCTATTTGTTGCGATTGAAGAAGATGATGTCGTTGATGCACAGGTTAGTTTGCCGCCGACTATTGCACTAAGTTGTACCACCGAAATCATTCATGATAATTACGCGTTATGCCTGCAATTCTGGCTCAATGGCGTTGATCGTCAGGAATTACTGCGTTTAGTTCGCAAACAAGCCAAAGGCGATGAGCTGACTGCTGATGAGCGCAAACAATTTAAATACATGCGAGCGCGCTACAAGCACCTGCGTTTTGCGCAACGGCTGTATTTAAAGAAGCATCAGGCCGGATTTTTATTCGGCAAAACGACCGTTTTTCTGGGGCGTTTTCAGGACGGCTTTCGTAACGGTAAGAAAAATATTGTGTCGTATTACGGCAACCTGTTACGGATTTATTTAAGCTCTCCGGTCTGGTCGTTGGTGAACTATTCATTACGCCATAGCCAGTTAGAAAGCGTAAGCAGTTTTATTGCCTATCGGCAAAAGCAAATGCATACCCTGAAAGAGATTATTGCCAAACCGCGACTAACCGGCAGGGAATTTCATGATGTGCGAAAAATCATCAGCCAACAGGTTTCTTATTACGACACCTTAAGATCGCTTGATCCTGAAAATAAAGAGGCGTTACAGATTTCCCGTTTCCTCGCCGCCATTAATGGCCTGATGGGAGATAAACACGACGACATGGTGGCGGATGATATGGAAAACCGCCAGTCGTATGATGCACCGTTGGCGCTGGATAGCGATATTCGTCAGCGCTTAGAGCTGCTGATTTCGCGTTTTCCGCTATAGCCGGAGCAATGATGTCATCTCGTTTGATTATTGCGTTGATTATCATGCTCTTAGCCCCGGGTGTGCAGGCACACAATTTCGTCACTGGCAAAACGGTTACCCCTGTTTATATCCAGGAAGGCGGCGAGCTGCTTCTGAATAGCGACGACGAAATTCACTACCAAAAGTGGAAAAGCACACAATTAGCGGGAAAAGTCCGCATTATTCAGTATATCGCCGGGCGTAAGTCGGCGAAGAAAAAGAACTCACTGTTAATTAAAGCGGTTGAAGCGGCAAACTTTCCGCAGGATCGTTTTCAGCCCACCACCATTGTGAACACCGATGATGCCATCTTTGGTACCGGCTATTTTGTCGTTGGCAAAATCGAAAAAAATAAAACGCCGCTATCCGTGGGCGCAATTCGTTATTGACGGCAATGGACAGGGACGCGTTGCCTGGCGCTTGCCGGAGCAGAGTTCAACCATTCTGGTGCTGAATAAAGCCGGGCAAATTCAGTGGGCAAAGGACGGCAGCCTGACGCCGGAAGAGGTAGATCATGTCATTGCGTTGGCGCAGAAACTGATCAATGAATAAAAAACTCAAAGGATTGAGGGCGTTAGTTAGATGAAGCTGGTTGAACACTACATCATGCGTGGTACGCGCCGTCTGGTGCTGATTATCGTCGGTTTTCTGATCTTTATTTTCGCCAGCTACTCCGCACAGCGTTATCTGACCGAAGCGGCAAATGGGACATTAGCTCTTGATGTTGTGCTGGATATCGTTTTCTACAAAGTACTGATTGCACTGGAGATGTTGTTACCTGTTGGTCTGTATGTGTCAGTTGGCGTGACGCTAGGGCAGATGTATACCGACTCGGAAATTACCGCTATCTCTGCGGCGGGGGGCAGTCCGGGACGCTTGTACAAAGCCGTTCTTTATCTGGCGATACCGCTAAGTATTTTTGTCACCCTTCTGTCGATGTATGGTCGTCCGTGGGCTTATGCGCAGATTTATCAACTGGAGCAGCAGTCGCAGTCGGAGCTGGATGTTCGCCAGTTGCGGGCAAAGAAATTTAACACTAACGATAACGGACGAATGATCCTTTCGCAGACGGTTGATCAGGATAATAATCGCCTGACTGACGCGCTGATTTATACTTTCTACTGCCAATCGAACCCGTATTTTCCGCGCCCGTTCGGTTGATGTGGTTGACCCATCACCCGAGAAACCGACCGTTATGTTGCACAACGGCACTGCCTATCTTCTCGATCATCAGGGCGTGACGACAACGAACAGATCTACCGTAATCTGCAATTACATCTGAATCCGCTGGATCAAAGCCCTAACGTCAAACGCAAAGCAAAATCGGTCACGGAGCTGGCGCGCTCCGCCTTTCCTGCCGATCATGCCGAACTGCAATGGCGACAAAGCCGTGGCCTGACCGCATTGTTGATGGCGCTGCTGGCCATTTCATTAAGTCGGGTAAAACCGCGGCAAGGGCGATTTTCAACGTTATTGCCACTGACGTTGCTGTTTATTGCCATTTTTTATGGCGGCGACGTCTGCCGTACGCTGGTGGCTAACGGCGCGATTCCCCTCATTCCTGGTTTGTGGTTAGTACCGGACTCATGCTAATGGGCCTGCTGATGCTGGTCGCACGCGACTTCTCTTTGCTGCAGAAATTTTCCCGATGAATGTTTTCAGTCGCTATTTAATCCGTCATCTCTTTCTCGGTTTTGCCGCCGCCGCAGGGCTATTGCTGCCGCTTTTACCACCTTCAACCTGATTAACGAACTGGATGATGTCAGCCCGGGCGGTTATCGCTGGACTCAGGCGGTGCTGGTGGTGCTAATGACCTTACCGCGCACACTGGTCGAACTTTCGCCGTTTATCGCGTTATTGGGTGGTATTGTTGGACTGGGGCAGTTATCGAAAAACAGTGAGCTTACCGCCATTCGCAGCACGGGGTTTTCTATCTTCCGTATTGCACTGGTGGCGCTGGTTGCCGGGATATTGTGGACTGTTTCGTTAGGCGCGATAGATGAGTGGGTGGCGTCGCCATTGCAGCAACAGGCGTTGCAAATCAAATCGACCGCCACCGCGTTGGGGGAGGACGATGATATTACCGGCAATATGCTGTGGGCCAGGCGCGGTAATGAATTTGTGACGGTGAAATCGCTGAATGAACAGGGCCAGCCTGTGGGCGTGGAGATATTTCATTATCGCGACGATCTCTCGCTCGAATCCTACATTTATGCACGCAGTGCCACCATTGAAGACGACAAAACGTGGATTCTGCATGGTGTGAATCATAAAAAATGGCTGAATGGCAAAGAAACGCTGGAAATATTAGATAATCTTCCTGGCAATCGACATTCACCAGTATGAATCTTGAAGAACTGTCGATGCCGGGCAATAGCTTTTCCGTTCGTCAGCTCAACCATTACATCAATTACTTGCAGGAAACCGGACAACCGAGCAGTGAGTATCGCCTGGCATTGTGGGAAAAGCTGGGGCATCCCATTTTAACCCTGGCGATGATTTTGCTGGCAGTGCCTTTTACCTTTAGCGCCCCGCGCTCGCCGGGGATGGGCAGCCGTCTTGCTGTAGGCGTCATCGTTGGCTTACTTACCTGGATAAGCTACCAAATATGGTCAATCTGGGATTATTATTTGCGCTGAGTGCGCCCGTTGCTGCACTCGGTTTACCTATGGCATTTGTGCTGGCGGCGTTGATTCTGGTGTATCTATTTGATAGGCAACATTAAACCCGCGTGGCGCAACACCACGGCGGGCTCACATTACTGCTTCAGAGTAGCAAATGCTGAATGATGGCATCGATTTGCTCACGACTGTGGGCAGCATTTACGCTACAGCGCAGCAGCGTGATGCCTGCAGGCGCGGCAGGCGGCAGGATAAGATTCACATACACGCCCAGCGAGATAAGCTCGCGCCAGATGCGTAAACCTTCCTCTTTCGAACCGATTATTACTGGCACTACCGGCTAATATGTGAACTTAACTCATAACCCAGTTTTTGCAGACCGTCATCACAGATGGTTGGCGTTATCCATCAGCTTTTGCCGCAGCTCTGGTTGTGTGGCAATAGTTCTTAACGACGAGCGCACGGTCGCAATGCAGGACGGAGAAGGAGAGGCGGTAAAAATATACGGGCGCTGCCGTAGCGCAGCACTTCCATCGCTTCCGAACCGACAGCAAAACCGCCAATCGAGGCCAGACTTTACTGAAAGTACCAACGATAATATCCACATCATCTTCAACGCCGACAGCTTCAGCCAGTCCGCGCCCCGTTGCGCCTAACACGCCAAACGAATGCGCTTCATCGACAATCAAATAACCACCGAGACGACGTTTGATATCAACAATTTCCGCCAGCGGCGCAACGTCACCGAGCATGCTGTAGATGCCCTCAACGATGATAATCGCCTCTTTCGCCCGTTCACCGAGGCGAACCATGCGCCGTTCCAGATCTTTAGCATCGTTATGGCGGAAACGAATAATTTCCGCGCCACCGAGAGAACAGGCGTCATAAATACTGGCGTGGCTGTCGGCATCCAGTAACACCACGGCGTTATGGTCGGCAAGTGCGCTGATGACGCCTAAATTAGCGGTATAACCGGTTGAAAAAACGATAGCGGTAGGGCGATTGAAAAACTCGGCAATCTCTTTCTCTAACGCCAGGTGCGGCGCATAACTGCCGTTTGCCATACGAGAACCGGTGGTGCCGGTACCTTGGGCCGCTAACGCGGCCTGACCTTCGCTGATGGCATCATGATTAAAGGTTAAACCGAGATAATTATTGGTCCCGGCCAGAATCACTTTTTTATTGCCGATCCGGCTTCGGTGGCGGAATACACTTCATCAATACAGGTGCCAAACGGTGTTAACCCGTTGTCACTAAATTGCAGTCGCTCGCCAGCAAGGCGCGCATATTTATCGTATAGCCCCATTATTTATTCTCCAGCCATGGAAGTAGAGTTTCCATTAATTGCGCAGGGTTTTGACATCCAGCAGAATATTAATAGGAATGGAAATATCGAATCTGTCTTCCAGCATCATTAAGAGATTCATCACTTTGATCGACTCCAGGCCAAGATCGTTGACGAGATCGCTGTCGGGCTTAATTTCCACACCGTTTTCGACCAAATCCTGTAAACAGGAAAGGATGTAATCCATTACTATTTCACGATTTACCATAGAAACGTTAACACACCTTTAAACAAGACAATCAAAATAGCCCGTTGCGTAATGCGTGTTCCAGGCTAATCCCGGGAAACCAATTAATATCTTCAGAAATACGGTTATTACTTGCCGACCAGTCGGCGTGGGTTAATTCACGAATTTTCGAGCGGGTCAGCATAGGTTCTTTACCTGCCAGGCGACTCAACGCGGTACTGATATCCGCAAGGCAGGTGAGTACCAGCAGAGGAATACCAACCATTCGCACGGAACCGCAACGGACGTTGGCGGCAAGTTGCTGTATGCGTTGCCAGTCATAGCCGCCAGCGACGCCATCGCATAATTCATAGGTTTGCGTCTGTACAGTTTCGGCGCTTAACCACTGACCCACTGCTTGCGCAAAATCGGTGACGTGCAGGAAAGAGAGCTGTGTATCTGGTGCACCAAGTCGTGGCAGCAGGCCGCGCAGCATCCAGTCAAACAGCGGTTTTAACTCTTTATCGCCGGGACCATACACGGCTGTCGGGCGAAAAACGCCCAGCGTAATTTCGTCAGCCATTGCAGTCAGCCGTTGTTCGGCGATGTGTTTGGAATTTGCGTACCAGGAGAGCTCGGGATGGCGCGCCGCCAGCGAAGAGATAAACAGAAAACGTTGGCAAAAGCAGCTCTCTTTTGCTGCTTGCATCAGGCGCAGGCTGCCGTCAACGTTACAGCGGGTGAAAATCTCTTCTTTGTGCCCGCGCACTTGCCCGGCGCAATGGACCACTGCGCTGGCTCCGGCAACCAGCTTGCTAAGTGAATGAGTATCTTCCAGCGAACCGCGCACCCAGGTGAGATTATCATTGACGTGAGCGCGGGCAGTACGCGTCAATGCGCGAACGTGAAAGCCGCGGGCGAGCAGGTTATCGATAATATATTTACCGATAAACCCGGTAGCGCCCGTCACCGCGACAGTTTGATTCATGCCAGGGATTCCTGCACATGAAGGCTTGCAGCATAAGCCTTCTGATAACGTTTTTTCGCTTCCGCACGGGCAGGCTTGCCGGAGGATGTTCGGGGAATACTGTGGGGCGGCAACAGATCGATAGCCGCTGTTACGCCAAATTCGCTTTGGATCCGTGCTGCCAGCGCGTGGATAAGCTGCCCGCGACGTTCTTCGTCGCTGATCCGACACTGGATCTGCAAAATGATTTTTTCCTGGGCGGTAACAAAAGCAATCGCATCGCCAGAATGAATTTCCGGTTCTTGTTCCGCAATATATTCAATATCCTGCGGCCAGATATTACGGCCACGAATAATAATCAGATCTTTAATACGTCCGGTGACATACAGATAACCGTCCAGCAGATAACCGAGGTCGCCGGTGTCTAACCAGCCCGTCGCGGCAATCTCGTCTTGCGAAACCTGGTCGCCAAAGTAACCGCTCATCAGGCTGGGGCCGGAGATGCAAATATGGCCTACCACACGTTCCGCGACCGGCATACCTGCTTCATTGCGGATTTCAATGCCATGTTCCGGCAACGCTTTGCCGCAGTTGACGAAAGTCGATACGGCGCGTGTTTCAGCACCCGGCGCGACGGCTTTGCCTGATATTCTAGGATGTCGCGATCCACTTCGTTAACCACAACCCCAGAGCCTTCATCAGAGAAGCTGACAGCCAGCGCATTTTCTGCCAGTCCGTAGCACGGCATGAACGTTTTATCGTCAAAGTTAACCTGACGGAAACATTCAGCGAATTGATGGAGTTGTTCTGCGGAGATCGGCTCAGCACCAATACCAGCGACGCGCCAGCAGGAAAGATCCAGTTCAGCGAGATCTTTTTCATTCACGCGGCGTTGGCACAATTCATAGCCAAACGGCGGCGCAACGGAAACGGTGCCGCGATTTTTACTGATCAATTTAAGCCATTGCAAAGGACGCATGCAAAATCCTGAGTGCGCAAATAATCTACTGAAAGTTGCGTGGCGACGGGGGTCAGGAGAAAGCCGACCAGTCCCATATCATGGTAGAAAGGCAGCCAGGAGACGCAGCGGTCGCCAGGGCGTAATTTAATGCCATCGTGCTTATAGCACGTAGATTAGCCATCACTTCGCGATGGGTGATAATGACGCCACGGGGAAAACGGGTGCTGCCGGAGGTGTACTGGAGGTAGGCGATATCGTTCGGAACTGGACGCTGGAGCGCAACATCGGCTTCCGGTAATGCCTTAAACCAGGCGTGGCTTAAAACATGTAATTCGGGGTTGTTATGCGTCGCGGCATTGACCAGTGGCAACCACTCATCACCAGTGATAATGGCTGCGGGCTGGCAACTTGCCAGTAAACCCTGGAGTTTGGCGCTCCAGGAATCCCGCTGACCGACGCCATTGGAATCGCCAACGGGACGGCGACTAAGCCAGCATACTGACAGGCAAAAAAGCCTCTACAAACCCGCTACTCGTTTCGGCAATCAGCGCCACGCGTTCGCCTTTTTTCAGGTTCAGCGATAACAACCGCTTCGCACCAGCTTCGGCACGCGTTTTTAACGTCTGATATTCCAGTTGATCTTCAAGTTGGCAACGTCTGTCATAAAAATTCATTCCGGCGCTACTCAGAGCGGCGTAGTCCAAAGCATCAACCAGCGTTGGAAAATCGGCATAGCGCATAGGTAGGGAATGCGTAAAGATTTTATTAGACATATACACCACGAAAAAAATTGGATATCAAAAATAAAATGACAATAATGCGGTGGATTATATAGGCATAAAAGATAAATGAGATAGTATTTCATCGGTGTGAAAATGAACATTGATTTAAATAATGAGTTTAAGTTTTTTGTTTTTATTGTGAATGATATTTAATTTATGAATATATTAAGAAGAAGCCTTGTCCGGTCGCCTTAAATCGACAAAAGGCATTGAGGCGCTTCTGTGTAGTCTCTAACCTTATCATAATCATTAATAAATACTATTTATTCTTTGTTTGTATTCATTGGGTTGATTATTAAGGTGTCGTTCGTTGCTGTTGCAACCTGTTTTTCACCGTTAATTATTTGTTATCCACAGAGATATGGAATGCGATCTGCTGATGATTAAAATTGAAAAAGTAATTAATAAAAATGACCTTAAGGCATTTATCGCTTTTCCGTCATCACTTTATCCCGACGATCCAAACTGGATACCCCCTTTATTCATAGAACGCAACGAGCATTTGTCTGCGAAAAATCCGGGGACGGACCATATCATCTGGCAGGCGTGGGTGGCAAAAAAAGCGGGGCAGATAGTTGGGCGTATTACCGCGCAAATAGATACCTTGCACCGTGAGCGTTACGGTGAAGATACCGGTCATTTCGGCATGATTGACGCCATTGATGATCCGCAGGTTTTTGCCGCGTTGTTTGGCGCAGCGGAAGCGTGGTTGAAGTCACAAGGTGCAAGTAAGATCAGCGGGCCTTTCAGCCTGAATATCAATCAGGAAAGCGGATTACTGATTGAAGGTTTTGACACACCACCCTGTGCGATGATGCCACACGGCAAACCGTGGTATGCCGCGCATATTGAACAACTGGGTTATCACAAAGGCATTGATTTACTGGCGTGGTGGATGCAGCGAACCGATCTCACTTTCTCTCCGGCGCTAAAAAACTGATGGATCAGGTGCGCAAAAAGGTGACCATTCGCTGCATCAATCGTCAGCGGTTTGCCGAAGAGATGCAGATCCTGCGTGAGATTTTCAACTCTGGCTGGCAGCACAACTGGGGATTTGTGCCGTTTACCGAACATGAATTCGCGACCATGGGCGATCAACTTAAATATCTGGTGCCGGACGATATGATCTACATCGCTGAGATTGATTCTGCACCCTGCGCGTTTATTGTCGGCTTGCCGAACATCAACGAGGCGATTGCCGATCTGAACGGATCGCTCTTTCCCTTCGGCTGGGCAAAATTGCTGTGGCGTTTGAAAGTCAGCGGTGTGCGAACTGCGCGAGTACCGCTGATGGGCGTGCGCGACGAGTATCAGTTCAGCCGCATCGGCCCGGTGATTGCGCTGTTATTGATTGAAGCCTTACGCGATCCGTTTGCCCGCCGGAAGATCGATGCGCTGGAGATGTCATGGATCCTCGAAACCAATACAGGCATGAATAACATGCTGGAACGCATTGGGGCGGAGCCGTACAAGCGTTACCGATTGTATGAAAAGCAGATTTAATACCAGCTAACTCAGGTTCATCTCCAGCGGCACCGCCGAGCGAATCAAATGGTGGCCTTCCAGCTCGATATCGTGGAGATTCTTTTTCACGGTCCGCACATGATCGCGTGCTGCGCGCTGGGCGACGTGCGGCAGCCGCTGCAACACCGCGTTGTAGATCCTCGCATGCTGGCGATCGATCTGCTTTTTTTGCTGTGGTCATGGTAGAGATTATTTACGCTGGCAAACACTGAATTAAACATCAGATCGGTCAATGATTGCAGCGTAAACACCAGCACCTGATTGTGAGAAGCCTGACAAAGTGCGAGATGGAAAGCGTGATCCAACTGCGCATGTTCGATCAGCGAAATCTCTTTGTTGTTCTCACTGGCGGCGAGCATTTTTTCATAACAGCGGGTTATCACAACAAAATCAGCCTGCGTTCCAGCGTTGCCGCCAGCCTTGCCGATTCGCCCTCCAGTAATGCGCGAACGTCGAGCAGATCGTACAGCGTTCGCGGCTGCGTACTGAACAGATGGATCAGCGCTGGTGTCCTGCACCCGATTAAGCCGTGCGACACGAGAATCGCGACCCTGCGCCGTTTCAATAATCCCGCGCCCGCGCAGCACGGTCAGCCCTTCACGCAGTGCGGAGCGTGAGAAGCCGAGCTTTTCACACAGTCGACGTTCCGAGGGAAGTGGCTGACCGACCTTCAGTACGCCGTCGATAATTAACCGTTCGATACTCTCTGCAACCACTTCGCAAATAGGGCGACGTTCATCTTTCATTCCCGGACCTCGTGCACAGGTAGGACCAATTTTTCTGTTCTTAACTCGCAAAACACGCACATCACGTAAGTGATTATGTTACATCAATTTAACATTGAGTTAACCAAGGCAAGGTCACAGAGCTGGAAAAAAAATGGTCTGACCGGTAGCTAAAGAGATAGACGAAAACGAAAAGCCCGCTTAATAACTGTTCACAGAAGCAGCGCGCAAAAATCAGCTGCCACACAACACAACAAAGCGAAGCCTACTCATGAGCATCTTGTACGAAGAGCGTCTTGATGGCGCTTTACCCGATGTCGACCGCACATCGGTACTGATGGCACTGCGTGAGCATGTCCCTGGACTTGAGATCCTGCATACCGATGAGGAGATCATTCCTTACGAGTGTGACGGGTTGAGCGCGTATCGCACGCGTCCATTACTGGTTGTTCTGCCTAAGCAAATGGAACAGGTGACAGCGATTCTTGCTGTCTGCCATCGCCTGCGTGTACCGGTGGTGACCCGTGGTGCAGGCACCGGGCTTTCTGGTGGCGCGCTGCCGCTGGAAAGGTGTGTTGTTGGTGATGGCGCGCTTTAAAGAGATCCTCGACATTAACCCCGTTGGTCGCCGCGCGCGCGTGCAGCCAGGCGTGCGTAACCTGGCGATCTCCCAGGCCGTTGCACCGCATAATCTCTACTACGCACCGGACCCTTCCTCACAAATCGCCTGTTCCATTGGCGGCAACGTGGCAGAAAATGCCGGCGGCGTCCACTGCCTGAAATATGGTCTGACCGTACATAACCTGCTGAAAATTGAAGTGCAAACGCTGGACGGCGAGGCGCTGACGCTGGGATCGGACGCGCTGGATTCACCTGGTTTTGACCTGCTGGCGCTGTTCACCGGATCGGAAGGTATGCTCGGCGTGACCACCGAAGTGACGGTAAAACTGCTGCCGAAGCCGCCCGTGGCGCGGGTTCTGTTAGCCAGCTTTGACTCGGTAGAAAAAGCCGGACTTGCAGTTGGTGACATCATCGCCAATGGCATTATCCCCGGCGGGCTGGAGATGATGGATAACCTGTCGATCCGCGCGGCGGAAGATTTTATTCATCCGGTTATCCCGTCGACGCCGAAGCAATTTTGTTATGCGAGCTGGACGGCGTGGAGTCTGACGTACAGGAAGACTGCGAGCGGGTTAACGACATCTTGTTGAAAGCGGGCGCGACTGACGTCCGTCTGGCACAGGACGAAGCAGAGCGCGTACGTTTCTGGGCCGGTCGCAAAAATGCGTTCCCGGCGGTAGGACGTATCTCCCCGGATTACTACTGCATGGATGGCACCATCCCGCGTCGCGCCCTGCCTGGCGTACTGGAAGGCATTGCCCGTTTATCGCAGCAATATGATTTACGTGTTGCCAACGTCTTTCATGCCGGAGATGGCAACATGCACCCGTTAATCCTTTTCGATGCCAACGAACCCGGTGAATTTGCCCGCGCGGAAGAGCTGGGTGGGAAGATCCTCGAACTCTGCGTTGAAGTTGGCGGCAGCATCAGTGGGGAACATGGCATCGGGCGAGAAAAAATCAATCAAATGTGCGCCCAGTTCAACAGCGATGAAATCACGACCTTCCATGCGGTCAAGGCGGCGTTTGACCCCGATGGTTTGCTGAACCCTGGGAAAAACATTCCCACGCTACACCGCTGTGCTGAATTTGGTGCCATGCATGTGCATCACGGTCATTTACCTTTCCCTGAACTGGAGCGTTTCTGATGCTACGCGAGTGTGATTACAGCCAGGCGCTGCTGGAGCAGGTGAATCAGGCAATTAGCGATAAAACGCCGCTGGTGATTCAGGCAGCAAATTAGCAAAGCCTTTTTAGGTCGCCTGTCACCGGGCAAACGCTGGATGTGCGTTGTCATCGCGGGCATTGTTAATTACGACCCGACCGAGCTGGA
>ENA-OQER01000525-OQER01000525.1-human-gut-metagenome-genome-assembly--contig:-NODE-525-length-20610-cov-4.522043_pt1 | contig 20610 bp, 26 predicted proteins | sample MGYA00242797_ERZ504639 | MGnify/ENA primary metagenome ERZ504639 (study PRJEB26092, sample SAMD00036306) | human gut metagenome | host: Homo sapiens | study: EMG produced TPA metagenomics assembly of...
GGCACCTGTATATAAGAATGTTCCTAAAGATATTCCGGTTATTGCAACTCACGTATGGCCGGCACAGGCGGCAGTACAAGGGTACATGAAACTACACATAATACTAATAAAAGTTTATAAATCTTATCCACTCATATTGTTTTGTCATTTTGTATTAATCGCTTAAGAACAAAACTTATTATGGAAAAACCTGCCAATGCCAGAAACAATACATACACAAACCACATTGCACCCAATATAGGTTCACGTCCCGCAAAACAGAAAGTTTGTAACAACATAGATATCATTTGTTTCAAATCCCAAAATCCCATATATTTTCCTCCATAATCTGTTAATGAATCATACCAACCGATTCTTATGAAGAAATTATGCAGAAGGACAACAGGAATATAGAAATATAATAATAGTTTATACAAAGAGCCCAATTTACCTTTTATGAAAAAAAAAATGGCTGAATTAATTTGCTCTCATTTATAAAAAAGCCACCTATCAAAAAGAAAACTGCAACATGCCACATCCAACCTAAAAGAGAACTAAGCGGCATATAATGAGAAGAAGGAAATTGAAAATTCGTATGTAATAAAACAACTGAAATAATCGCCACTCCTTTAACTATATCAACATATATGGAACGAAATTCGCTCCTTGAACTATCAAGTTAAATTTATTCAAAAAAATGCTTTTCATATTTTCATATCCAAGACCCTCTTGATAATAGGAGCCATATCATAGTATTTATATTCTGCCAATCTACCACCAAATAGAACATTTTTTTCCTTTGCAGCTAATTGATGATACTGATCAGCCAATCGGTTATTTTGGTTATTATTTACCGGATAATACGGTTCCATTCCTTCCTGAAACTCTACGGAATACTCCCGACTAATTACTGTTTTGGGACAAGCAATCACTTCCGAACCAAACATCTCAAAATGTTTATGTTCAATCACCCGAGTATAAGGTATCTCACGTTCTGTATAATTTACGACTGCATTACCTTGATAATTGGAAATATCAAGCGTTTCCGTTTCAAATTTAACGGTGCGATACTCCAATTTACCATAACAATACTCATAATATTCATCTATCGCTCCGGTAAAAACGACTTTATCCGCTATAGATTCCCAATAATTTCTGTTAGTAAAAAAATCTGTATTAATCAGTGTATCTACCCCTTCAAGCAAACCGGAAATCAGCTTATTGAATCCTCCGATAGGAATCCCTTGATATTTGTCATTGAAATAATTGTTGTCAAACACTAATCGTACAGGCAAACGCTTAATTATAAAAGCCGGTAATTCCGTACATTTACGTCCCCACTGTTTCTCGGTATATCCCTTTATCAGTTTTTCATAAATATCCTTACCAATTAATATCTGGGCCTGTTCTTCCAAATTACGAGGCTCTTCCACCCCATCAGCCTTCATCTTGCTACCGCTTCAAATTTCTGTTCCTCTATCTTAGCCATTGCATCAGCAGGAGTAGTCACCCCCCACATCTGATAGAATGTATTCATATTGAAAGGTAAATTATAAAGTTTCCCTTTATAATTGGCAACAGGAGAATTAGTATAACGATTGAACTCTACAATAGAATTTACAAAATCCCAAATTCTTTTATCCGAAGTATGGAAAATATGTGCACCATAACAATGTACATTAATCCCCTCTATATTTTCACAATATATATTTCCTCCTAAATGTGGACGCTTGTCTATCACCAAACATTTCTTTCCCTGTTGACGGGCACGATAAGCAAATGTGGCACCAAAAAGCCCAGCACCCACGATAAGATAATCATAATGGTTCTCAATCATAAACACCATATTTTAAATTATTGATTTATTCCAACAGCAGTAAAATTCAGAAACTTTGTTTATAGCGTTTATGAAATATAGCAGCCATCAGAAATCCCCAAATCTTTTTATGCATATTGTTTTTACCAAAATATATATAACCAACCTCTTTATATTTCAATTGATTCTTATTAATCCATACATCAAGCAAACGCTCAGATACACGACCGATAAGCCTGGCCTGGAAAGGCTCCATACTCTTTAAATCATAAGATGCCTCCAATTCCTCCAATATGGGAAACATCCATTCACAATACTGGTCAAAAAGCATCTTTTTCATTATAAACATATTGAAAAGATGTTCACTGCGACTTTTCATTTTCTTATCAAATGCATCCAGATACTCCGGACATCTCCGACTGATAATTCCACGGGTACGATCAAACTGCTCTCCCCAAAAAGTATGATCATAATGTGAATAGACAGTTTCAATATAAAGGTTTCGTTTTTTTGGAAGTATAATATCGTGTTTTCTACATAAGATTTCCGCCTGTTTGCCGGTCAGTACACTATTCCATCCTCCACGATGCACAGTCTTCAAAGAGAAATGGCGTCTGTAATGAGCCAATCCCACATAATCTGCTTTCAGATTCTTCCAAGCCCAATAAAGTGCTGTCAATTCACAATAATAAGGGTTTTTAATAGAAATATTATCACCTTCGGCATCCGATTGATACCCGAACTCTCTATCAGGATACAAAGCCCTTCCTACATGCACCGGCAGATACATACTATCTTCAGGCATCTCCGCTTTTTTGTGAGATGCCACCAAAATCTTGATGTCCATAAAAATAATTGATTTATAAGATTAGGGAATTGAATTAATATTTGTTATGCATTCCCTCTCTAAAGTACTTGATAAACTTTGCCAATTCTACAAATCTAAAGTGGGTGATATTGTAAACTATTTGGGCTGTACAAAAAGCTATCATATGCTTTTTCTTCTCGGGATAGGTATTATATACAAATCCTTCATTACGATAATAATAATGTGACATTTTCTCAGGCTTTACCAAAATTTGATACTTTGATATAAACGGAATGATATTGCCTTTCCTGCCTTTCTCTTTAGGATGATAATGAATGGCAGCTGAAACAGTATAAAGCCCGATACCATTATGGATAGCGCGAGCCATATATTCTTTTTCATCTCCCCAAATAAACATTTCTTTCTTTATCATACCAATCTTCTCAATAACAGACCGTTTCACTAATGTACCATTAAAGGGATGGATATCATTGAAAAACTGTTCTTTTTGTAATTCTGTTATTTTAGTAGTTCGTCTGCTACCACGTGCCCATAAAAATGCTGTATAATCTTTATCGTCTTTATCAGCGACTAAAGCATTTAGGATTACTTCTTTGCCTACTGCTGAAACCACTTTATCATAAGACTGAATTAAATTCTTTATTTCGTTCTTGTCAGGTATACCATCATCGTCCATCATGACCAACCATTCATATCCATTATCATACATATACTTCATACCTGTATAGAAACCGCCTGCACCACCTAAATTTTCTTGATGAAGAACTTTTATATCATTTTGTAAATCAAGATATTCCTTTGTTCCATCTGTACTTCCATTATTTACGACTATTATATCATATTTACAGTATGTCTGTTTCTTTATTGCTGCAATACAATTCTTCAAATCTTTCAATCTATTATAAGTAACAACAACAATCGCAATATGCCCCGAGTCCTTATTAACCATGGTTTTATGTGTTTTTATTATCAATAATTTTTAAGAAAATATTTATCAAAAACCATTGCGTATAATAATATATAGCTTTATAATATAGCCCTGCATTTTTACAACGATATGCAGAATCAAATAAGATCAAGCCTCGATAATGAACTTTTTCGAGCCATGCCATTTGTTTATATAAATTTTCATGTTTATTATATATTTGTTTTACTGTATTTTTCCACTCGAAATATTTATTGGTCAACCGTTGAGTATCATTCCTATCCACTCTATATATGCTCAATGGTTCATTTACATAAACAAAGGGTTTTCTTTGTGCCAACCTAATGGATAATTCATATTCTTGCCAAAAACGAATATTCTCATCAAACATACCAATGTCAATTAACGCTTGTCGTTTTACTAGAATATTAGTTGTTGTGCAACAAATTCTATAAAGAATCCTCCGATTAAGCCAACCACCATCTAAAGGATTTGGTAAAAGAGCAATTCTTTTTATTTTTCCATTAGAACTGATATTTTCAACATACTTTCCACAATGCACTAATTCATAATCTCCTTTTTCCATCAAAAGTATTTGCTTTTCTATTTTTTCAGGTAACCATTGATCGTCATCATCCAAAAAAGCTACATAATACCCCATTGCATTCATAATGCCAATATTGCGTGCATGATTTCCACCACAACTTTCTTCTTTTGGTATATAAATGTATTTTAATGGCAAACTAAGACACATCAAATCTGTTCCATCATCTGACGCATCGTCTACAACAATAAGTTCTATCTTTGAATAAGTTTGAGTCAATACACTATTTATTGCCTTAGCTAACAGACTCTTCCTATTGTGCGTTGTTATAATTGCTGATACTAATTTCATATATTATTCAATACAGATTAAAAGTAGCTTGAGGTGATAGCCAGTAATTCCAAACATAACACATAAAAGCTTCATGGGATAATGGCTGTATAAACAAAATAAATTTATATACAATAAAAACATAACAAATTAGCTGTATCATTTTTTTTAAATAAATATTCATATGCTTATAATTAGGCAAAAAATTGATGACACACGCTATTAACAAAGCTAAAAAAGGATAATAAGTTTCCGCATAACGTTGAACAAGTTCTAACCCCGAAGAAATAGACAAAAAAATCACTCCAATAGCACCTAAATTATACATGATTGAGAATTCTGAAGAGAGTTTATCTCTCAATTTATAGGCTGTATATAGAACACAGTATAGAGGTAACATAGAAATAATATATATCATAATAGACTTATGTTCCATTGTACTATTTTGACCAATACCTGTAAGCCAGCCATCAAGATTATTCATATAGCCTGAAAATTTTTCTACATTTCCAAAAAACAAATCAACAATAAAAATAAAATTTAGCATAAAAGAGGCTTGAAATAAAAAAAGAAATGCTAACGACACAAATATTACCAATAATGGACTTATTGGATATTTCCAAAAGGTGGACAAAATCATTATAATACCAACAGGAACAATTCCCACATGTAAAAAAGGTACTAGAGATGCAAGTATAATAAATCTAACAAATTTTTTATCCAAAAAAAATCGAAAGCTAACTAAAATTACCGAGAATGCCACATACCAACGAATAAAATTTTCTGCACTTAAAGCTGTGAAACTAATCAATACAGGAAAGAAAATACTAAACAAATTCGCATAAGGTTTAAAAATATAAATAGCGACAATATAAACAATAATGAACAAGTCATTATAACTATTGAATAAGGGATGTTCAAATTATGAAACAAACCCCACCATTCTTTAAACAAAAATTCAAATTTGCTCGTTTCAAGACCATTGTAGTATGTATCATAATATGCACACCAATCAATAAAACGTCCCCATCTAAGCCCTTCTTCCAATGAAAAAAATATAATAGGAATAGATGCTATTTCCAATATTGCAACTGTTTTTTTTAAACTTCAATGAATATTTATAGAATACATATAATAATAATATGTGAAGAAATACATAAGTGAATGTTATCATTAAGAATTTATTTTTTATTAAAATACATGGGGTCATTCTTTGACTTTCTGTTAAAAGCTCGAGGAAATATAAATTTAATAAAACTAGTTATTAACCTACAACTAGCCTTTATAAACCCTTTATGTCTGTAATCGAAAATAAAATATTCTATGGGAGCTGCCCCAAGAGGACTTCTAAATGAAATCCACCTTTTTTTAATGAGTAATTGGAATTACACCATATAGGTATTGCATTGTGCCTATCGCAATATCCAACAATCATTGTAGATACATAAGAAAGAATACCATTTTTTTTTGCTCTTAAGCCATAATCAAAATCTCCGATAGAATGACTATAAGATGGATTGTTCATACCCACCACAGAATATACTGCTTGAGGGATCAAAACAATATTCCCATTAAAATATTCACACAATTGCAATTTACCGTTTGGAATTATCCTCATTTTATCACCTTTATATCCACTATAAGTTACGATACTATGTGTTTTAACGTCACTTGTTGCTCCAACTATAATTGATTTGTTGTTTACTTTTTTGAATTATCTAATAATATCTTAACAGCATCAGGTATAAGAATTGTGTCATCATTAAGCCATAAATAATAATCATAATGCTGATTATTTGCAGATATTTCCCATGCCTTCAACATTCCTCTATTCCAGTACAAATTACCATTTCCTTTAATGATATGTACATGAGGATATTCAGACGCAACACGTTGGGGAGTTCCATCAGTACAACCATCATCCGTAAGATAAATATCTACGATAAAACCTTGAGGTAGTTTTTGTTTTTCTAATTCTCGCAAACAACGAAGAGTAGTATCACATCTATTATATACAGTCAACAAAGCAGCTATACGTTTCATTTCTACGCTTTTATCAATTACATTAACAAAAATACTGTAACATTATATATACTTTAAAAACAAAACGAATCCTCTACCCTAATACAGATCTTTGAAGTCTCTTATATATATATCTAGCCATCCAGCTAAAATTCAGTTTTTGAGTTTTATGTAAAAAGATTACAGATTTATATAAGTCGTTATTATGCATAGGTTCTTTATAAATATAATATGGAGATTTATAGCTTTTTGGATCACAGCCTCTTTGAGATATATCTTTATGAGGTTGTATCCCATATTTTTTACATAATATACTAAATATCGATTGATCCTCTCTATGTGACACAAAGTTAGCTCCCATATAATTTGTCGGGTTCTGATTTTTTGATAATCCCATAGGAGATAGCAGTTCTTCCCGACAACAATAGTCCAGCCATTCTTTCACGAATATTCTACTTTTACTACATACTTTCACGATAAAATATGTAGAAATTATTTGATTTGACGACTTAATATTATCAGTATCACATCCCATAATTTTAAAACATTCTGGCTTTGTAAAACAAGATTCTAAAAGAGGAATATCGCATACAAACAAAGGCTGTTCATCCGTCAAATATTCATATAAAGCTTTAGGATTACGAATAAAAAAGCCACCAGAGTCACAATAAAATATGTAATCACCATCCTTATTTTCATTGATAACCTTATTTATAAAATATGGTTTCCAAAGCCAAAGACCACATCCACGTTTATATTTAAAAATATTTACATTATCGTTTTTAAAACTTGAATCTATATCTTCAGGAGTATATTCTTTCACAAGATCCATCCCAGCAACATGAATCCCAGTCCATGAATTTATACTTCTAACTTGTTTATATTTTTCATCTGCAAAATTTACAAGTATGTTCATCTTCGCTAGTTGTTTACAATTCGATAAAAACCAATATTTTCTTTCACTAGTCCCTTACCCATAAAGGAATATTTGGATTTATATATTAAAATCAATATCAGGATAATCGACTGCCAACCCCGTTAATGTTGGTTTATCTTCCCACCTAATGTGCTTTAGTACAATCCTAAACCAATTTTGAAGATTACATTTCTAACTCTTACTTTCATCGTTCTTTTTTCTTTCTCACCAACCATTGATACAACAGGCGAATACCTTATATGAAGTTATTATATAGACAATAAATCGGTAACAAATATTCTGCATAATAGCCATAAACGCGTTTTGCCCTAGTATATCCAGATATTTTAATGTATTTCTCCATTTCGAAAAGAATATCAAATTGCCATTTGGCAAACTTATCAAATTCTGCTTTCTTCATAATAAACATATTATATCCAATAATTACATTATTGTTAATAAATTCACAAGCAGTGCTCAAATATTCAGGATAGAGTTTTTTTATGGCATACAAGAAAATATATAAATCTTCCTGACTAGAAGCTAAAATTAATCGGAACAACACTTTTTTATAATCATACTGTTTTTTAGCCAACATGACATCATATTTATCACTAAGAAAAAACTCTATATTATCATTTGTCACACGTTGTCCAAAATATCTTCGATAATGACACAAGCCAATATATTCTACATCTTTCAAGTTTTTCCATGCCCAATATTGTGCTGTAACTTCACAATACATTGGATTCTTATCACTAATATTATCACCTGTATCATCACCAATCATATGGTGCATATCATCTGTACACTTAGAAATAGCACGGCCTACATGTATAGGGGTATACACCTCATCTTCATATACAGAATCAGGTTTATGACATGCAACTAGTATTTTAACTTTCTTATCTTTCATATTACACGATATTTTCTAATTGCCAAACATAAAAGCTTCTTTACATCAAATTATACTTTATCGGTTTTCAATAACATATTTCACAAACTTTTTTATTTTGCAATATGTTTTTTCTCCCAAAAAGGCTTTAGATACATTTTTCATGATATTTTTTACGGGTCTCTTCCCGATAGTTTTTTTTAACATTTGCTTTTCAAAACACACATCTTTTTCACCTATATGCTGAGGTGTAAACGGATAGTGGTCAGATTGCTCTATATAATCGACTAGACGTAACACAGATTCATTAGAATGACACCCCACTACACCTATATTACGAACTAAATTTGTTATGGGATAAACACCATACCACTTATTTTTGATGCAATTTAAACTCAAAACATAATCCCATACATGAGTTTTATCTATAAAATCAGCTACAACTGTAAATCTATCCTTAAAGAAATAAGTGTTTTTTTGATTGAAAAAATAAGTTTCAAAATAGCCTTTAGACATTACTTCATCCACTGTTATATGAAAGTTAACTTCCTGCCAACGATTTCTCCACGAGGCAAATCCAAAAAAGAAAAAAAGTCAGCATATATATGGTCTATACCTTCTTTCCTTTGATATTTCTTCGCATAATTATTACCAGAAAGAAAAGCCACAGACTTATCATCCTTATATTTATCAAGAAAAAAAATCACAAAACTCAAAAAAAAGCGACCGAAGGCACACAGTCATCCTCCAACACTATAGCCTGTTCCTCATTCTCAAACACCCAGTCCATTGCACCACGAACCGAAGTATAAACATCCACATACTCTTCACGGAAAAAAGTGTGAAGTTCACAATCCCAATCCACTTCTTTCACCCATGAACGAATTTCTTCATTATTCCTTACTTCATCAGGACGGTCAACACGCGCCTTATTAGAATAAAAGTAAAGTTTCTTAGGCTTTGCCTTCTTTATCTGGTCAAAAACCTGACGGGCATATTGAGGCCGTGCAAATGTCTCAAAAAGAACTGCTGTATCCATTATTATATCAATATTATTTTATTCTTATTCTTTGTTTGACCATACGGCATACATCCAGAAGTAAAGGCTCTTTAGCAAAGCCTAAAACTGTGGCATAAACCGCACCTCCCACCAATGGCATTACAAACAGATTTAAGGTATGAGAAAACTTCCACAAAGACACTCCCCATAGACAGGTCCCCATAATGGCTACGGCAAACAGACACAGGGCGGTATGGCGAGTGAATATAGAAATAATTGAAAAACGGCGTATGATAAACAGATAGGCTATCATAACAGAAAATTCTGCCAACAAAGTTCCTATTGCCGCCCCGTCCTGAGCCCAATGTGGTATAAGCATGAAATTTATAGCAACATTGGTCAAAGCACCCACTATGCCTGTGATAATAGTTATATTTTCCTTACCCAGAGAAAATATGGATTGTACCAACACATACGAGATGCTGATAAAAAGAATGATAGGAGCCGTTATCTGCATGGTTGAAATGGAGGGTACATATCCTTCACCACAAAAAAGATAGACTAAAGTGGGGGCCATTATAACAAGCCCCATACTCATTGGTGCCGCTATCGTTATCACATAATCCAATGCTTTCCTTAATAGCCGCTCAAATTCCTCACGTTCATTCTCCACCACCAAATTAGACAGACGTGGCAAAAGGACAACGCATAAAGAAGAAGTGATGCCCATTAGCATTTTAGTCAATTTAATGGCACCGGTATAATAGCCTACAGCCTCATTCCCTTTAAGAAATCCTAACATGACTGTATCCAGTTGGAGATAAATGCTGGCCACAACATTCAAAAGGAATATCCGCAAGGCAGGAATCAGATGCCGCATAGGATGAAGTTCTTTTAATTCCAATAGATGGAACTTTATATACTTTCTTAACCGGAATGCATTAAAGATATTACCTCCAACGACTCCTACCACTGAATACACACCATAATAAAGTAAATCCGACCGGTCTTTCACCAAAACAAAAAGCAATGCCACCGACAACATCTTAACAATCAAACCTCTTATTGTAATATACTTAAAGTCCTCCATCCCTTGATAAAACCATTCACATCCAATAGCAATAAAAAAGAGATTCATGCTTAAAATCAGAAAAAGAGGAAGATTGACTTGAACTTGCGCTACGGTAAGCGCTACAACACCTACTACAATATATCCCAACAGAGTAAGAAAGGTATGTAATAGAAGTATTTCCACTGCCACTTGATTCATCTCTTTCACATTGCTCTTCACCCTAGCTATTTCCCGAATGGCATAAGTCGGTATTCCTAACCCTGCAAACATGGATATATAATTAATGATGGAAAGATAGAAATTTACCTGTCCTATCCCGTCTGCCATCAAGATACGGGCAACATACGGAAATGTTACAATCGGAAATAACAGCCCTGAAATAGTATTCAGCAAACTATAAAAATAGTTTTGTTTTACAGACATAGATGAAACAAGACTTTCACTAAATTCTTAAGAAAGAGCTAATATACGGTATCTGATATACCCAATAAGATATGAAGAACCATAACAACAATAAACCGGCCCAAGCAAGAAAGGAAAAATCTGTATGTACAAACAAATCTGTTTTCATATACAATAATGAAAGAATCGGATAATGAATGGTATAAACTAAAATACTACAAGATGAAAGATTAACAATAGTCCTCCCTATATAACCGCTAAAAACTATCGACCTTAAGCTCAAGAAAAAAGACAAGAAGCCAATACACAGATAATTGAATTTTGAAAATATTCTATCGCACCAACATTGCGATATAATAAATAACAAATTAACGCAGCACATAAAATATAAATTATATAGCACAAGACCGCTTTACCCCCCCCTATTACATTTTTTAACATATTATTGTCTGTAAGATATAACCTCAAACAAACACCTAATAGAAAATACATCAGATGGGAATACAAACGAAAAGATTGCGGTATATACACATTTTCAAATATAAAAGAATAAACGTAATTTGTATAAATATCGCAAGTGTATATTATAAACTGCAGCACTGACAGGAAAAGCAATAAACCGTATAATCTAGTTCTTATTGATATGATATATTTCTTTAAAAATGGCATTAGGGCATATATAAAAATGAGACTTCCCAAAAACCAAAATACAGGGAACACTCCACCTTGAAAAAACAGACTACTACAAGCCTGTTTAAACGGTATTAATATAGAGATATCACCTCTTACAAGTTTAGGAATATCAAAAATGAAAGTAAATACACATACGATCTTGACAATATTAAAAATCTTCCTATAATAATACTTCATTCCACCATCCTTAGGGGCCAATAAAAAGCCGTTTACCATAAAAAACAATGGAACTGCAATCCCCGACATATAAAATAAAAGATAGGATAAATGAAAATCTGAAGACTCAGGCATAAACATCCCTATTGTGTGAAGAGTACATACAAAAATGCAGGCCACTAATTTTATGGCATCCAATGAAATATCTCTATCCATTTTCTTAGTATGCTTATTTACATTTCAACTTTCAATCCACTCATCAAACTCTGATCACTCCACAGATATCCCCATTTTCCAAATCTCCCAATCGTTTCAATACCAAGGGAAAAAAGGTAATCACGGACAGTCTTACGGGCTTCATAAATATTATGGTCAAAAATGACATTGGCGTATGGTTCGAAACGGATATCAGTAAAAAGGATATCTTCTTGTTTTAAAATGTTTAAAGAAACAAGTTTTCCCACTGAACGTGCCAACAGCTCTTCCCGGGTATATTCATTACGGTTACAATACACTTCCATCTGAAGTGAGGAACAACCTTCGGGAACATTGTCGGGCGACTTCAAGGAAGGTGAGTAGACGCGAGCAGGAAGAATATCCTCATCATAAATGTACCACCAAAGATAAGGAGGGATATTCTTCGTCTTCAGTCCGACCGATATCTGATAACCACAGGTACAGTGTAACCGTGCAACTGCATTGCAAACATCAACAGGAACGTTTTTCAGCATCTTAATTACCTCAGGAAGCGGAAGACTGCTAATCAAACGGTCAAATTGATATTCATCGCCTTTTGATGTACGAAGAAGACGATTCTCTACATCTATCGATATGACCTGTTGGTTATAACGAATATCCTGGTTTTCTACCAAAGCAGACAAAAACTGCTTAAATCCACCTTTTCGTGGATAACGCATCTCCTTACTATAATAGGTTACAGGAGTTTCGGATGTATTGCACCCCTGTATCACTTCTTCAACGGAAGGCTGGTATAAACGGCTTCCTTCCCGCTGCCCATCCATCTTGTTTCCAAATCCTTTGCCTCAGTCATCCAATATTTCTTAGTATAAGGAATCGGAAAATGTTCTGCAAAAAATGACCGAATTGAAGTCGTAACCATTGGTCGTAATTTTGTATCTGAGAAGAGTCAATATCTGTCGGACGGGATAAAAAATCTCTTACTACGGCATCCTTCATCTTCTGACTGAGCGGATAAAGATTATTTTGGGCCGGATGCTTTATCCATATTCCCTGATAAAGATTATATGCATTAGGAACATGTCTGAATACCTCTCCGGCTCCATCCATAAAGATTCTATTTACTTGTTCATCTTTAGCAAAGGAAAAATGAACAAAACGGTCAAAACGGAAACCGTCAATGGTAAAGTTACCGCAAAGACCTCCATAAGTAGTATCCTTTTCCAAGACTACAGTCTGCCGACCATTGCAGGATAATTTGTATGCAGCTCCAAGACCGGATATTCCAGCACCAAGGATTAGAACGGGATTATTCATTTTCATATGTCTTCATATCTTCATGCAATATCCTGATACCCTCCTTCAAGGAGATGGACGCCTTCCATCCCAGCAAAGTGATGTTCCTATTTATAGGAGCCACGGCATACATGGCATCAGAAGGCGAATACGGGCGGCCGCCCCAATTTGCTTTTACGGGACGGTTCCAGACTGACTCTATCATATCCGCCACTTCGCGTAACGAATGCCCCTCACCTGTTCCAAGATGAAACTGGTAATAGCTGTCTTTCAAGTTGTCCAAGGAAAGGATTAATGTATAAAAGAAATCTGCTATATCATCAACATGTATGAAGTCAAGTACCTGGTTACCCGGAGAAAAATCCACGGGCTTTTCCGCCTTTACCGCATCGACCAGATAATCAATCACCTTCTTGCTTGAATTATACCGCCCATAGGGAGAGTAGACTACCACATTAATCCAATTCCAACATGACTGTGTCTGATAATACCTTATAATAGGGCGTACCGCTGTTTTGGTAGCGGAATAAAGATTATTGGGCAAATATTCACCCGCGCCATTTAAAAATTCAGTAAATGTACCTATATTAATGAAGTGGCTACAGGAAGTATGGGAAACTGCCTCAAGCAAGTGGGTGGTAAACAGGATATTTGATCCAATCAGTTTTTCTATGGACATATCATCCCTTCTTGCAGTAAAGAAAGTTGCCATATGGATGACAACATCAGGAGAATAACCGATAACCTGCTTGCACCATTCGCCCTCTGTCGTAGCAATTATTTCCAAGCAAAGACCAGGAAACATGCTTTCTGCTTTCTGTCTGTCCCTTACCAACAGACAAATATCTGTCAATGAATGACTGAACAGATAAGGAATCAGTGTCCTACCTACAAATCCGGTAGCTCCTGTAATCAATATCTTCATAAAGCTACAATGTTTAAAATTTATAGTCTATCGCTCCAGCTCCATCCGGCTTGCTTCCGAAGGATCATGAGGTTCAGGTATGATATCCATCAGCATGGATATGCCCTCCCCCTCTCCATAAAAGGCCATCCATAGTCCGGGAGCTACAGTAAGCCGCTGATAGCAGCTTTCAGGTGACAGAGTTATTTCTTCAAACTGCCCACGGGTGGGACTGCCCTCACGGTCATCATAGATTACGAACTTGACAGCACCGACGGCACAACCAGATTCAAGGTCATGCGGTTATGGCGTTTCCAGCCTTTGGCTGCACCGTGTTCTATCTGTGAGAAATAAGCCTCACCAAATCCGACATAACTTCATCAGTAGATTTTAAAGCATGATAAATATCCCCTTTGGTACGACAATATGCTTCAGGGGATGAACTGTCACTCCTTCCATCATTATTCCGCCCATTTTAAATGTTGTGCTCCGGCAGCCCTGACATAGGAATCTATCTGGGCAGTGGTCAAGCTGTACATATCCACATTGGCATCTGTATAAAAAGCTTTGTACCAGTCAGCAATAAAATGTACACATTCCTCATAGTGCAATGTAGAATGCCAGTCAAGATAAGCCAGTGCCTTGTCACAATTAAGTTTCAATAAAGTAGCCTCTTCGAAAGGCACATTGCCGGTCAGCCGGGCTGCCGTATTCCTATCCAGCCCCCAAAGTTCGGCCAAATCCTGAACCAACTGAAACACAGTCTTGGTCTGCTCCGCACGAGGGCCAAAGTTAAACGGTTCTCCATTCTTCACCTTTCCTTCATAAAGGTATTGTCCAAGATTGAGATAGCCGCTCAATGGTTCCAATACGTGTTGCCAGGGGCGGGTAGCTTTGGGACTACGTATCTCCACCACCTCATTCCTTGAAAATGCCTTGACACAATCCACGATGATACGGTCTTTCGCCCAGTCACCACCTCCGATAACATTCCCGGCACGGGCCACTCCCAGTTTGATATTGGGCATAGCCTGGATAAAGGATTTCCAATAACACTTGATAGTAAGTTCGGCTGCACCCTTTGAACCGGAATAGACATCCTTTCCGCCTACCGCATCTGTCTCACGATATCCCCAGATCCACTCCACGTTATCGTAAGCCTTGTCACTGGTGATAAGAACACAGGTACAATTCCATGTGATATTACGGATGGCCTCCAGCACGGAAGCCGTACCTACCACATTGGTAGTGATGGTATCAAAAGGCTCCTTGTAGGAAGTAGAAACAATGGCCTGTGCAGCAAGATGAAAGATAAAGTCAGGCTTTACAGCCTGAACATAATCACTCATCTCCTCTTTATTACGGATGTCACCATAATGGTGATGGATTCTGTCGGGCAGGCCAACAACCTCGAACATGGACGGTTGGGTAGGTATACTATTTGAATAGCCGTATACCTCCGCTCCCAGCATGAGTAACCATGCTGACAACCAGCTCCCCTTGAAACCGGTATTACCGGTTATCAATACTTCTTTCCTCTATATACATTATTGAATGCCATATTTATCCTTTTATTTTTATCATTTCCAATATTTCCAAGGTGCTTTGCCCGAAGCCAAGAGGCTCTCCAGTTTCTCCTTGTCACGCAACGTGTCCATGCACTGCCAAAAGCATGATGCTTATAGCAGGAAAGCTGCCCCCGGGAGGCAAGCGTTTCAAGAGGTTCACGCTCCCAGGTCGTTGTGTCATTTTCTATATATTCCAATGCTCCCGGCTCCACAACCATGAAACCTCCGTTGATCCATCCCATATCATCCCGACTCTTTTCACGGAAAGACCTTATCATAGAACCGTCAATGTCCATTACTCCGAAACGACCTTCGGGAAGCACACCTGTCAACGTGACCATAGTCCCTGTCTCTTCATGAAACCGGATACATTCATTAATGTCAACATCTGACACACCATCACCGTAAGTCATAAGAAACGGCTCACCAGATATGTAATCTTTAACGCGTTTAAGACGTCCGCCTGTCATGGTATTCAAACCTGTGTCAACCACCGTCACTCTCCAGTCTTCCGTATGATCACTATGTACAGTTACTTTCCCATTGGCGGAAAAGTCGAATGTCATATCACTATTATACATATAGTAGTTGGCAAAATAATTCTTGATAACCTGTTGCTTGTATCCGCAACAGATAATAAACTCATTATGACCAAACTTGGAATACCATTTCATGATATGCCATAGGATAGGTTTGCCACCTATCTCAATCATCGGCTTGGGCTTAAACTGGCTCTCCTCGCTAATACGAGTACCAAAACCTCCGGCTAAAATCACTACTTTCATATAAAAATATTTCTATTTTATTATGCGCTGGCACGCATTATACGTATTAATTCGTCATAGTTCTTACAAATGTCATCAGCCAATCTGAGTTGCTATACATAATTCATTTTTTGATCACAGTGACAAATATCATCAGTATTTATTAATTTTCATATTAGTCTTTTTTGGACGCTAATACTTAAATTGTAAGGTTTTAAAGTCGTATTCGGTATTCTTAAAATCCAAATCCCGATAAAATTCTCTATCTATCACATAATAGATCTTACCATTTTGTCTAAATCGAGAATGTTTATAATTCAATATTAGTTGTTGTTTTTTATTTCTTTTGAAATATCTACAGACAGAACACGCTTTCAGCTCAAAAGCATCATCAATCACTTCAGGACGAATAGCTACATTAACACCTATACCTTCTTCTTTTAGTCTTACGCTAGGATAAATAATTCCATCAATTTCAGGATGAGTCTTAAATAAATGAGTTGTAAAATCAGCTGTATAAGCATAGCTGTTTTCCTCTTCTTTTTTCTCTCCAGTCAAGGAAAAATGTCGTGACAATTCTTTTAAAACGTTTATCTGTTCTTTATTGATTCTATCATCTTGCATCAGTTCTTTCCATAGTTCATAATACCATTCAAAGTCCTTCGCAGGATGTGGATAGCTATCAAATACAGGGATTACAAAAAGATTAATCTCTCTCTTATTCAGCAAAGTGAATAAGTCAAATCTTTCTTCCCTACAAAAGTATCATCTAAGACTTCCTTATTGGTTTCTAAAAGACATGTAAGACGTGGATTATCATTTATACAGAAGTTTGAAAAAACAGCACCATAAAACATAAGTTGTCCATCCATATTAGCCCTTGCCAACTTAACCTTTTCTTTCGGTGGATAAGATAGATATTTTCTATATTTGAACAATTGATTTTCTTGAGAATGCTGTCTAACCCTAATTACTTTTGTACCAATATCCAGTCTTCTGACCAAAAGTGTTATTTGGGTAATATTTGCGTAATCATTCATCACATAAGCATTTTATTCGGTAAACACTCTTACCTCTTATTATCGATTATAGATATTGTTCCAAAAGCAAAGGTACTTACCATACTTTTCACGAAAGCTATTTTTTCCGATCTTTAGTAAGATATATTCCCAAGCAAAGTAAGTGGACTTAAACACAAAGTAAGTGAACTTACTTTGCCCACGAACATATCTTACTTTTTTCCACACTTATCACCGGTTTTTCATCTCCGGTCATAACCGCTTTCTCGGTCGTCTTGCCCAAGCGTTATTGATACGCGCACGAATATTACTGACAGTCTTGCCCGATACGAACAAAGGTGTGAGAGGAAAGAACAACGAGATAAAACGCTCCTTCACCATCTCTTCCGAAGTTATCTTCGGTTCCCGTTCGCCCATCTTAACTATAACCCTGGCCAGTTCCACCGCATTGGTACATTCTGCTATCTGTACCAGATAGATACGTAAATCCTCCACCTTATTTATATAAGAGAAAAGGCGCATAGCCTCGGGAGATAAAGCAAGTTCCTTGTCCTTGCTTACATCATCCTTCTCTAGTTCCGCCTCATCACCATAATAATTCTGTGTGGCGGAAGTAGCATTGGGAAGAATCTGGTTGCTGCCTCCATAAATGTTGAAGACGATGCTGAAGTGTGTCTCATTATCCATAAGCTTATTGTTTGAATGATTCGTCAACGGGTAGTTAACGGTCAGTCAATAGCTAGTGAACGGCAGTCAACAGTTAGTAAACGATAATAAATAGATTTTTTACGGTATTTCCCCGCATTAATTTTGTCGTGTCGGAAGGATGAACGAACATCCCGGAAACACAAAACTTTTAAACTTTATTTTATTATGATTGATTACAGTGTATTTATGATGGGCAACCCGATGGATGTCGATGCCGCCCAAAAAGCGTATGCAAAAGCTCAAGTTTCTGAAATCATGCCATTCAGCCAGTTTGTCAAACACATTGCCGACCACAATGGCGTATTCACTCGCGGAACGGTAAAAGGTGTAATAGCGATATGTGCGAGTGCTTGTAGAGATGCTTCTGGAGGGAAAGAAGTACAACTGGCTGAATTGGGTAATTTCTGGATTTCTATAGGCTCGGAAGGTGCGGAAGACCTGAAGAAATTTACAGAAAGCAACATCACCGCCGTCAACATTGTGTTCACGCCGGGAGAAGACTTCCAAAATCTTCGTTCCCGCGCCACTTTCAATCCCGTAGCAAGCCGCATAGCCCAAGCCGCCACCCTGAAGGCCGAAAAGGCCGGTAAAGGCACAGTCGACTTGGATGCCGCCAAAGGAAAGACCCCGGCTTCCACGAATGAAAACAATCCGTCATTATGATAAAATACCACGTTTTCTCGATGGGAAATGCGTCCGACAGGACGATGCCCAAGAAAGTATACGCAAAGTGTGTGGCCAACGAAACAGTTTCGCATAAGAAACTCGTAAAGAAAGTGACGGAACATCTCCGCTTTTTCTCACACGGCATGATGGAAGCGGTGCTGGAGGAAGTCTTCAACCGCCTGTCCGAGCATCTTGCCCAAGGCGACCGAGTCACCCTGGACGGCCTCGGAACATTCAGTGTCTCCCTGAAATGCGAAGGAGCCGCTTCGGAGGCTTTATTCTCCAAGAAAAACATCAAGGCGCGCACATCATGTTTGCCCCGTGTCGCAAACTCAAGGAGACATTTGCAGATATGGAATATAAAATGACTCCACGAATCTTTTAACGTCATGGAACTTATATTATTCATCTATTTAAAGACAAAGCGTATGAAAAAGAACTGGAAAAATGTACTGCTGTACATCGTCCGCATCATTGAGCTGCTCATTACAGGCGCTGCCGGAGGAGCGCTTGGAAGCGGCTTATGAGAACGGTTTCGTTGATTATCGTGCACTGCTCTGCCAACAAGGCGGGCAGTGCCTTGCGAGCAGAGGACATTGACCGCTACCATCGTTCATTGGGCTGGAAGTGCTGTGGTTACCACTATGTGATTCCTACAGACGGAACTATAGAAGCCGGACGCCCACCGAAAATGATCGGCGCACATTGCAAAAGCCACAACAGTCACAGTATAGGTATATGCTATATAGGTGGTCTGGATGCCGACGGAAAGACTCCGAAGGATACCCGGACGGAAGCACAAAAGGTAGCTCTGAGAAAACTGATTGAACATCTGCATCAGCGTTATCCCAAGGCATTGATTGTCGGTCATCATGATTAGAATCCGCAAAAAACCTGTCCCTGTTTCAATGTCACTGCTGAATATATAGATTTGCAACCTTAGTTGCGTCTGTAGTCTTATCTGCATCCATCGTCCTGCAAGGGATGTGTGGATGGCTTTAATTAAACTAATCAATTTTTTCAAACGGAAACGCATGAAGATAGCTCACAGCCACCGTCATATTTCCGAAAGCGAATACCAGCCTTGTATTGCGGTGCAAACGCATGATGCATCCTTCCTTCCCCCGGAAAACACCACCGGTGATACGGATTCGTTGCTTTTTCTGAAGATAGTCCTCCAAAGGCCGGTTCATCAGCTCGATATTGTAAGGCATGGATTCATACAAATAGATAAATTCTTCCATCTGACGGTGAGGGATTACCGCCGCACGGTGGGTGTTATAGTCCGTCACCAGATACTGGCGGGGAAGCATGGCAGACAGAATACATTCCAACTGCCCCAAGGGGGCACATACAAACAGCCAACCGTTGCCTTCAATTCCTTTCTCGTCCGTCAACGTATTCAGTTTTTGGATGGAGCCGGTAGCAAAAGCCTCTTTCACGATCCGTGCAGAGTCACGGCGCACGTATATTCCTCTTTGGTATAAGCACATTGCTCGAAACGTTTTCTATGATCGGTGGCAGTGTAAGAAAACACCTTGAAACAAAAGAATTTCTCCTCTACGGTACCTGATGGTGTACGAAGCCGAACAGCTTTCCTGCCACTGAAAACACTGATATAGCGTTTCAGTTCTTTGTTGGAAAGATACAGGTAATACCAACTGAATTCAGGATATTCTTTTCCTATTCCCGCCATTGGCGTGATTCCTTCATTTGACCCCAGGTCTGAGCCGGAAGCGATTGAACTGCAGAGCAGTAACCTAGGCGCTTCGCCCGTTATGTCTTGATTTGAAAGGAACGCTTGATTTTCAAGCTCCATACTATTTTCTGTTACCATCAAAACATTACTTTTTATGTATGTCTGGGTTCGTCTTAGTTAAGAGAACTCCAAAAAGAACATATACTACT
>ENA-OQER01000526-OQER01000526.1-human-gut-metagenome-genome-assembly--contig:-NODE-526-length-20580-cov-2.912727_pt1 | contig 20580 bp, 20 predicted proteins | sample MGYA00242797_ERZ504639 | MGnify/ENA primary metagenome ERZ504639 (study PRJEB26092, sample SAMD00036306) | human gut metagenome | host: Homo sapiens | study: EMG produced TPA metagenomics assembly of...
CCGACTTTGCAGTATCATCAGTATAGCTTTTACCAGTGCAAGAATTCCGCTGTCGATCATTCTTGGAGGTATTATGGGTCTGGATGGAATATGGTGGGCTATTTCTTCAACCTCAATTGTAAAGGGAATTATTTTTACCTGTACATTTTTATGGATCACAAGAAAACGACGCTAAACTTTCAAAAACAATGTGTGTAATACAGAACAGCAGAAGGAAAAGATTGCGGAATGGATGTTTCAGGCAATCAGAGAGTATTATATGAAAAAATGCACTTTTCCGAATGACAAACTGCATCATCGGAACTTGCCGGAAAGCCAATGGCAGTCGGTGGTGATCCGAAGGCAAGACATGGAATTGTGCTGAGCGCGAATTATATTGCAAAGCGAGCCGGAATAAAAACAGGTATGGCATTGTGGCAGGCAAGGCAAGTTTGCCCGGAAATAATTTTTGTACCGCCTCGCATGGATCTTTATTTGAGGTTTTCCAGAATGGCACAGGAGATTTACAGTGAATACACGGATCAGAGAGGATTTATGTATCAAGATAAGATACTGGCACAGCTGAATGCTAAGGAACACATGATTCATCCACAAGCATATTTTCATGGATAGGAGAGAGCAGGTGTTTTGTAATGACAGCTAAAGTGTATGTAGATGTCCTGGCGGTATTCAGCGGGAAGGAGAATTGATCCCTACAGCGTTTGTCTGGGAAGATGGACGTAAGTATAGTTCCGCTTAAGAGACGACGGTCAAACCAGGAGCTTTTGGCAATGTGCAAACGAACGGTATCTTTTTTTGCAGTATTGATGCCATCGTTAAATCCATCGGCAACAGCAGCCTCATATTCTGCTTTTCTGAGTTTTCGTTCTTCCTCTTCTTTGTCGTATTCGAATATACTCATCGAGATCACCTCCGATTTATTTGCACGAAGAAATTCAGAAAGATATGCTTGAAAATAATATTAACGCATAACTCTCATTATTTTAATATATTTTTAAAATATAATTAAAGTCAACATAAACAATAAGAACCTAGACAAATCTTCCAAATGGTACATTGTATCCGGCTCCGCTTCGTGGTAGACTGTTTTCATAGTGATTTTTATGAAAAAAGGGAAGGAGTGTTTTTATGGGAAGTAAGATAAAAGCAATACAGATTCTTCAGGCAGCAGGCTATATCCTTCTGGGACTGTTTCTGGTGCTGAAGCCTGATACCAGTGTGCGGGCGATCTGTTATGGCTGCGGCGTGATTGCGGCGGCATACGGACTTCTGCATGTGCTCCAGTGCCGGAAAGGTAAGGCAAAGGGCGAACTGATCCTCGGTGTGATCTTTATTGCACTTGGCGTGTTCTGTCTGATCACGCCGCAGACGGTGGTATCGTTTTTGCCGTTTCTGCTTGGCGTGGTACTGATGCTGGACGGTATCAGCAAAATCCAGAGAGCACTGGATCTGCGTGTGTTGGATGCAATCGGCTGGGGCAAGCTTCTGACGATCGGGATTCTTTTGATGATCGTTGGTGTGGCTTTGCTTTTCAACCATTCGGGGCTGTGAAGATGACGATGGTATTCTTCGGAGCCTGCCTGCTGATCGACGGGGCACTGGATTTGTTATTTTTGCTTATCGTTTTGTAAGATGTCAGGGTAAAAAGGTTCAAAAGTCGGTTTTTCTTGTAAGAAAAGACATTTAACTTTGACATTTTTGAAATTCCAGGAGTGTGATCTATGAAACCGGAACTTGACAATCAGTCTGTTCACGCTATATGCGGGTATATAATTATTACAAACAGCTTATTCTGTCGCAACAGCTTGCACCTGGAAGCAGGCTGCCGTCGATCCGGCGGTGTGCGGCAGAATTGCAGATGAGCCGGACAACGGTGGAGACGGCATACATGGTGCTTGCGGCAGAGGGTTATATTATTTCCAGGCCGCAGAGCGGATTTTATGTGACGGACATCGGCAGGACGCGAAAAACGGCAGAATTTCAGAAAAGTGCCGCTCAAAAAGAAAAGAAACCGGTGCTTTACAATTTTGCGTCTGCAAGTGTTGACAGAGAAACCTTCCGGTTTGAACTGTGGAGGCGGTATATCAAAAGTGCACTGCGGCAGGATGAGCGTCTGCTCTCTTATGGAGAACCGCAGGGAGAATACGATCTGCGGGAGGTTCTGTGCAGATATTTGCAAAACAACCGAAATGTGGTTTGTACGCCGGAACATATTGTGATCGGAGCGGGTGTTCAAAGCCTGCTTCATATTCTGTGTCCGTTGATTGAGGGACGTAAAAAAATTGCGTTTTATAATCCGGGATTTCGGCAGGGGCGTGCCGTTTTTGAGGATCATGGTTTTGAACTGTGCGATCGAAAACAGGAGCAGCCGGATGTCTGCTATGTGTCACCTTCGCAGGCGACTGCTGGGGCGATGTTCTTTCGGTCGGAGAGCGAATGAAGATACTGCGTGAAGCATCTGAAAAAAATATTTTGCTGATCGAGGATGACTACAACAGTGAATTCTGTTATTATCATCATCCATCGCCGTCCATTCAGGGTCTGGCGGGCGGAAACGGAGTCATTTATCTCGGAACATTTTCCAGGCTTTTGCTGCCGTCGATCCGCTTAAGTTTTATGGTGCTTCCGCCGGATCTTCTGGAAAAATATCAGAGACGCAGAGATTTTTATAATCAGACGGCATCCAAAACGGAACAGATCGCATTGTGTCAGTTTATCCGGGATGGTCATCTGGAAAGTCAGATTCGCAAATCCAGGAAACACTATTTGGCGAAAACAAAAATTTTGTGCAGTGAAGCGAAAAGGATTTTTGTAGAAGAGGCAAAAGTTACGGCCGGGGAGACCGGATTTGTAAGCCTTCTGGAAATTTTCGGAGCAGGAAATCTGCGGGAAGTTCTGTACAGAGCAGAAGAAAAAGGTTTTGCTTTTTTATCTGCGGATGAAAGTGAGCAAGGGATCCGTCTTGCTCTTTCCTGTGCAGCAGTTCCGGTGGAAAAGTTTTCAGAGGCGTTACAGCTGCTGAAGCAGTGTTTCTGAATTTTGCAATAAGATTTAAAAATGCTTTTGATGGAAATACCGTTTTGCATGCAGATGTGGTGATGCGAAAACATTATGAAAGGAAAAGAAAATGGCGAGACAAAAGAATAAAATATTGATGTTTTTGTTTTCTCTGATCCCGGGAGCAGGACAGATGTATATGGGATTTATGAAGCAGGGATTGTCTTTAATGACAATCTTTGCAACGTTATGTGCAGTGGGTATCTGGCTGGATATCAAGCCGCTGCTTTTCTTTGCACCGATCATTCTGCTGTACAGCTTTTTCGATGCAACCAACAAGAATTCGATGGACGCAGAAGCGTTTAAAAAATTGGAGGATCATTATCTCTGGGGCGATGACTGGATGGACTGGAGCGAAGGCTTAAAGGACAGCATCAGCAGACGGGATGGTAAAAAGGCCATGGGAACGGTTCTGTATATCGTGGCGGCGTGCATGATCTGGAGTGTTGTCAAATATTTGCGGACATCATCTACGGGCCGACCAGTCTGCCGGGTGCTGTGATCGCAAAGATTCCGGTTGCTGTTGTTGCTGTATTTGTTTTATGGGCAGGCCGCAAACTGATGAAGAGTGCTTCTGATGAAGAAAAAAAGATTCTATCGTGGAATGCCGTATCCGTATGCACAGAGCATGGGGGATCCATATGAACGGTGAGCGTATGCCAAATCCATGGGAGCGTGTGTGGAGTGATCCGCAGAGAATGCAGCATCCGGAGCAGGAGCCGGTCAGAGAAACGGTTGTGGAAGAAGCTGCAGCTGCACAGGAAACCGCAGAAAAAGCAAAAGTAGAACTTCGCAAAGAAAACGAAACAAAAGAGGTTGTGAAACCACAGGAAGAAAAAGCGGAGACTGCACAGGAAATGAGACACAGACAGGCACAGAGGAAACCGATGTGGTCGAAGAAGTGGCAGAAGCTGAAAAAGAAAGAGAAATCAAAGAAACGCTTGAAACCATGGAAGCGGAAGCTGCTGTGGAAAAATCCTGAAGCATGTTTTTGTGTTTCTGACAGCAGAGCTGAGCAAGTAGCGAAGCGGATTGTGAATGTCCGCTTTACCTGAATAGTTACAAAAATCCCTTCATAAGATACAGTAAACGGACGGACTTATGGAGGGATTTTTCTGTCATTTCTACTCTTTTTGTCGATGTATATGATACCGTTTGTTCTGCTTTACGTTGTCGGTTATGCCTTTCTGAAAAAGAGAGATGCATACGGTGATTTTGTGCGTGGTGCCGGGGAAGGAATCCACACGGCATTTGCGATCCTGCCGACACTTGTCGGTCTGATGACAGCCGTAGGGATCCTGCGGGCATCGGGTTTCCTTAAATGGCTCTCGGATATCCTTGGCAGGCTTTTTGCCGGAATCGGATTTCCGGTGCAGCTTGTGCCGCTTGCAGTGGTGCGTCTGTTTTCCGCCAGTGCGGCGACCGGATTTCTTCTGGATATTTTTAAAGAATTCGGGCCGGATTCCAAGATCGGAATCATTGCATCACTGATGCTCAGCTGCACGGAAACGGTATTTTATACGATGAGCGTTTATTTTATGGCAGCAAAAGTGACAAAACACGGTATACGCTGGCAGGTGCACTGCTTTCTGTTTTTGCCGGGATTGCCGCCAGCTTTTTTCTTGGAAATTTTCTACAGCTTTAAGGACCATTCCTGGCAGTTCCAGACGGTTGTCACGATATCCTGATAGAATTCCGGCTCATGGCAGATCAGCAGAATACTTCCCTTATATTCCTGAAGAGCTTTTTTCAGTTCTGCTTTTGCGTCAACATCGAGGTGGTTGGTCGGCTCGTCCAGCAGCAGAATATTGCTCTCACGGTTCAAAATCTTGCAGAGACGTACTTTTGCCTGCTCGCCGCCGCTCAGTACACGCACCTGACTCTCGATGTGTTTGGTGGTCAGACCGCATTTTGCCAGCATGGAACGGATCTCGTACTGTGTCATTGCCGGAAATTCGCTCCAGATCTCTTCGATACAGGTCGAAGTGTTCTGCGTATCGGACTCCTGCTCAAAATAACCGATATGCTGATAATCGCCAAGATGCACTTTGCCGGAATACGGTTTGATCAGCTGCAGAATGCTTTTCAGAAGCGTGGTCTTACCGATACCGTTTGCACCGGTCAGGGCAATGCGTTCGCCGCGTTCCATGCGGATATTTAACGGTTTTGTCAGCGGTTCGTCGTAACCGATCACCAGATCGTTTGTCTCGAAGATCATCTTTCCGGAAGTACGGGCCGTTTTAAAGTGAAACTCCGGCTTTGGTTTTTCACGATCCAGTTCGATGATGTCCATTTTGTCCAGTTTTTTCTGGCGTGCCATCGCCATATTCCTTGTAGCGACGCGGGCTTTGTTGCGGGCAACGAAATCCTTGAGGTCGCTGATCTCCTGCTGCTGGCGGTTGTAGGCAGCCTCAAGCTGGGCTTTCTTCATGGCGTAGACTTCCTGGAATTTATCGTAATCGCCCGGATAGCGGTCAAGTCTGCAGTTTTCCATATGATAGATCAGGTTGATGACGCTGTTCAGGAACGGAATATCATGGGAGATCAGAATAAAGGCATTTTCATAATCCTGGAGATAGCGTTTCAGCCATTCAATGTGCTGCTCATCCAGATAGTTGGTCGGCTCGTCCAGAAGTAGGATGTCTGGTTTTTCCAGCAGAAGCTTTGCCATCAGTACACGGGTACGCTGTCCGCCGGAGAGGTCGGTTACATCACGGTCAAGCCCAAGCTCTTCCAGACCGAGTGCACGGGCGATCTCGTCTACTTTTGTGTCGATCATATAGAAATCGTGCTGCTCTAAAAGCTCCTGATATGTGCCGGTCTCGGCGAGCAGACGTTCCATTTCTTCCGGTGTGGCATCGCCCATCTGTTCATACATACGGTTCATTTCCGCTTCCATTGCAAATAAAAACTGAAAAGCAGAACGCAGGACATCACCGATCGTCATGCCCTTTTCCAGGACAGAATGCTGATCCAGATAGCCGACACGGACATTTTTTGCCCATTCGACCGTTCCCTCATCCGGTGTCAGTTTTCCGGTGATGATATTCATAAACGTGGACTTGCCTTCTCCGTTTGCACCGATCAGGCCGATATGTTCGCCTTTGAGGAGACGAAAAGAAACATTGTCGAAAATCGCACGGTCACCAAAACCATGCGTCAGATTTTTTACATTTAAGATCATAATTACTCCTGTCAAATTTTGTGAAGTTATGAAAGTTGTGAGATGCCATATGAATTGTTTCGTACTTCGTACTTTCACAATTCTTTCTACGCTCCGCTTCGGTCGGGGCGGGTTCCAAGGTCTTTCATCCACTTATGAGCAAGCTCATGTGGATTTAGATCTTTTGATCCTGGCATTTTATGATGTTGGGGTCAAAGATGCCATACGAATTGTTCCGTACTTCGTACTCCCACAATTCTATCCAATATTCGCATATCGTGAAGCTTACGCTCCACTTTTTATGCTCATATCGGGGCGGGTCATTAAGCCATAAAACCACTCCTGTGCAAGCACATCGTGGTTTCAGGCTTTTGACCCTGGCATCTATAGAATTGCGAAAGTTAGTTTTTAATGGAGCAATTTGCAGGAATCAGTCAGGAATGAAAGATTAAAAAAAGAAAACAGGAGGAAGATATGAGAAAACGAATTGCAGCAGGATTACTTGCATTTGCACTTGCATTTACCGCAATGGATTTTGGTGGTCTGGTAAGCATTCAGGCAAATGCAGCAGGACTGGTACAGGTTACTGAAGAGAACCAGAGTAATTTTCATTTAAACGGAGATTATGCCGGATATTATGCGATCGCAGACAAAGAAGATCTACAGGCGTTTGCGGCGAAGGTCAATGCCGGAGAGAACGCTGTCAATGCAGTGCTGACGGCAGACATTGATATGACAGGTGAAGACTGGACACCGATCGGAGATACAAATGACGGTTATACAGGAACCTTTGACGGAAACGGACATAAGATCAGCAAGCTGGTCTGCGAGCGGACAGGAGATAAACAGGTATCAGGCTTGTTTGCACAGCTGAAGGAGAACAGCGTTGTCAAAAATCTTGGCATGGAAGATGGCGTGTTCACATCGTCAACGAGTACGGCCGGAGCAGTTGCAGCAAAAAGCAATCTTGGAAAAGTGATCAACTGCTGGAACAGCGGAAAAGTAACCGCACATGATTACGCAGGCGGCATTGTAGGAAGTTCTCAGGGCTGGATCGAATCATGCAAAAACAGCGGAGCGATAAAAGCAACGTGGGGCTATGGACGCAGCGGAGGCATCGCCGGAGAGCAGGTCTGCGACAGAAACAGTTCTGGACAGTATGTGAGAACTTATATCAAATATTGTTATAATACCGGAACAGCAGATGCATATTATGCCGGCGGGATCGTTGGTTATCAAGGCTATAGAAATAATGAAGCCTGTGATATCATCTCCTGCTGGAGCGATGCAGCCATGACAGGAAGTATAACAGGTGGAATCGCAGGAAGTCTGGCTAGGGGGGATACAATCCAGAACTGTGTTTTTAATACCGACCGCTTTAAGGGAGGGGTCTATAATAAAAATCAAAATGGAAGTGTCAAAGATTCAGAAGGGATGACAAGTGCAGAGTTTGCATCCGGAAAGGCAGCCTGGGTATTAAATGGAAAGGATAATTCACTGGTTTCGCAGGCAAAGTGGTTTCAGAATCTTGAAGAAAATCCAGATGCTTATCCGGTAATGGATGGCACACATGGAAAGGTTTATTATCTGGAGAAAAGCAACACTTACAGCAATCATCCGGGAAGTATAGCAAAAAATGAGATTTTGCTGGTATCCGGTACACAGATGGTGAAAACAAGCGACAATCTGTCTCAAACAAAGCCATTATCTCTGAAGAAGGACGAAGTTTTCAGTTGGAAAGGGGACGGACAGATAATAGTCGGCTATTATCTGGATGAAAAGGCACAGATACCGACCACAGCACAAAACAGCGGAGCGGTTGAAAAAGCTGGAGCACCGGCTCTGCCGGGGCAATATTATGTAAAAGTTACGGCTCTGGAAGTGAAAGATTTTTATCAGGAAACTTCAGAAATTTTTCCTATCAGATCAACTTTGATGCCAGAATTCGGATGCAAAGAATTGCGGACAGCGAGAGCATAGATTATGCATATACGGGAAATCCGCGGGAACTGTCATTGGAAAAAGGAAGAAAGATCACCTGGAGCTGCAGGGAAACACCGACATCCATAAAGACCACGTATTATAAAAGCAAGGATGGAGTGCTGACAAATGCAGAAAATGCCGGTGCACTTACCGAAGGCGGGGCACCGGCTGCTAAAGGCGATTACTATGTAAAAGCAGAACTGACATTCCGTGAAAAATACAAATCAGAATCGGATTATCTGTTATATAAAATTTCGGATGGGGAAATTGAGGTAACCATGGATGGAGATTCCGAACCATATGTTACTTTGGCAGAAGCATTTCGTGATACAGAGAGAAAAACAGCACAGATGAAGCTGTTGAAGAATATTGAACTAAAAGAGGGAGTGGAGGTAAACAGCGGAAATCTGATCCTGGATCTGAACGGATATCGTCTGCAAAGTTTGAGAAAGATTTTGTTGAATCCGGATGTTTCTCTTAAAATCACGGACAGCAGTGAAACGCAGACGGGTGTATTTTCCGGCGAATTAAGAGTAGAAAGTAAGAATATAGAGTTTGCCGGTGGAATTTATGAAAATCAGTCGGACAACTATGTTATGCATAACAGTGGGAAAATCAAGGTGAGCGGTGGAAAATTCGAGCGTATTTCAAAAGCATGGGCAGAACTTGGAGAAGAACGTTGCCTGGTGGATAATGAGACAAATGAGAAGCAGCCTTATGCCGAGGCAAGTTGTACAAATGTGCATGTCGAGGTATGTAAGGAACATGATTATGAACAGGATTTACAGTACTGTACGTGGTGCCACAAGAGAAAGCCGGACTTCCAGGGTTATATCCGGATTACGGTAAATGGAGAAGAAACTTATGTAAATACACTGAAAGAAGCATTCGAATACGCAAATGGAAAAGAAGCAGAGATTACCCTTATGCAGTCCATGGAAAATACGGACAATCTTCCTGCTCTGACACGCGGGAAAATATCGCTGGATTTAAATCAAAAATCCCTGACAGAGAAAAACGCTAGCCTAATCAACATACGCGGAGCAGAGGTTACGGTAAAAAACGGAACCTGTGATATACCAATAATACGGGAGCAAGGAAAACTGAAAATAGAAAGCGGCAATTTTCAAATACTCAAGGATCAAAGTAGTTTTCGAAACAGTACGGAAATTACCGGTGGAAATTTCCAGAACATCATATCAAATTCAGGCAGTGCAGAAGATATGCTTCCGCAGGGTTATGCGTTTTACAGTACAGAAGCTGGACGCTTTCTGAGCAGAGAAGAAGTACTTGCCAATACTACTCTGCAAAAGGTTGAGGTTCGAAATACAGGCATGAGCTGCGAGACACTTCCGCAGATTTCCGGAATTGCAGATCAGACGCTGCAGAAGTATACCTTGATTTCGGGCGTGGTCAGGGCAGATACCGGAAATGGAGAAAGTACACTGCTGGAAGGAACCTGGAGTTTTAAGGAGGAAGAAAATCTGGAAGTGATACCGAAAGCTGGAGAAACAATGACATGCGATCTTATTTTTACACCGGAAGATGATAATTATCCTTATTATAAAGTAAAAGGTGTAGAAGTTCATGTTGAGAAAAAAGACCCCGCAGCAGGCTGCATTTCATGAATCGGCAAGTTATATTTATATAAAAGGTTCTGATTTGCTATATGTAGATCTGCAGGCAAAACTTCCGGCGGACAAAAAGGGAGATCGTTATTCCTGTTCTGTAACAGGGGATGAGCAGATTTTTTTAAGTTATATGCTTAGGCAGACTGGGGAGTTATCTTATCAAGTGAATGACTTTATAGACAGGAGCATGATTGGAAAAACGGTTACGCTCCATGTAACGATAGAAATGGAAAATTATACGGATGTTTCTTATGACTTAACGGTCACACTGACAGACCGGAAAAAGGTTGTCCTGAAAGAAGGCAGTGAGGTAAAAGTTTTACAGGATCAGAAGCTTACTTACGGGGGAACATTATCCGATCTGAAACTGAATCTGGAAGGGGAAGAACAGGCAGTCTTTGTTGAGCAGGGAACCGACAAGCAGGTTCAGGGAAGTCTTGTATGGAACTTCCCCACACAAAGACCGGATACATCCGTGACAAGTGCAAAATGGATCTTTACACCGTATGATATAGCGTATGTAGATGCAGTAGGAAGCACAGCGATTACCGTAGAGCCAAAAGAACTGAAAGTCTTAGCGGCAACGGCAGATGATAAAGTATATGACGGAACCGCGGATGTCAGCTTCAGTGATATTGTTCTTGAGGGCATTGAAGAAGGAGATGAAGTTTCGGCAGACATCGGAACGATCCGCGGGACTTTGAAAGATGTAAAAGCGGGAAATTATACTTCGGTAACTTTGCCAGAGCTGAGATTAACCGGAAAAGACAAGGAGAATTATATTCTTGTGCAGCCGACAGACGAAATTCCTCTGACAAAAGCGGTGAATGTGGCAAAAAGCAGTGGGCTTCAGATCGAAGAACAGAATAAAAGTTACTTATATTTAAAGAATCAGGAAGAGCGGATCAGTCTCAGGGAAATCCTACCGGTGGACTGCGGGAATGCACAGTATGCTGCACCGGAGATGACCGGAAACATGGAATATATCACAGAACCGAGCATGGCAGACGATATATTATCTTATACAGTGAAGCAGGGGGCACTGGACAGGAAAGGAAAGATCCAGATCAAAGTTACGACTGAGAACTATGAGGACTTTGTGATTACCTTCAATCTGGAATGTAATGACCAGATACCGGTCAGATTACAGGAAGGAACAGAAGTAACCCTGAAAAAAGATAGGCTTACTTACGGTGGTCTTTTGTCAGCACTGGAGTTTTCGGAAGCAGAATTTGTGGACGGAGAAGGAAATACAGTGGAAGGAACGCTTGCGTGGAAAGATGCCACACAAAGACCGGATACATCCGTGACAAGTGCAGAATGGATCTTTACACCGGATGATGCGGTATATGCAAATGCAGAAGGCAGCACAGCGATCAAAGTAAATGCAAAAGAACTTACGGTAACAAAGGCGACCGCCAGAAACAGGAAATATGATGGAACAAATCAGGTTGCCATCACGGAAGTACTGCTAAGCGGTATGCTGGAAGGCGATGAAGTGAGCGTAGATCTGACGGATCTTCATGGAACGTTAAAAGATAAAAAAGCAGGAGAATATACTTCGGTAACATTACCGAAACTGACGCTTGCCGGAAAAGACAAAGCAAATTACAAGCTGGTACAGCCAGTCACAGAAATCCCTCTGACAAAAACGGTGACGATCGAAACACCGGAAACACCGGAAACGCCGGAGACACCGGAAACGCCGGAAACACCGGAAACACCGGAGACAAAGGAAACACCGGAGACACCACAAAAACCGTCAGATCCAGGCACAAAACCGGGAACCTCTGAACCGATACAGAAGCCATCGAAACCAGAATATCTGAAAAAAGGAACAAAGTTCATAGGACCGGACAAAAATCAGTATAAAGTAACCTGTGCGGACGGAAAGACATTTACAGTGGCATATCTGAAACCGAAAAAGGGTGTCAAAGGAACGGTAAAAATACCGGACAGCATTACCGTAAACCATGTTATTTATAAAGTTACAGAGATTGCAGCAAATGCTTTTAAGAATCAGAAAAAGATCCGAAAAGTGGTGATCCCGTCAGGCGTGAGCAAGATCGGAAAGAAAGCATTTTATGGCTGCAAGAACCTGAAAAATATCACGATCAAAACGACAAAACTGACAAAGAAAAGAGTGGGAAGCAAGGCATTTTCCGGCATCCATGCGAAAGCAGTCATCAAAGTGCCGAAGAAAAAACTCTCTGCTTACAGGAAGATGCTGAAAGCACGCGGAGTCACAAAAAAAGAAAAAGTACAGGCGATCAAGGTAAAATCTAAAAAAGCATAAGATAAAAAGACTTGGGCAGTGAGTGCCGGAGAGGATTTCTGGTACTCACAAATGCCCGGAAAGGATTGGAACTATGCAGGGAGCAGAAAATACAGAAAAACAGCAGCTCTCCGCCTCATTGAGAGCACGTATGTGGGAATACCGTATTATTAGTGTGATCGTTTGTGCATTTGCCTTCTGGATCGCATCAAAAGGGAACTGGAATAAGATCCCGGTCAGCATTGCAACGGTTGTCCTGATCATTGGTATTGCAATCTGGATGCTGGGTTCGCCGGATGATTACAATGGTTCAACGGATATCTGCAGTATGATCGCCATGGATTGTCCGAGAAAGATTGAAGAATTTTATGAGGCCTACAAAGATGTCCGCACGCCGCTTGGCTCCGGTTATCTTGTTCAGTTTTACACGATGAGACAGCCGGCTCTGATGTTCGGACCGGACAAAAACGGCGATTTTCTCTATTTCTGGCTTTCAAAAGACGGGAATATCGGTTATCTTGGCTATTCGTTCATGACCAGCATGATAAAAGGAAAATATAACGATCCGGTATTTCCGGCAGAAGAGGATTTTGGCGATAATACAGCAGAATATGTCTGCTATCAGTCGGATGTGCTTCTGATGACAAGAAGCAACTGAGGGAGAGCTGGAGCATTTTGTGAAAACAAAACAGGTTTTGGAAATTCCGCAGTCCCGCCCATCGGAAGTCTATACTTTTATGGAGGATTTTAAACTGACCGGTCAGCATTTTGATCTCTGTGACAACGAAGGAAACCGTGTTTTCGAAATCGAAGGAACGGCTCCGCTGCGCACACTTTCTGTTTATGACGATCAGCATAACGAGATCTTTAAAATGACCAAGAAGATCGTAAGTGTACTGCCGACCTACCAGTTTTATTACCTGGGTGAGCTTTACGGCACGCTGGAGAAGAAATTTGTGCTGGTCAAAGATAAATTTGAGATGAAGGTCAAAGAAGGAAAACTGGAACTGACGGAATACGCCGGTTCGATCGGCCATAATTTCTGCGTAACCTTAAATGGCAAAACGCTGGGAACAATCCTGGACAACCTGGATCTGAAAATGGAAAATATCGTTTTTGACAATGCAGTGATCATTGCATATGAGAAAAATATCTTCCGCTGCTTGCGGCAATGGCGGTGATGGTGGCACGCGAACTTGCACGGGATCGCAGTTAGGAGGTGTGAATGAAAGAAAAAGCAAAGATAAGAAAAGCGGTGTATATCGCAGTGATGTGGTGTATTCTGGCAAGTGTTCTTTTGGGATGCAGAAAATCTAATGTCGAGTCCTATGCATCTGCAGAGGAAGCAAAGCAGGCAATGAGTCAGTGCCGGACATTTCTGGTAGAAGGAGATCTGGATGAGGTCAACCAGGAGGGGAATATCCTTGCGGACGGGAAAATAGCCGGGCGGTTAAAAGAAACAGGTATTCTCAATACGAAATGGACGGTATCGGTCGATGGCAAAACCTGGTTCTGGATGAAATTTGTGACTGATGAGCCGATCAATAACATCGATGGCGTGATTGCCGGGACAACCTATGGTTATTATGATAAAAATAATCAGTGCCTTGGCTATGCACAGAAGCGGGTGTTCGAGAACGAAAATCTGGAACGTGAATATTATCTCGTATTTATGGATGCAGACGGAAATCCCAAAGATTATCTGGCGGAACAGCACGGAGAGGAACTTTACAATTACGAGGGCAATCAGATCGGCAGCGGAAAAGCAGAACTCAAGGGTTATATTGGGGAGAAATGCTATTTCGAAATTGATACCGAAACGGGTGTATCTGTGGATGCAGTGGATAAAATGGCAATGTATCTCCAACTGTTTAGTAAATTTAATGAAACGGCAGGAGATTAAATGGTGGTAAAAAACAATTCTTACGGTGTAAAAACCATGGAGATGCGATTGATGCTTGAATTTATGCAGGTTTGCTATTATAATCATCAGTGATTTAGAGAAGTAAACTTTATCACACACCCGCTTATACTATTTTATACATTTAAGGAGGAATCTACTATGATTACCTGGAACAACCTGGATACACTGGAAGCATTTAAAAATCTTTCAAAGGCAGAGCGTGTAAATATCGCAGAGGCAATGTCTGGAGAAAACGGTGCAGAACGTGTGAAAACATACAGCACACCGATGGCAGAAGGCCTTGCGTATAATTATGCTGCAAAGCAGGTAGATGACAAAGTGCTGGAAGATCTGCAGAAACTGGCAGATGAAGCACAGCTGACTGAAAAATTCGAAGCACTTTACAATGGTGAAGTTATCAACACCGGAGAGAAGAGAATGGTTCTTCATCACCTGACACGCGGTCAGCTCGGTGAGGCTGTAAATGCTGACGGCACAGACAAACGTGCTTTCTACAAAGAACAGCAGCAGAAGATCGCAGATTTTGCAAACAAAGTACATGCCGGAGAGATCACAAATGCAGCAGGTGAGAAATTTACAACCGTTGTTCAGATCGGTATCGGCGGCAGTGACCTCGGACCTCGTGCAATGTATCTGGCACTGGAAAACTGGGCAAAGAAAAACGATACCTTCAAGATGGAAGCAAAATTCATCAGCAATGTAGACCCGGATGATGCAGCAGCAGTTCTGTATGGTATCGACGTAGCACATTCCATCTTTATCCTGGTTTCCAAATCCGGTACAACACTGGAGACACTGACCAACGAGTCCTTCGTAAAAGATGCCCTGAAAAATGCAGGACTGGATGCTTCCAAACATATGATCGCAGTAACCAGCGAGACATCTCCACTGGCAAAGAGCGACGACTATCTGGCAGCATTCTTTATGGATGATTACATCGGCGGACGTTATTCATCCACATCCGCAGTAGGCGGAGCCGTATTATCCCTGGCATTCGGACCGGAAGTATTCGAAAGATTCTTAAACGGTGCAGCAGAAGAGGACAAACTCGGAACAGAAAAAGATATCAGAAAGAATCCGGCAATGCTGGATGCACTGATCGGCGTTTATGAGCGTAACGTACTGGGCTATCCAAGCACAGCAGTACTGCCATACTCACAGGCACTGAGCCGCTTCCCGGCACATCTGCAGCAGCTTGATATGGAGTCCAACGGTAAGTGCGTGAACCGTTTCGGTGAAAGACTTGACTATGTAACCGGACCGGTTATCTTTGGTGAGCCTGGAACAAACGGACAGCATTCCTTCTACCAGCTGCTCCATCAGGGAACAGACATCATCCCACTGCAGTTCGTAGGCTTCAAGAGCAACCAGATGAACACGGACGTAGTGATCCAGGGCAGCACAAGCCAGCAGAAACTGTGTGCAACGTGGCAGCTCAGATCGTAGCATTTGCATGCGGAAAAGAAGACGAAACCGCAACAAAAACTTCGAGGCGGACGCCCGTCCAGCATCATCATTGGTGAACAGCTGAATCCGGAAACACTGGGAGCACTGCTTTCACACTTCGAAAACAAGTCATGTTCCAGGGCTTCGTATGGAACGTAAACAGCTTTGACCAGGAAGGAGTACAGCTCGGTAAAGTACTGGCAAAAACGCGTACTGGCCCACGAGACAGACGGAGCACTGAAAGTACTCAGCGATCTGATGAATATTTAGTCTCAGAGAAGAAGATTTTGACATGCGATGCAGGAGATGCATCTCGCAGCAAGAATGCCAGAGGCATGCTTGAACATGGCGAATTTGACAGTATAATATAAAGACATGATATAAAAAAGAAATCCCGTCGTACAGGAGATGTGCGGCGGGATTTTTTAATTACAGGGATGTGCATTGCGTTGTATAAGGCAGACAGCGTCAGCGGCCGCCGCAGGTGCGAAAATGTGCCTTGATGCATGCTTTGTTCTGTTGCGGCGGATTTTTCAGGATGCTATAATCAGTTTAGGAACATTACAATCGTGATCCGGAACAGATATCTGTCTGGCAGAAGATTTTGATAAAACAGGGTGGGTTTAACAAGATGAGGGCATTGGTGAAAGAGGACTCCGGAGCGAAAAAGGTGAACTTCAGAAGAGTAACGGTTAAGGAATAGCAAAAATGTAGCATTATTTGAGAAACTTATGTAAACTGATTGTAATAAAAATTAAATTCGGCGTGCAATTAAATTGTTGATAGATAAGACTGATAAAGTTGCGAAAAGACGTAGGAAAGATATTAGGAAAAGAAAGAAGATTCCGGAAATGTAATGTTTCTGGAATCTTTTTTTTGTGGGAACAATATGCTAATACTAAATTCGTAGAGTACCTTATTCCACGAAATTAGAGGGGAAAGGGCAGGACAGTCGCTGCATATTCTGACGTTTCAGTTCCATTGTCGGGTGAACATAGCGGTTCATGGTGATATTGACATTGGAATGACCAAGAATCTCACTTAAACTTTTAATATCAAACCCGGCTTCTACGCATCTTGTCGCAAAAGTATGGCGTAAAGTATGAAAGTTTGTTGTTTCTACCTGTGCGGCAGTCAGTACATATTTAAAATGGTTTTGCATCGTTCGGGGTTCTACATAAGAATCTGAGCCAGTCAGCAGATAACCTTCTTTTTAATGTTATTCCAGCGAAGGGCACATATTTCTCCGATACGAAGTCCTGTGTAGAGGCATATAAGAATTCCCATGTTTTTATAGGACATATGTTTGCATAAATATGTACATAATTGTTTTTGCTCATTTATGCTGAAGACACGGAATTCACGGGAAGATTTCTTGATTATGATTTCTTTCCCGATGCATGGAAGTACGATTTGTGGTATACTGGACATGGCATAAATCTCCTTTGTAAAGATGGTTTCTAGTCAACTCCATTATACCAAAGTGAACAGGTTTATGCCTTTTTTATTGGCTGAAATATTGAATTTTCAAGGTTCAACACACCGATATGGTGTGGGAAGTTTTAGTTATTAACTTTGTTATTGATTCTTATTTTCGGATAAGTGCGTGAATGCCTTGAACCAAAGGGAGATAAATGGTAGTATATCTACAAAGTATTTTCCTGATGTTTGGGGCATTTTTTATGGGAAGGGGGGCTTACATGCGACATTTAAAACTTCCGCTTGGAATGTCTGATTTTGAGGAGATCAGGCAGAACGGTTATTATTATATTGATAAAAGTGGTTTGATTTCGGATCTGTTGGTGAGGAAGGCGGCTAAAGTGACGCTAATCACCAGACCACGCCGCTTTGGAAAGACGCTGGGGATGAGTATGCTGGCTCACTTTTTTGACATTGAAAAAGATAGTAGAGCACTTTTTGAAGGGCTGGAGATTTCAAAGCAGAAGGAACTTTGTGTGCAGTGGATGAATCAGTATCCGGTTATTTTTCTTACATTCAAAAAAGTAGATGGATTAAATTTTAAAAGTGCGTATGAAATGCTGGAAGTTACGATAGCAGAATTCTGTCAGAGGCATTCTTTTTTGATGGAGAGCGAAAAAATTGCAAAAGAGCCGAAAGAAATTTTTCAGAGATTAAAGGAATGTAAGGCTTTTAAGACGGAGCTGAAAAACAGTCTGGAACTTCTGACAAGATGATGCAGATTCATTATGGAAGACCGGTTATTTTACTGCTGGATGAATATGATGTGCCGATTGCGAAGGCGAGCAGCAATGGCTATTACAAAGAGATGCTGGAAGTGATGAAAGCAATGCTCGGTTCATCTCTGAAAGATAATCCATCTGTAAAGTTTGCAGTGATCACCGGATGTCTGAAAGTGGCGAAGGAGAGTATTTTTACCGGAACCAATAATTTTGTGTCGGACAGTATTCTCTCTTTTGGGTTCAGTGAATATTTTGGGTTTACCCAAAAAGAAACCGAGAAACTTCTGCTGGATGCGGATGCGACAGAGTATGCACCGGCGGTCAGAAAATGGTATGATGGTTATCATTTTGGGAATTATGATATTTACTGCCCATGGGATGTGCTGAATTATCTGCACGATCTGCAGGATAATCCGCAGGCAAAGCCGGCAAGTTACTGGAAAAATACGAGTGATAATGCGATCATCCGATCTTTTATTGATTATGCCGGAAGCAACATTACCAGAAAAATGGAAACCTTGCTTTCCGGGGGATATATTGTACAGCAGATTGAAGAAAATCTGACATACGATTATCTGCATTCCTCGGAAGAAAATCTGTGGGGTATTTTGTATCTGACGGGTTATCTTACAACGGCACAAAAAGAGGGATGCAAAGAAAACCTGAAAGATGGTGAGTATGCTCTGCAGATTCCAAATGCAGAAGTTATGGAAATTTTTGAATCTACGATCAAAATGGTTTGATGATACTGCAAAACTTGAGAACAGACAAAAATTGTTTAATGCTGTGTGGAATGGCAATGATGAACTTTTAACGGATGAGATGACAAGACTGCTTCGCACCACGATCAGTTACCATGACTATGGAGAAGATTTTTATCATGCATTTCTGGCCGGGATTTTTGCCGGGGCGGGGTATCCGGTAGAATCGAATAAAGAACATGGAGAAGGCAGAAGCGATGTGATTGTTTACAATCCGAGAGAAGCAAAAGTAGCTGTTTTTGAGGCAAAATATGCAAAAAAACTCTGCGATATGGACAAGGCATGCGATATGGCACTTTTGCAGATCAATGAAAGAATGTATGCAGAAGAGTTTGCGGATGACTATGATGAAATTCTGTGCTATGGAATTTCATTTTTCCGGAAACGGTGCAGGGTAAGAAAAAGATAAACAGCAGCTGCAAAATGACTGAATAATTGTGATAAATGAAACAAACAAGACTGGGGGACTACAAATTGATAAAGATGGATCGTCAGAAGTTTATCCGGCCGATCGGCAGATGGTTCGGATATCCAGAGAGAAACTGATCATACCGGAGCGTGAGGCAGCCACACAGCGGATGTTGGCTGAATTGCAGAGGGAAACAAAAACGGCAGATATAGCAAAGACAGAAAAAACAGCAAATGAAAATATAGCAGAAGCTGTAAACGCAGCAAACAAAAATATAGAAAATGCAGTAAATACAGCAGCCACAGAACATCTGCAAACGAAGCAGCCTGAAATAGCAGAGGCAGCGAATAAACCAGAAAACAGCATTGTTTTAGCATGTAAGATCGATGAGGTGATCAACTATGCACTGGTTCACAATGGTGCTTCTGTCGTGCGTGATATCTGCATCAAAAACACATCCGAAACGGAACGGAATGCTCTGCTTTTAAAAATCGCTTCGGACGGTGAGCTGATGGAGGATTTTGTGTGCGGGATCGAGGCACTGCAGACAGGTGAGGAGCTGCATTTTCGAAATCTGGATCTGACATTCCATGTCGGATATCTGGCATCGATCACGGAGAAGTTTTCCGGTCAGCTGACGGTTACGGTTCTGGATGGGGAAACTGTGCTGGCATCGGAAAAGATCAATATCACGGTTATGGCGTTTGATGAGTTCCCGGGATTTCAGTATACGCCGGAGCTTCTGACATCTTTTGCAATGCCGAATCATCCGGCGGTGGTCAGTCTGATCCAGCTGGCATCGAAATATCTGGAGAAATGGACGGGCGATCCTTCTTTGGACGGTTATCAGTCCGGTGATCAGGAGCGTGTCAAAAACATGGCGGCAGCAGCTTATGCGGCGATCCAGCAGAAAAATATTACATATGCATCGACAGCGAGCTTTGAGGCATGCGGGCAGAGAGTCCGCCTGGCGGATGCGGTGCTGGAGCAGCATTTTGGAAACTGCATGGATCTGACGCTGCTCTATGCGGCATGTCTGGAAGCGATGGATTTAAATCCGTTCATGGTGGTTGTGGAAGGTCATATTTTGCCGGTGTCTGGCTGGTGGACGGAGCGTTTGCAGATATTCTGGTGGATGATCCGTCACAGCTTGAGAAACGTATGGCAAAAGGCATTCAAGAGCTTACGGTCGTGGAATGTACGGCGATGTGTTCCGGGCAGAATGTAAGTTTTGACGAAGCAGCAGCCATGGCAAAACGGCGTGTTTCCAATTATGGGAAGTTTTATTTTGCAATCGATGTGAAGCGTGCCAGAAGCAGGGGAATCCGTCCACTTCCAATCCGGGTTCAGACGGCAAACGGGTTTGAAGTTCTGCACGAGGACCGAAAAGAAAAGGAGGTCACAGGTGCATCAGACAGCAAAATCGAAATCTTTGATTTTTCGGACTGTACGGAAAAAGCACAGGTCACAAAACTGACGCAGTGGGAGCGCAAACTTCTGGATCTGAGCCTTCGTAATATGCTGATCAATATGCGTGTCACAAAGAGTGTTGTGCCGGTTTTATCCGCAGATATCGGAAGTCTTGAAGATGCATTGTTTGACGGGGAAGAATTTCAGGTAATGCCGCGTCCTGCCGATGTGGGTGTGAATCCGGCAGCAGAAAGTCAGATCGAACTTCTCAACAAACTGGGAGAATTATCAGAATTTATTTCTTTTGAAAGCAAACACAA
>ENA-OQER01000527-OQER01000527.1-human-gut-metagenome-genome-assembly--contig:-NODE-527-length-20537-cov-4.443410_pt1 | contig 20537 bp, 21 predicted proteins | sample MGYA00242797_ERZ504639 | MGnify/ENA primary metagenome ERZ504639 (study PRJEB26092, sample SAMD00036306) | human gut metagenome | host: Homo sapiens | study: EMG produced TPA metagenomics assembly of...
CAGAAGTAAGTTCGTACACTAAGGGCTTAGGCATTTTTATGGTTAAGCCATGTGGGTATCAAATAACAAAAGACGGTTATTCTGATAATATCCGCATGAACGAAAAAGATAAACTTTTATTCATGTTTGAAAAATCAGTATCATCAAAATAATGGAACGATCCAGGAATTTCTATAAGACAATACGGTTGGGGTATATACTTATCTCCGTTCTTATCGGATGTATAGCATATAATAGCTTCTATGAATGGCAGGAGATAGAAGCATTAGAACTTGACAATAAAAAAAATAGACGAGTTCCGAAAAGAGATAAACAATATCAATATTCAAATGATAAAATTCTCTCTATTTGGTGAAACAATACTGGAATGGAACGATAAAGATATCGAACATTACCATGCACAGCGTATGGCAATGGACAGTATGCTCTGCCGTTTCAAAGCTACCTATCCGGCAGAGCGTATAGACAGCGTACGCCATCTTCTCGAAGATAAGGAACGGCAGATGTGCCAAATCGTGCAGATACTTGAACAGCAACAAGCCATCAACGATAAGATACCCCGTCAAGTACCCGTAATCGCGCAGAAAAGTGTGCAAGAACAACCCAAGAAACCTAAACGAAAAGGATTCTTGGGCATCTTCGGCAAAAAGGAAGAAGCGAAACCAACTGTGACTACCACGATGCACCGTTCCTTTAACCGGAATATGAGAACCGAACAACAGGCGCAAAGCCGTCGCTTATCGGTTCATGCCGATAGCCTTGCCGCACGAAATGCGGAACTTAACAGGCAACTGCAAGGACTGGTTGTTCAAATAGACGGGAAAGTACAAACTGACCTACAAAAGCGGGAAGCCGAGATAACAGCCATGCGGGAACGGTCGTTCATTCAGATTGGGGGCTTGACAGGGTTCGTTATACTGCTACTGGTCATATCATATATCATCATACACCGAAATGCCAACCGCATCAAGCGATATAAACAGGAAACCGCAGATTTAATTGAGCGACTGCAACAAATGGCAAAGCGAAACGAGGCACTGATAGCCTCTCGCAAGAAAGCCGTTCATACCATTACCCATGAATTACGTACACCACTGACGGCAATAACGGGTTATGCCGGACTGATGCGGAAAGACTGCAATACGGATAAAACCGGGACGTATATCCGAAACATTCAGGAATCTTCTGACCGCATGCGTGAAATGCTGAACACCCTGCTGAATTTTTTCCGGCTGGACAACGGCAAGGAACAGCCTAATTTCTCCGCATGTAGGATTTCCGCAATCACACATACGCTCGAAACGGAGTTTATGCCAATCGCCATAAACAAAGGACTGACTCTGACAATACATTGCCACAAGGATGCCTTTGTATGTACAGATAAGGAACGCATCTTGCAAATCGGGAACAACCTGCTGTCCAACGCTATCAAGTTCACGGAGAACGGCAGTGTTTCTTTGCGGGCAGATTATGATAACGGTCTGCTGAAACTTATCGTCGAAGATACGGGTACAGGTATGACCGAAGAGGAACAGCAACGGGTATTCGGGGCGTTTGAACGTCTGTCAAACGCTGCCGCAAAGGATGGCTTCGGATTAGGTCTTTCCATTGTTCAGCGTATTGTGACAATGCTCGGCGGCACAATCCGTCTGGAGAGCGATAAAGGCAAAGGTAGCCGTTTCACGGTGGAAATCCCCATGCAGACAGCCGAGGAACTACCGGAACGGATAAATCAAACACAGGTTCATCATAACCATACATTCCACGATGTGGTTGCCATCGACAATGACGAAGTGCTGCTCCTGATGCTGAAAGAAATGTATGCACAGGAAGGGATACACTGCGATACCTGCACCAATGCTGCGGAGCTGATGGAACTGATACGAAAAAAGGAATACAGCCTTCTTCTGACGGATCTGAATATGCCGGATATAAACGGTTTCGAGTTGCTGGAACTGTTGCGCACTTCCAACGTTGGCAATTCAAGGGATATCCCGGTAATCGTGACAACCGCTTCGGGCAGTTGCGGCAAAGAGGAACTTATAGAACATGGATTCACAGAATGCCTGTTCAAGCCGTTCTCCATATCTGACTGATGGAGATTTCAAATAAATGCGCCATGAATGCGGCACAAAATGAAAAGCCGGGTTTCACCTCCCTGCTATCCTACGGCAATGAAGCGTCATGCTGGAGAAATTGATAACGGAAACAGAAAAGGAAATGCAGTCGCTCAGGTATGCGGAACAACGGAAAGACCTTCCGGAACTGGACGCCCTAACACACCACCTGCGCAGCTCTTGGGAGATACTCCGTGCCGACAGACCGTTGAGGGAACTTTATAAACTGATTCATCACAATGGCACACCTGACGACAAAGCAATAGGCAATGCCGTAAGAGCTGTGCTGGATAAGGGTTCGGAGATAATCCGGCTGGCAAAAGAAGAAAGGAAGAAATACAACAATGGATAAGATAAAAATCATCGTGGTGGAGGACAACATCGTGTATTGCGAGTTTGTCTGTAACCTGCTGGCACGTGAGGGATTCCGTACCGTGCAGGCTTTCCACCTCTCGACAGCGAGGAAACTTCTGCAACAAGCCGCTGACGGGGACATCGTGGTTTCAGACCTGCGCCTACCTGACGGCAATGGTATCGACCTGTTGCGTTGGATGCGCAAAGAGGGTATGACGCAGCCGTTCATCATCATGACCGACTATGCCGAAGTGCATACGGCGGTTGAAAGTATGAAACTCGGCTCGCTGGACTACATACCCAAACAACTCGTGGAGGACAAACTCGTGCCTCTTCTCCGTACCATACTGAAAGAGCGGAATATCGGGCGGAGCCGTATGCCCGTGTTTGCCCGTGACGGTTCCGCCTTCCGGAAAATCATGCACCGGATAAGGCTGGTAGCACCAACCGACATGAGCGTACTGATATTCGGAGAGAACGGCACGGGCAAGGAGCATATCGCCCACCATCTGCATGATAAAAGCAAACGTTCCGGCAAGCCGTTCGTGGCTGTGGACTGCGGATCGTTAAACAAAGAGCTTGCTCCATCGGCATTTTTCGGACACGTCAAAGGCGCATTCACCGGTGCGGACAGTGCCAAGAAAGGATATTTCCATGAACCGAAGGCGGCACGCTGTTTTTGGACGAAGTGGGCAACCTCGCACCGGAAACCCAACAGATGCTTCTGCGTGCCATACAGGAGCGGCGATACCGCCCCGTTGTGACAGGACGGATAGAAGTTTCAATGTCCGTATTATCGCTGCCACCAACGAGAATCTGGAAAAGGCGGTCAATGAAAAGCGTTTCCGGCAGGACTTGCTGTACCGTCTGCACGACTTCGATATAACCGTTCCGCCGCTGCGTGATTGTCAGGAAGACATCATGCCGCTGGCAGAGTTTTTCCGCGAGATTGCCAATAATGAATTGGAGTGCAAGGTTAGCGGATTCAGCTCCGAAGCACGGAAAGCGTTGCTGACCCATTCATGGCCGGGCAACGTGCGCGAGCTTCGGCAGAAAATCATGGGCGCGGTGTTGCAGGCACAGACGGGACTTGTCACGAAAGAGCATCTGGAACTTGGGATAACCGAAACAACCTCTATTACCGGCTTCTCCCTACGCAACGATGAGGAAGATAAAGAGCGGATTCTGCGTGCTTTGAAGCAGGCTGACGGGAACCGGAAGGTCGCTGCCGAATTGCTTGGAATAGGCAGGACAACACTCTATAATAAACTGGAAGAATATGGATTGAAGTATAAATTTGAGCAACCATAGCCCGCAATTCGCTGAAAATGGCTATCTTTGCATGACATATTAGAAGGTAACGGCGACTGGCAGAGCCTTTTGCCGCCTATATATAACATAAGACCGCAAGGCGTTTCGAGCGAAAATCTGGTAAATTGACACTACGGAGACGATTGCGTGATGCTTATGCTATGCCTACGCATAGCGTGCATTCACGTACTCTCCGTAAAAGGCTTTACCAGAGCCGTCGCTCGAAAGTAGTGTGATTTGCACGCTACTTTTTTGTCCTTGCCCAACGAAAGGAAACGATAATGGGTAAAGTACAGATTCTTGCCGTCCTCACGATGGACGGTTGTCAAAGCTCCGAGTTATGTTGCAAAGCGTATAAGGAACTGCGCCTTGAAGATTGCGGCATCAATAAGATAAGGGAAAACGCCCTTTATCATATCACACCGGATTATTCCATATCTATGCTTGACGAATGGCGGAAATCCACAACAGACATCTGCTATCTGGCAGAAGTCACTCCTGAAAAGGCGGACTACATCAACGGGCTGCTGCGTATGCGTGTGGTGGATGAAATCATACTTTACACGATTCCTTTCATTGCCGGAACGGGAAAGCGTTTCTTCCAGTCCGCCTTGCCACAGGGACAATGGACGCTGACCTCACAGAAGGTGTACCGCAACGGAGTGGTCCGCCATATCTATAAAGCGTGCGTTTGATGTCCGGAAAGTGGACGAATGTTCAGTAAATGAACACTTTAAGCTGAATACAATTCCTGTCGGATAAATAAATTGAGAAATTATCACACTGAAATCCAGCACCTTGCAGAGAGCGTGCCGGATTTTTTCTTTTATGTACACGCTTTTTGCCAATCATATTCATGTGCGCATACCGAAAAACAGAGTGTAAAATTTCAAAATTGACAGGACATGAATTATTTCTTATTGGCGGAAACCGAGTTCTTCCGCCGTATAAACGAAGCCGGGGACTGCAATATGGAAACGGCATACACGCTTTCGCCACGCAAGTGATCGAACTATGCAGCGGCAATGTGGACACCAACCGCACCATCATTGCGCTGGCTTACATTGAAATCGAGTTGCAGCACCATCCCGTGCGCAATCTTCCCGAAGAAAAGAGGGAGGTTGCAGCTACATCAGCAAGGCACTCTCTTTCGTGAGGAAGATGCAGAAGTTCCTTGCCGCTCCCCAAGTGCCACCACTAATCCCCATCCGTACATCCTCCGACAACACAACCGAAAATCCCGCCTCACCCCTGCAATGGACGGGCAACGCCATCGACCTCGTGGAACTTATCTACGGCATCAACGAGATGGGCTGCATCAACAACGGCAACATGCCGCTCAAACAGCTGGCCCCGCTTCTCTACAAGATTTTCGGGGTTGAATCAAAGGACTGCTACCGCTTCTATATAGACATCAAACGCCGGAAGAACGAAAGCCGCACCTATTTCCTTAACAGAATGCAGGAGAAACTGAACGAGAGAATGCTCCGCGACGAAGAAATGGAGCGCATGAGAAGATAAAAAATATCCATTATAAATAAAAAGACAGGATGCATGTATTCCTGTCTTTTTAGTTTATATTTGATTACATACTAATTAGTTCTATATGAAACCTTTCAATCCGATAAAGATAAACTGCAAAACATTATGTCTGGGAAATAATAGAACAATTAGTGCTATTAGCATTTATAATTACTACGAACGATGAAACAACTACTTTAATGATTGATCTATAAAAATCGCCACTTTGCAGTTTGTTTTTTGTGTAAAATTCGCCAATTAAAAAATTATGATTATCTTTGCACTATAATTCATAAAGGTATGGAAACAGTAAATAGAATACTTCAAGAGAAGATTACTGCACGAATCGCGCCCAATAAAGCAGTATTAATTTTTGGTGCCCGCCGTGTTGGTAAAACGGTAATGATGCGTAAAATTGTGGACAACTATTCAGGTAGGACTATGATGCTCAACGGTGAAGACTACGACACATTAGCACTTTTGGAGAATCGCTCAATTGCCAATTATCGACATTTGCTGGATGGTATTGATTTGCTGGCTATTGATGAGGCACAGAACATACCACAAATCGGTAGTATTCTGAAGTTGATAGTTGATGAAATACCGGGAATAAGCGTCTTGGCAAGTGGTTCTTCATCATTCGATTTACTGAATAAGACTGGTGAACCGTTGGTAGGTCGCAGTACGCAATTTTTACTTACTCCTTTTTCGCAACGGGAAATAGCACAAATAGAAACCCCTTTTGAAACTCGTCAGAATCTTGAAGCCCGTTTAATTTACGGTTCATATCCTGAAGTAGTAATGATGGAGAACTATGAACGTAAAACAGACTATTTACGCGATATTGTAGGTGCATACCTGCTTAAAGATATCTTAGCAATTGACGGCTTAAAAAATTCGAGCAAGATGCGCGATCTGCTTCGATTGATAGCTTTTCAGTTGGGCAGTGAAGTTTCTTACGATGAGTTAGGTAAACAGCTCAGCATGAGCAAAACAACAGTTGAAAAATATCTTGACCTCTTGGAGAAAGTATTCGTTATATATCGTCTTGGGGCTTACTCGCGCAATCTTCGCAAGGAGGTGACGAAAGCTGGGAAGTGGTATTTCTATGATAATGGCATTCGAAATGCTATTATAGGTGCTTTTTCACCATTGGCTATTCGGCAGGATGTTGGTGCATTGTGGGAGAACTATATCATCGGAGAGCGTCGTAAGGCGAATTTCAACGAAGGGCTGCATAAGGAGTTCTATTTTTGGCGTACTTACGATAAACAAGAGATTGATCTTATCGAAGAGAATCCTAATAATCTGACCGCATTGGAATTTAAATGGGGGAACAAGATGCCGACTGTTCCAAAAGTATTTCAAGAAGCATATCCACACGTAGAGTTTCATGTGGTGAACAGGGAAAATTATTTAGAATTTGTGTAATGTAAAAATTTATAAGAGTATGTATTTAAGCCGGTTGCATATTAGTAAGTTTAGAGTATTCGATGATATCACCTTGTATTTCAAGAATGGTATAAATATACTGATTGGAGAAAATAATTCGGGAAAAACCGCAATTATAGATGCCTTACGTATATGTCTCGGATGCGGTAAACCAGATAACTTTATTTATGTGCAAGACGGAGATTTACATGTTAATCCGGAAAATCCTTCAGAAATCAACACAGTCATACAATTTGACTTGATATTTGAATTTGGAGATGCGTCAATTGAAAGGGAATGTTTCTATGATTTCATATCACAAGATAAAGACAATCCTGACAAGCAAACGATACAGTTGCATTTGAAATTCATCCAAGAAAATAATGGGAAGAAAAAATATTTCAAACGAATAATATGGGGTGGAGACAACGAAGGGCAGCAAGTACCTTATGAATCTTTACAAGAAATCTTTTATACCTATTTAAGTCCACTAAGAGATGCCGTAAGTTGTCTGCGACCTTATTCATATGACAATAAAACATCGCAGTTATTCAACCAACTTACAAAATATGACAAAGGCAACGAAAGCATACCTCTGAATGAAGAAAAGAAAAAATCACTTGCAAAAAATCTATACCAAATCTTCGAGAATGATGCTTATGATTGGAAACATATTTTAACTACAGGAAAGAGCAAAGTTAATGAGCATCTTGAAGGTACAGGAATAACTCTAAAACATCCTGATATAGAAATGCGCTATGTAGGCCGAGAGTTCTCGGATGTTGTACGTGGTATCGAATTAAAATGTCCGGTTTATAAAACAGTCGAAGCCGGACAAGAACAGAAATACTTTACCCTATCTCAAAATGGTTTAGGTGAAAACAATCTTATTTTCACATCCGTTGTCTTAGGAGATCTTATCAACAGATGCGAAGACCATGCTTTGGAAATCTACAACGCTTTACTTGTGGAAGAGCCCGAAGCACACTTGCATCCACAGTATCAGAATACTTTCTTCGAGTATCTAAATGAATTACAAAGCAAAGGACTTCAAGTATTTGTAACATCGCACTCACCGACAATTACGGCTAAATCGGATGTCAATAATATTTCCATTTTGCAACGTAAACAAAGTATTATACAGTCATTTTCATTTGATGAATTATCGGAAGATGATTATCCGAAAGAAAGTAAACGACATTTGCGAAAATTCTTGGACACGACAAAAGCTCAATTATTTTTTGCTAACGGAGTGTTGTTGGTAGAAGGTGTCGCAGAAGCGATTATTATACCCATTCTCGCAAAGAAATTCTTGACCGAAAAAATCGACTTGTGTAAAAGTGGCATTGAATTAGTCAATATCGGAGGTGTCGCATTCAATCATTTTGGGTTATTATTTAACAATGATGATGAGAGAAAGCGACTATTGTCGAAATGTGCGATCATTACAGACAGCGATCCCAAAGACAATGGAGATATATCTGACAGAGCGCAAAAAGCAAAGGATTTAGAGAAACATAACCTGAAGTATGTTTGGCTACACACACTCTTGAGCATGATTTATTCGAACAATCTGAGCGTAACAAAGCTATAATGCGAGATGTATATCGAAAAATACATGCTCAAACAGATGATTTAAGTGGTGATTTTAATGTCTCTACTTTAATGAAAAAACTCAAATCTAATAAAGATAAAGCGGAATTTGCATTACAACTTTGTGATAGATTAGAAACCGAAGTAGCGTTCGATGTACCTGATTATATAAAGGATGCTATTTTGTTCATAGCCCCTTCAGAATAAAAGTATGGATATTCAATTATCAGCACAACAACAAGCTGTTGTAGGTTGCAACGAGCCGAGAATTGTCGTGAAAGCCTGTCCGGGAAGTGGAAAGACTTTCTCTGTGGCTGCGCGTATGGCAAAACTTTTACGAGAGAATAATTTATCGAGACACCGAGGAATTGCAGCCATATCTTTTACCAACACTGCATGTGAGGTATACAAAAAGAACTTAAAGAGACATTCGGTTGTCGAAATATAGGTTATCCTTCATTTATAGGGACGATTGATAGTTTTATAAATACTTACATATTTCTGCCTTATGCCCATTTAGTTATGGGATGTGATTGTCGTCCTGAAATAGTAGGAACCGCATTTAATAAATGGTTTGATTATGATCCGACCCAAACAAGATATATTAGGGGTAAGCACGGTGAACGAATAATTACATCTCGTGATACCAACTACTATTTCGATCTCATATCATTTGGGCTTAATGACCAATTATTGCGATTAGCCCCATATCAGTCATATCATTTCGGAAAAGCGGATTGGGATAATCCCAATAAGAAAGATGGTTCACCTAAAAAGATTATATCTGAATTGAAAGAGATGAAATGGAAACATTTCAATGCAGGCAAGTTCAATCAGGCAGATGCGATATATTTTACATTCAGAATATTAGATAAATATCCTTCAATAACACAAAATCTTGTCCGTAGATTTCCTATATTGATAATTGATGAAGCTCAAGACACAACAGAGTTGCAAATGGCTATAATTGATAAATTATCTCAATATGGAGCGGAATCTATTATGTTGATTGGGGATCCTGACCAAGCAATTTTTGAATGGAATACTGCCAGTCCACATTTATTTATGGAAAAATACAATAATCCAGATTGGCATTCATTGGATTTGTCGGAAAATAGACGTAGCTCCGAAAAAATATGTCAATTAGCTAATCGTTTCTCAGGAAATGAAATGTGTTCAATAGCAAGTGACAAGGATTACACAGACGAGCCATGTATTAAAGGGCATCTCGACACGCCGGAATCTGTCAATCAAATTACGAATCATTTCATCGAAAAATGCAATGAGATGGGATTGGATGAATCTGAATATGCAGTTGTATTTCGAGGACAAAAGTTTGGCGAAACAAACTTTGGATTAGTAAACAATGATAGCTCATCAAGACAGAATAGTCCGTGGATAAACGGACACTACGGCGTTAGAGATATTGTATATGGAAAATATTTGATTGATCATGGAAAATATACTGACGGACTATCTCTTATAGAAAAAGGTTGCTATAAAATAACAAAGCGAGTACGGTATGTTCCCGCAAGTACAATACGAAAAGAAATAGGGGAAGTAGGGTTTAGAAGACATAGAGCAGAAATGGTTGAGTTTATTCAAAAATTACCTTCAACGAATAATACACTGTCTAATTGGATTACGGAACTTCAACAAACGGGCATAAATCTAACTGTTGATTTGGGCAAGGCGAATGTCCGTATTGAATCGCTTTTTAGAACAGTAAATCATCTCTTTCGGCAAGAGCGACCTTACCTGAAAACAATTCATTCGGTAAAAGGCATGACATTGGAGGCTATTTTAGTATTTCTATCTAAAAAAGCTGTCAGCACGAACTATGCAACGATTTTGAATAATCCTGCAAAGTATTCTGTTGACAATAATGAAGAACTCCGCATTGTGTATGTTGCATGTACACGACCTAAAAAAATGTTATGGATAGCCGTTCCATCAGACGATATCGATTGTTGGAGAAATAAATTGTTCTAAGCAAAACAGATGATGCGATATTGTTTGCCATCATCTGTTTTTGCTTTATATTTAACTACTTGGTAATAATATGCTTATAACGGGGCAGAACAAGGTATCAAACTTGTCCCGCCCGTTTCCGTTACCGACTGCTCCTGTCGGCTATTTCTGCTGCAACAGATGTTTCAGATTTTCGTCATTAGCGATGCGTTCCAACTCTTCCTGAACAATCTGTTTCACCTCCTCCTTGATGCGCCTGTAATTCGCCTGCACTGTTTCCTTCATGCAGTCTTTGCCATCCTCGTCCGTGAAGTCGGTAATGATGGGTATCGGCTTGTAGGCTTTCTCCTCGCGTTTCACCTTCTCGGCATCCACGACAATCTCACAGTGGAAAATCTTCTGCTCGATACGCTCGTTGAAGTTGTCGGACACCGAACCGACAAACATGCCCTGCGTCAATCCGGAAATCTTGCTCGGCGGGATAAGCGCGTCCATCTGCGTGTTGATGGATGTAGAAACGTCCTGCCGGTTGATAGAGATAGACTGCCGTTTTTGCAACACCTTTCCGAACCGCTCCGAAAGCGTCTTGGCGGTTTCGCCCACCACCTGACCGGAGAAGATATTTCCGACAGTATTCATCACGACTTTGGCTTCTTTATCGCCATAGTCACGCACCAACTGGCTGAAATCCTGAAATCCCAGACATACGGCAACCTTGTTGCTTCGTGCGGTGGCGATAAGGTTGTCCAGCCCCTTGAAATATATCGTCGGAAGCTCGTCGATGATAACTGACGACTTCAACATCTTTCTTGTTGATGAGCTTCACGATACGGGAATTATACAGACCGAGAGCCGCCCCGTAAATGTTCTGACGGTCCGGATTGTTGCCCACACAGAGGATTTTCGGCTCTTCGGGATTGTTGATGTCCAGCGTGAACTCGCTGTCCGACATCACCCAATAGAGCTGCGGGGAAATCATGCGTGACAGTGGAATTTTCGCCGATGCGATCTGCCCCATCAACTGCTCGGCAGCCCCTCCGAGCCATGCGTCCATGAACGGTGAGAGATAGTTCTCCAGTTCGGGATAAGAGGTCAGAATCGGGAAAATATCCTCATAGCGGCGGTTCAGGAACTCGATGGCATGGGGGAACGTGCAATACTTGCCGTTCTGAAAAATTTTAAGATACCAGATGATAGCCGCGAAAAGGATGATGGGCGATTCCACAAAGAAGTCGCCCTGCTTCTGCACCCAACTTTTATTTAAGTTGAGCATGATGGTGTACGCGCTCTCGTAAGCGTCCGTGATGTCCTCCATGAAGTCCGGGTGAATGGGATTGCAACGGTGCGAGCGTCGCGGGTCGTCGAAGTTTATCACATAAAACTTCGGCTTCACCTTGTACCCCTCCGGGTGGTTGAGCAGATGATTATAGGCAATCGTGGACAAGTCACTGAATTTGAAATCATAGACATACATCGAGAAGCCCTTCTCAATCTGCTGCTTGATGAAATTGTTTACTACCGCGTATGACTTTCCGCTGCCCGGCGTACCCAACACGATGGACGCACGAAACGGATTCACGACATTGATCCAGCCGTTGTTCCAACGTTTCCTGTAATAAAAGCGTGTGCAGATTGACCGAATACTCGCTTTCGATAAGCCGTGTTTCCTGCATGAAGCTCTCGTTCTCGTTGTTGAACACGTCATCCATGAGGTTATGCTTCAACAGGCGGCTCATCCACAGACCGCCCATCAGCAGGCATACATAGCCCGTGCCTACGGTCAGCACGTAAAGCCCCGTCACCGCTTCAACCGGCAGCGGCAATGCCAGTATCCACCAATTGAGGAAGAACAGCACGAACCCTGCGGCAAGTGCCGTCCAGATTCTTCCCCAAGTGATTTTCTCTCCCTTCACACCCTTTGTCCCCAGACAGGACAGGGCAAGCAGGAGAACGGCAAACAGTTTCGTGTAGAGGATGGAACGGAACAGCCCCGCCGTGCGGTCGAAGTTCATCAGGATTCTGTCCACCACGCCGATGTCCACGCCCCATAGCCGTATGGCTTCATAGCAGAACCAGTACACGTTCATGACCACTAAAATAATACTCACGCACGCAGAAAATCCATGATTTTCGCCAATGCCCTCAAATCGTCTTCTTGTTGTGACATAGATTGAAAATTTTTGATTGTTGATACCTCGATTACATTCCCAAGCCCTTGCGCCTTTTCTTTTTCTTCTTGCGCTGCATCGCCCGGATAAAGGCTTCCTCCTCGGCATCCACTGCCGGACCTTCGGGAGTGAGCAGACCGACACCGCCCACCGTGTCCTCGTGGTCGGATGCGGTCTGTCTGCGCATATCCTCTCCTGTTTCCACCGGAACGGACAGCGGAATCGGCGGCTGTCCGGCATAAGGCAGCGTGAAGTGTTCCTGCAAGCGTTGGCGGAAAGCTCCTTGCCCATGCGCGAGCCATTCAGCACGCAGCCCGTGCGGTGGTCGATGAACGTGGCTCCGTAGATGCGTCCTTCCTCCGTATAGCGCAGCACGGTGTCGATACCCTTCTCCCTGAGCCGCGAAACGAACTTCTCCTTGTCATACGTGCCTTCAAGCACGGAAAGGACGGCGCGTTTTGTCATGTCGGCGAGTTTCCGGTCCTTAATCTCCTGCTTGGAACGGGCAAACTTCTTCTGCACGGCTTCATAGCCGGCGGACTTCCCGAAAAGCGAGGACTTGAACGGGTTGCCCGTCTTATTCCCGGCATCATCGGTGACGGAATAGACCAGCCCGTGATACTCGCGTCCGCGCACGTTTCCCCGCGCTTCCTCCACCGTCATATTATATAAGGAAAGGAGGGCGCGGTATTCACCCATCGTCTGGAAACGGTACTGTCCGTTCAGAGCCTTGACGGTATTCCCGATCTGCTCTTCACGTCGCCCGCCGAAGCGTCCACCTTGCGCAGCGGGTTCTCTATCCGTTGATTCTTACGTTCCGCCGGGTGCAGCCCGTACTTTTGTTCCAGTTCCCGCCGGATGCGGTCGCTGCGACGGAAAAGGAAATCCTGATTGAGCCGCCTGCCTTTCTCATCCACATTGATTGTCACGATATGCAGATGGTGGCGGTCTATGTCCTCGTGCTTGACAACAAGGTACGGCTGGTTGCCGTAGCCGAGTTTCTCCAGATACTCGCGTGCGATGTCCTGCAATTCCGTGTCGGTCAGCACGTCGTCGGGATGCGGGTTGAGAGAGATATGGAGTACCGGTTTCTCCACCCTCGTATGCTCCGGCATACAGGCAAGAAAGCCCTCCATCGCCTTGCGTATGTCCACCGTCCCCGTGCCGTCATTGTAGATGCGGTTGGTGGTGAGCAGACGCCCTTTCGCCTCGTTGATCTTTTCCCCGTTGTAGGCAAGCGCGCCGTACAACGACTTTCCTACACTGATTTTTGCGACCATTTCGCCTCCATTTCCCTTGAAAGTTCCACAATCTGACGGCTCAGTTTCACGAGTTCGACGGTCTGTTGCTCCAGCTTGTAGAGCAACGCCATCGCCTTTTTCTCGGAAAAATGCAGCCTGAGTTCCTTCACGACTTGGTTGTAGTTCGTGCCTACCGCGCGGAACTGCGCATGGAAATCGGACAGTCTGGTGTAGTAATCCACCAGCGTCCTGTCCACTTTCAGCACCCTGAACGGCTGCCCGAAGAAGTGCGCCTTGATGAAAACCGACTTGGCGTAAACGCCCGACTTCTCGAACATGGCGAGGAAACGGTTGTGTTCCTCCTCGTTGAAACGGACGGTGTAGCGGAACACCGCCGGATCAAGTTTGGGATTTCTCCCGGTCTTGTTTCTTTTCTCTTTCATATAAACTTTGGATTTAGCGGATGGACGGCATAAGCGCCGCTTCTTGGCACAGACACCGCAGGTTTGAAAGGCTTCCCGACTTCGGAGAGGAAGCCCGCCCCCTGCAAGGGCAAGTGCTTTTCGTGGCTGCTCAAAACGTTTGAGCGGCTGAAAAGACATCTTGCTATGTTCAGACGAACATAAAAATCCGTCGGGGACGGATTGGGGGAATACCTTTCAAACTCCGGGCTGCGCCACCTGCGGCGAACCCTGCCGTTCGGGTGCAAAGTTACGCCCTTAAAGCGGTATCGGACAGAGGCTTGCCCCGGACAATCAGTGCCAACCGGCGCAACATGCCGCCACTTGCCGGGGAAGTGGTGCGGATTCAAAAATATCCTTGTTTATTTGCAGCATGATTCAAGAAACGAACGATTTGAAGATATGAAAAATGAGGCTTTCAAATACCCGGCAAACCGCTTCGGCGGCTATTTGCCAGACCGGATACCCGAACCTTCGGATGCCCGGCTTTCCAATGACGCGGTGATTCACGGATTCAATGACTTCATGACGCAATGTCGTCATTCACCAGTTATCCGAATCCCTGCCTCACCGTTGAAGCGGATACGTGACGAACCGGACAGGCGGAGATTCGCGGACGCGGATATACATGTCACCGATTCCGTATCGGAGCAGGAAAACAATTCATCAACCATTAAAACCAACAGAACCATGAGTAATGAAACATTCGTTGCATTCGCAACACAGAAAGGGGGCATCGGCAAATCCACCGTCACGGCACTTGCCGCCAACTACCTCCACAACGTGAAAGGACACAATGTCGCCGTCATAGACTGCGACGCCCCGCAGCACAGCATACACGGGTTGCGTGAGCGTGAAACGGGACTTATCGGCGGGAGCCTCTATTTCAAGGCACTCGCGTGTGACCACTTCCGCAAGATAAGGAAGAACGCCTACCCGGTCATCGCAAGCGACGCCCTTAACGCCCTCGATGATGCCGAAAGGATGCTTGCCGAAGAAAAGGTGAAACCCGACGTCGTGTTCTTCGACATGCCGGGAACCCTGAAAAGCAACGGCGTGGTCAAGACCCTCTCGCAGATGGACTACATCTTCGCGCCCATGAGTGCCGACCGTTTTGTCGTGGAAAGCACCCTGCAATTCGCCGTGATGTTCCGCGACAACCTCATGACGACGGGACAGGCGAAAACAAAAGGGCTGTACCTCTTCTGGACGATGGTGGACGGCAGGGAGAAGAACGGGCTTTACGACCTGTATGGGGATGTGATAGCCGAGATGGGGCTGCCGGTGCTGTCCACCCGCCTGCCCGACAGCAAGAAGTTCCGGCGCGACCTCTCGGAAGAGCGCAAGAGCGTGTTCCGCTCTACCATCTTCCCGATGGATGCGTCCCTGCTGAAAGGGAGCGGCATCCGTGAGTTCTCGGAAGAGATAAGCCGTATCATCAGACCTCAATAATCATGGGCAGCAGGAAAGTGAACACCGAAGGCATTGACGAGAACTGTTGATAGCTCCATCGGCAGACGCAGGCAGGACGGGACCCTGTACCACGCGCAGGAGCCGCCCGCACCTGCTCCCGAAGAAGAAAGCGTCCCTGAAACGGAACCGCCGCCCGTGCAATACACGGCAAAGGAAAAACCGCAGAGGGACACCGTCCGCCGCAAACGGCAGGAGGACGACTATTCCGGGCTGTTCCTCCGCCGCAACGAGATAAAGACGCGCCAGTGCGTCTATATCAGCCGCGACGTCCACAGCAAGATTCTCAAAATCGTGAACGACATCGCCGGGCGTGAAATCTCGGTAGGCGGCTACGTGGACACCGTGCTGCGCCAACATCTGGAACAGCACAAGGAGAAAATAAACGAACTGTACAAGAAACAACGTGAAGACTTGATTTGAATATGGAAAAGAACCAGAAAAACAGAAGTCCGCAGCATGACGGCGGCGGTATGCTTGCCCAAGTGCAGGCGAGTGTGGAAATCCTGTCCCCCGTGCCGTTATGCGGCAAATGCGGTGAGAAGGACTATGAACGGCTGTTCATCCGTGAAGCCGAAGTGAAGGCACGCGAGGGAAAGATGGCGTATGTGCGCCCGGAGTACCACGACCGCATCATGCGCATCACCCGTGTGATCGGGCATGACCGGCTGTCGCTGTCCGCCTACATCGACCATGTGCTTACGCACCACTTCAACCAGTGCGAGGAGGCGATAAAAAGCCTTTACGCCCGGAATTACGACGCAGTATTTTAACCCTCAAAAAAGAGAACGTGCATGAGTGAAACAATAAGCATGACTGATATTCTGCTGACCGTATCGGTCGGCTGCAACCTGTGGTTCCTGTTCCTGCTCCTTTATGACAGGATCATGGAAACCAGACTTGTCCGCTTCCTCAGAAGCATAGCCGGAGTGTGGCGGTCGTTGGGCGGCACGGCGGCAAAGCCCGAAGCGGTAAGGGAAATACCGCCCGCAGACACCCCGGACATCATCGGCAAGAGCCGTTTCAGGATGGCATCGACCCGGACAACCGCTGCCATACCGACGCAAGAAGCCGCCACTTCGGAAAAAGGCATTGAGCTGACGGAGGAAGAGGCTACTTTTGACGACGGAAACACGGAAACCGTGTCCCGTCCCGCCCAAATCCCGGAGGATAAACTCGACGAAACCTTCACGAGCCTCACGCCTTCGGAACTGGAGTTCGGGGAGGACGAGCCGGAGGAAGAAACGCCCGACGCGCCGAGGCATCCGGAAGCAGCTTCGACGAGATAGACGATGCGGTCAGAACCGCCAAGAACCCGGAAGCGACAACGACGGAACGGGAGCGGGCGGCAAAGGTCTTCACCGACATGGAAGGGACGGAGCTGTACGAGAAGCTGATGACCGGCTCGTCTGAAATGAGCATCCGCATCAAGGGGCTTATCGAAATCCGGCTGAAGAAACCGAAAAAGGATTTTGTCGTCCCGGACAATATTGAGGACTTCGACATCCGCAACTATGTATAACGACTAAAAAAGAATGAAAATGAAAACGTAAGACGGCATCACCCACGCGCACGGCGGTACAAGGTACAGCCGGTCCGCAACGGACACACCCAAGTCCGTAGAAACAAACGGGCAACCCACTAAACCAAAGAAAAGTAACCGAGTATCAACCGCCCGACAAAGGACCATCCACCCTTTTGACGGCACAAAACAAGAACAGTTTATGAACAAGAACAACAGACAGAAACTTATCCTCTCAGCGGCACTTCTGGTTGCCGTAACCGCCTCCGCCTTCGCGCAGGGGAACGGCATCGCGGGCATCAACGAAGCCACCTCTATGGTGAGTTCGTACTTCGACCCCGGCACGAAACTCATCTACGCCATCGGCGCGGTAGTCGGGCTTATCGGGGGCGTGAAAGTGTACGGGAAATTCTCGTCCGGCGATCCCGATACCTCCAAAACAGCGGCAGCTGGTTCGGAGCGTGCATCTTCCTGATTGTCGCCGCCACCATCCTGCGCTCATTCTTCCTTTAATAAACCAATGTATGGCTGAATACCCGATAAACAAGGGTATCGGCCGTCCGGTAGAATTCAAGGGCTTGAAGGCTCAGTACCTCTTCATCTTCTGCGGAGGTCTGCTGGCTCTCTTCGTCCTGTTCGTCATCCTCTACATGGTCGGCATCGACCAGTGGGTATGTATCGGCTTCGGCGTGGCATCGTCTTCCGTCCTCGTGTGGCAGACCTTCGCACTGACGCCCGGTACGGCGAACACGGACTGATGAAATTAGGGGCAACAAGGAGCCATCCCCGATACCTTATCAACCGGCGGCGGATCACCCGATTATTCAAACGGAAACGAAAGGAAGAAACGACATGAGGAATACATCCAAAATGACAACACTGGAAAACAAGTTCCCGCTATTAGCGGTGGAGCAAGGCTGCATCATCTCCAAAGACGCCGACATCACGGTGGCTTTCGAGGTGGAGCTGCCGGAGCTTTACACCGTGACGGGCGCGGAGTACGAGGCGATACACGGCTGCTGGTGCAAGGCGATCAAGGTGCTGCCGGACTTCTCCGTTGTCCACAAGCAGGACTGGTTCATCAAGGAGAAGTACAGACCGGAGTTGCAAAAGGAGGACATGAGTTTCCTCTCACGGAGCTTCGAGCGTCACTTCAACGAGCGACCGTACCTGAAGCACACGTGCTACCTCTACCTAACCAAGACGACGAAGGAGCGTAACCGGATGCAGAGCAATTTCAGCACGCTGTGCCGGGGGCATATCATCCGAAGGAGCTGGACAAGGAAACCGCCGCGAAGTTCATGGAGGCTGCGGAACAGTTCGAGCGCATCATCAACGACAGCGGCTTTGTCAGGCTGCGCCGCCTCTCCACCGACGAGATTGTGGGGACGGAAGGCAAAACCGGACTGATAGAGCGTTATTTCTCGCTCATGCCCGAAGGCGATGCCACGTTGCAGGACATAGACCTCTCGGCACGGGAGATGCGCATCGGCGACAACCGCCTGTGCCTGCACACCCTGTCCGACGCGGAAGACCTGCCCGGCACGGTGGCTACCGACACCCGGTATGAGAAACTCTCCACCGACCGCTCGGACTGCCGCCTCTCCTTTGCATCCCCGGTGGGGCTGCTGCTCTCCTGCAACCACATCTACAACCAGTACGTGATTATCGACAACAGCGAGGAGAACCTTCAAAAATTCGAGAAGTCCGCGAGGAATATGCAGTCGTTATCCCGATACAGCCGGAGCAACAGCATCAACCGCGAGTGGATAGACCGATACTTGAACGAGGCGCACTCCTACGGTCTGACCTCGGTGCGGGCGCACTTCAACGTCATGGTGTGGAGCGACGACGCGGAAGAGCTGAAGCACATAAAGAACGACGTGGGCAGCCAGCTGGCAAGCATGGAGTGCGTGCCGCGCCACAACACCATCGACTGCCCGACACTCTATTGGGCGGCGATGCCCGGCAATGCTGCGGACTTTCCGGCGGAAGAGAGTTTCCACACCTTCATTGAACAGGCGGTGTGCCTCTTCACGGAGGAAACCAACTACCGCAGCTCGCTCTCGCCCTTCGGCATCAAGATGGTGGACAGGCTCACGGGAAAACCGCTGCACCTCGACATCAGTGACCTGCCGATGAAGCGGGGCATCACCACGAACAGGAACAAGTTCGTATTAGGTCCTTCGGGTAGCGGCAAGTCGTTCTTCATGAACCATTTGGTGCGCCAATATTACGAGCAGGGCGCGCATGTGGTATTGGTGGACACGGGAAACTCCTATCAGGGATTGTGCGAGATGATACGGCGCAAGACGGGCGGCACGGACGGCGTGTATTTCACCTACACGGAGGAGAAGCCCATCAGCTTCAACCCGTTCTACACCGACGATACGTGTTTGACGTGGAGAAGAAGGACAGCATCAAGACGCTGCTGCTGACGCTCTGGAAGTCGGAGGACGACAAGGTGACGAAAACCGAAAGCGGGGAATTGGGCAGTGCCGTGAGTGCCTACATCGAGCGCATCAGGGCAGACCGGAGCATCGTGCCGTCGTTCAACACTTTCTACGAGTACATGCGCGACGACTACCGCAGGGAACTGGCGGAGCGTGACATCAAGGTGGAGAAGGAGGACTTCAACATCGACAACATGCTCACCACCATGCGGCAGTATTACCGGGGCGGACGCTACGACTTCCTGCTCAACTCGGCGGAGAACATCGACCTGCTGGGCAAACGGTTCATCGTCTTCGAGATTGATTCCATCAAGGACAACCGCGAACTGTTCCCGGTAGTGACCATCATCATCATGGAAGCCTTCATCAACAAGATGCGGCGTCTGAAAGGTGTGAGAAAGCAGCTTATCGTGGAAGAGGCTTGGAAGGCTCTCTCTTCGGCAAATATGGCTGACTACCTGCGCTATATGTACAAGACGGTGCGCAAGTATTTCGGTGAGGCAATCGTGGTGACGCAGGAGGTGGACGACATCATTTCCTCACCCGTTGTCAAGGAGAGCATCATCAACAACTCGGACTGTAAAATCCTGCTCGACCAGCGCAAGTACATGAACAAGTTCGACCAGATTCAGGCGTTGCTCGGACTGACGGAGAAGGAGAAGTCGCAGATACTCTCCATCAACATGGCGAACAACCCCTCACGGCTCTACAAGGAGGTGTGGATAGGCTTGGGCGGCACGCAGTCGGCGGTCTATGCCACCGAGGTGAGCGCGGAGGAATATCTGGCGTACACCACCGAGGAAACGGAAAAGGTGGAGGTGTACCGTCTGGCGGAGCAATTGGGCGGCGACATCGAAGCCGCCATCCGGCAGCTTGCCGAAAGGCGGAGAAACAAGGAATAACTAAAAAACAGAATGTATCAAC
>ENA-OQER01000528-OQER01000528.1-human-gut-metagenome-genome-assembly--contig:-NODE-528-length-20485-cov-10.340210_pt1 | contig 20485 bp, 21 predicted proteins | sample MGYA00242797_ERZ504639 | MGnify/ENA primary metagenome ERZ504639 (study PRJEB26092, sample SAMD00036306) | human gut metagenome | host: Homo sapiens | study: EMG produced TPA metagenomics assembly of...
ATATCTAATGATGATTTAATAGAAAAATTAATACTATTAAATAATAGACCAAGAAAATGTTTAAATTGGGATAATCCATTTAATTTATTTTTAAAAGAAGTGTCGCACTTGGATTGACAATTCATCATAAAAATAAAAGCACTAATAGTAAGTATAATAACTATTAGTGCTTTAGTTTTAAATGATGATGAAAAACAAAAAAAGCTCCGATAAAATCGAAGCTTTAATTTACAAAATGGTGGGCAGGGATGGATTCGAACCATCGTAGCTACGGCGACGGATTTACAGTCCGTTCCCTTTAACCACTCGGGCACCTACCCATTACAAATGGTGACCTTGGCAGGACTCGAACCTGCGACCTTTTGATTCGTAGTCAAACACTCTAATCCAGCTGAGCTACAAGGCCATTTGTTTGCGGTTGTCTTAACCGCGTATATTATAATATCAGATTGATTTATATTTGTCAAATGTTTTTTTGAAAAAATTTAAGATTTATTAAAATAAATTTTAGCTCTATACGAAATAGATAATAAATGATATATTATGTGATGGATAGTATTCGAAGCGAAACTGTACCACAAACTTTTATTTTTATCTAATTAAAAAGGATTGTATCGAAAGAACAAGACCTTACCAGAGATTTCATTGTATTACTTCCAAGAAAAAGAGGTGATAAAATGAAAATAGGATTTATTGGTGCGGGGAAAGTAGGCTTTTCCCTAGGAAAATATTTACAAAATAATTGCAGTCAAAATGATGTAGAGATTGTAGGTTATTTTAGTAAATCTTTAAAATCAGCAAAATCAGCAGCAGATTTTACCAGTACTAAATTATATATAAATCTTGAAAATATCTTAAAAGACAGTGATACCTTATTTTTGACAGTGCCTGATGGTAGTATTAGTCAAATTTGGGATTATATGAGAAATCTGGATATTAGAAATAAAAATATTTGTCATTGTAGCGGTTCGATATCTTCGACCGCTTTTTTTGATGCTCAAAATAAAGGTGCATATGCATATTCTATCCACCACTTTGTGCGATAAATGATAGGTATAAAGCTTATAAAAATTTAGCAAATGCTGTATTTACTATTGAAGGTAATAGTGAACATTTAGATAGCTTGATGCAGATTTTTCAAAAATGTGGTAATGACATCATAAAAATTGATACGCAAAAGAAAGCACTATATCATGCTAGTGCCGTAATGGCTAGTAATTTAGTTACAGCTCTATTTGCCACGAGTATAGATTTATTAAATCGTTGTGGTGTAGATAAAAAGGTGGCAAAAATATTTTATTGCCATTACTACAGGGTAATGTAGCTAATTTAACGACTTTTGATATCAAAGATGCTTTGACTGGTCCAGTAGAGAGAAATGATGTAGTTACGATAAAAAAACATTTAAATGCATTTAATCAAGAAAATTTAAATCAAGAAAAAGAAATTTATAAGTTATTATCACAAAAATTAATTGAAATTGCACAAAGTAAAAATTCATTAAAAGATTATAGTGAAATGAAAGAGGTTTTTGATAGTGAAAAATACAGTATCAACATTTAAAATGCAAAAGGAAAACAAAGATAAAATTACAATGCTTACAGCATATGATTATTCTACAGCAAAATTGATTGATGAAGCTGGAGTTAATGGAATTTTAGTAGGTGATTCCTTAGGCATGGTCATGCTTGGTTATGAAGATACATTATCTGTTACTATGGAAGATATGATACACCATATAAAAGCTGTTACTAGAGGAGCAAAAAATGCTTTAGTTGTAGGTGATATGCCATTTATGTCTTATCAGACATCTGTTTATGATGCTGTGAAAAATGCAGGTCGTTTAGTGCAAGAAGGTCATTGTCAGGCAGTAAAATTAGAAGGTGGAGAAAGTGTTTGTCCACAGATAAAGGCAATTGTCGAAGCTTCTATTCCTGTTATGGCACATATAGGCTTACACCACAATCTGTTAATGCCTTTGGCGGTTTTAAAGTTCAAGGGAAAAGTGAAGATGCTGCTAAAAGAATTCTTCAAGAAGCAAAAGCTGTAGAAAAAGCAGGTGCATTTGCTGTAGTATTAGAATGTATTCCTGATAAATTGGCAAAAATTATCACTGAAGAAATAAATATACCGACAATTGGCATTGGTGCAGGTAGTGATTGCGATGGTCAGATTTTAGTATATCAAGATATGCTTGGTATGTTTGGCGGATTTAAGCCTAAATTTGTGAAACGCTTTGCAAATGTTGGTGAAGAAATGACAAAGGCTTTTAAAGATTATATTGAAGAAACAAAAGCGAAAACATTTCCAGCAAAAGAGCATTGTTTTAAAATAGATGATAGTGTAATTGAAAAATTATATTGATAATAATTTTATTTAAATATTACAAAGTTACAATAAAAACTATTGCATTTTATTTTTTTATATGATATTATGTAAACACGCTAAAGATGATGAAGAGGAAAAGTAGATAAATATAATCATGACAGAGAGTCAAGGATGCTGGAAACTTGATATGAGAGTATTTATTGAAGTTCACCTCGGAATTGCTCGCTGAACTTATTGTAGGTGGAGCCGGAGCCTTACCGTTATCAAAAAGGACAGTATCGGATTAGTCCCGTACTTGATGAGAGATATCTATATTTTTATAGATAAATAAGGTGGTACCGTGAATTCAGCCTCGCCCTTATATTAGGGTGAGGCTTTTATTATTTTTAAATCAATTAGATAAAAAAAAGAAAGGAGGCTTTTCATGAAGAAATTAGCTTTTTTAGGACCTCATGGAACAAATAGTGAAGAAGCTGCAATTTATATGGCTAATTTGCGTAAAGAAAAAATGAATTTAGTGGCATATAATACAATACAAGATGCGATACAAGCTGTTGCTCAAAAAGATGTAGATTATTGTTTAGTACCAGTGGAAAATTCAATAGAAGGTTCAGTTCGTATTACCTTGGATACTTTGGCTCATGATGTTGACTTAATGATAGAGTCTGAATTAATATGGAGTGTACATAATCAATTATTAACAAAAAATCCTAATGCTAAGATACACACAATAATTTCTCATATTCAACCATTAGCTCAATGTAGAGAATATTTAAAGAGTCATTATCCAACGGCAAAGACAGAATCTGTTTCTAGTACAGCTAGAGCAGCAGAAAAAGCAAGCTGTTATGGAGATGGTTATGCGGCAATAGCGACAAAAACAGCAGCTGATTTATATAATTTGCAGATAATAGATACAGATATTCAAGATGTTGAAGATAATTTTACTAGATTTATTTTATTGACTAATAAAGATAAAGTAAAAAAATATCAAGATGTAGCCAATATGATGATAATTTGTCAGATAGATGGTAGAGCTGGCAGTTTATACGAACTTTTGGGTGATTTTGCTTGTCGAAAAGTAAATATGACAAGAATTGAATCAAGACCTGCGCGCACAAGTTTAGGCGAGTATATTTTTTCATAGAAATAGATGCTAATGTGGATAAAGATATTTTACAAGAAGCACTTATGCAGGCTAGTAAAAAATGTTTTTGGCTTAAAAACTTGGGAAAATTCCCAGTATATAAAGCTAGTAATAAATTAGTAAATGAAATAAATTAATCTTAAATATAGATAAATGAAAAGGTGGAATAAATAATGGTTGTAATAATGAATCCTGATGCAAGAGAAGAAAATATCATGGCTGTAGTAAAAGCTATCGAAAGTGTAGGGCTCACAGCTAAGATAATGGAAGGAGCACAGCAGAAAATTGTTGGTGTAATAGGTGACAAAACTCGTATGGGTTCACTAGCAGTAGAGGCAATGGAAGGTGTAGAACAGACAGTGGCTATTTCTAAATCTTATAAATTAGCCAGCCGTGAATTCCACCCAGCAAATACTGTTGTTGATGTAGATGGTGTAAAAATCGGTGATGGCAATGTAGTAGTAATGGCAGGCCCATGTGCAGTAGAATCTCGTGAACAATTATTAGAAGCAGCAAAAATCGTAAAAGCCGGTGGAGCACAATTTTTACGTGGTGGCGCTTATAAACCTCGTACTTCTCCATATTCTTTCCAGGGTCTTGAAAATAAAGGTCTTGAATATTTGGCTGAAGCTCGTGAAGTTACAGGATTAAAAGTAGTAACAGAAGTAACAGAAGTAGAAGCTGTTGATGCTGTAGCTCATTATGCGGATATTTTACAGATTGGCGCACGTAATATGCAAAATTTCCGCTTATTAAAAGAAGTTGGAAGATGTAATAAACCAGTTATGCTCAAACGTGGTCTTTGCGCTACTATTGATGAATGGTTAAATGCTGCTGAATATATTATGAATGAAGGCAATCATAATGTAATTTTATGTGAACGTGGTATTCGTACTTATGAAACATATACAAGAAACACATTAGATATGAGTGCTGTAGCAGCAGTAAAACATTTAAGTCATTTACCAATTATCGTAGACCCAAGTCATGGTACAGGTAAATGGAGAATGGTAAAACCTATGAGCTTTGCAGCAATAGCAGCTGGAGCAGATGGACTTATCATTGAAGTTCACCCAAATCCTGCAAAAGCTTTATCTGATGGACCACAATCTTTGACACCAGAAAATTATAGAGAAGTAATGCGTGGTGTCTATAAAATTTCTGATTTTATGAAAGCAGAAAATTTATTTACTGATTACATGAAAGACTAAAAATTTATATTATAAGATGAGAAAAAGCAGTCAAATACTTATTTATAATTAAAGTATTTTGACTGCTTTTTATGTCATTAAAAATAAAAATATAGGATAAGCTATAAAAATAAAGATAATAGTAGTGATTAAAAAGATTGCCTCAGCAATACTGGTGTTTAATTTATATAGTTGAGTAACTACAACAGAATTGATACCAATAGGACACATACCAATTAAAGTGATGACTGAAATGAGTAAAGCATTATCTGTAAATAAGCTAGCGGTGATAAATGATAATATAGGTATGATAAGAAAACGAACAGGTACAATAGTCAAAGCTAGATATTTATATAAGCGAGCTGCTTTAAAATTTAATAAATAACCTACAGGTAAAATACCAAACCAAGCACCTAGATGAACAGAAGCATTAAAAATGGGATCAAAAATATCAGGACGAGGTACTTCGCAAATGTTTAAGATAGCACCGACAAACATACTAAGTAAACCAATTTGGTTCCAACTGATTAGAATAGAACGCCAATGCGGTTGAAATTTTGCTTTCGAGCCAGCTGTGAATTTTTGATGAAAATATTCAGCTAGAGGAAAACAAAAAGAAGTGTAAAAATATTTTGTACCATAGCGATAACTTGGACATAAGCATAAGCTAATTGCCCCATAGCTATATAGGCACATAAACCACCTAAAATACCTGTATTAGAGAGCATACTACTTAAAAGATAAGCACCGCTATTGCTATATTTTTACCAAGTCGCCAGTTTACATATGGATAAGCTAATAATCCTGGAAGTGCTGAAATGAGGATAATTCCTACGAATGCCAATAAAAATAAATTTTGGTCTATTTTTATTAACCAAAAACTACCAAGTCCAGTGATTATCATGATGAAACGGATATTTAACTTTAAGAGGAAATTACAAGTATTTAAAGATATTATCTTATATTTATGGAAATAGTATCCTATAGTTAGAGGTAAAATAACATCAATAAATATGAATAAAAGGCGATAAAATGTTTCTGACATAATTACACCATTTAAGCTTTTGTAATATCAGGGCGAAGTTGACTTGCTCTACCTAAATAAATATGTTTTATTTCCTTTTGTGTTTTATCAGTATTCACCAAAAGTAAAACGCGGATACATTTTTCCATACTGTTTTCTACATATAATTGTTGAGCATCAAAAAGTGGCACTAAATCCCAATTAGGTAATTGACGTGCAGCAAAAGCAGGAAATACACTAGATAAATCCTTAGTAGCACTAAATAAAGCAGCACCAATGTCTTCAGCAGTAATATCATTAGCTTCAAGAATGTTTATTAATAATTTTTTTACAGCCTCAATAATCTCTTCACGATTATCATTTTCCACAGTGATAGCTCCTCTAATTCCTTGCATAAAAAACATTCCTTTCATTTAAATATATTTCTATGTGCTTTACTTTTCTTTGGTGGGCAAAGAAAAGTAACAAAAGAATACCCACCGCAGATAAAATTTTAGTTTTGAAAATAATTATCTTTTCATACAACGCTTAGAAACTCGCTTCGCTCAAACATTCAGACTAAAAACGTATTCAAAGATAATTATTTTCAATAACCTTATGGTTACCACAAAATTTTATAATGCGGAAAATAAAAATTGCTAAATTATTTAATAATACCAAACATTTCCCGCATTTTAGCATCTTTTTGCGGTAGCCGTAGGCTATTGGTAAAGATAAAAATATGACAATGGTTTTAGTTCTACTGTTTGAACGTAGTGAGTTTAGAACGTTGTTGGCATATTTTTTATCTTTATCAAAGTAAAAAGTGCGTGAGCGGGTAGTTTTCTTTTTGGTTCGTTTTTCTTTTGTATAAAAGAAAAATGAACATAAAACCTATTTTTCTTTAAAAATGTTAATCATTAAACGAATTGATAAGAAGACGGCTACTAGATATCCTAATACACCTAAAATAGGGATTTCCATTATTTGAGGTGTCATATTAGTAGTGCAGATAATGCTAGAACCTAAAAGTAGTGCAGAGCAAATGATACCGATGATTAATTTATTAATCATTTTATCTAAACGACGAAGTGGTTCTTCTGAGCCTGTTAAGTCTAAATTAACTTTAGTTTGTCCACTCATTGTCATTTTTAGGATATCAGATAATTGTTCTGGTATATGCATAGATTTTTGAAGCATTAAATAACTATCTCGTTTGAATTTAGTAAATTCTTCTTTCCAACTGAAATTTCGTTTAAAATCAGCTCGCATATAAGAGGCAAAAATATCAATAAAATTGACATTAGGACAACAAATTTTGAGAACTGATTCAATTGTAACGACACCACGAGCAAACATACTTAGACCAGGGTTTATAGAGAGTTTATGACGGCGAGCAACAGTTATGATATCATGTGCTAATTCACTTAATTTTAATGTTTGGAAATTGGCATTACTATAGCGGTTCATTAGATTATCAATATCTTCATAAAGTTGGATATGATTTAATTTTCCTTGAACAGTACCTAAAGTTAAAATAGCGTTTTTCATCTCATAAGTATCATGTTGAACAAGGGCGTAAACAGCTTTTTTTAAAGCATCACGTTCTTTAGAAGATAAGCGTCCCATCATACCTAAATCAAGCCAAATAATTTTACCGTTTTTTATCCAAATATTACCTGGGTGAGGATCAGCATGAAAATAGCCATCTTCAATGATTTGTTTTACATAATTTTTGCCAAGATGAATACCTAATTCTTCAACATTATAACCTTGGGCTTTTAATTTGCTGATTTCATCAATGCGATGACCGTCAATATATTCCATTACAAGTACGCGAGCTGTAGTCAGTTCATGTTTTACAGTAGGACAATCAACGAAAATATCTTCACTATTGAGTCGTTTAAATTCATCAATATGTTCAGCTTCCATCATGAAATCCATTTCTTGCTTAGTGATATTCCACATTTCATCAAGAATGGCGTTAAAATCTAAAATGCTAGATGAAGTTTTAAAGACTTGTAAGATAGATACAGCTCGTTTTAATAAAACTATATCTTTAGCCATTACTTCATAAATTCCAGGACGTTGTACTTTGATGACGATTTTTTCACCAGTTTTTAATGTAGCTTTATGTACTTGAGCTATAGAAGCAGAGCCAAGTGCATGGTCATCTATATCGAGAAAAACATCTTCTATTTTTTTATTATATTCTTTTTCAAGACAGTCTTTGATGATGCTAAAATCTAAAGGTTTAGCTTGTGTTTGCAATTTAGTCAGTTCAATGGCATAATCGGCAGGTAAAAATCCTGGTTTTAAAGAGAGTATTTGACCTAATTTTACAAATGTAGGGCCTAAATCTTCTAGGATTAAACGCAATTTTTCAGGTGTCATATCGCTTGTAAGTACATTATGCTTACGTAAAACAAGCACCATTCCCGTAAACGATGAGAGGAACTGTATTTTGTTTGTTTAGGAAATTTTATCAAATTAACACCTTCTATCATAAATTTTTAATATAATGTATTTAAATAAAATAATTATGTTTATTATAGCAAATAAGTGAAAAATAGTATAACAGTTTATTTATCGCTTAGAATATGGATTTTTGATGAGCTTAAAATTTTTAATAAAAAAGAGTTGAAATATTAATTTGAAAATCTTCAAGTATATATTTCAACTCTTTTTATTTATTCTTCTGTAATATTATCTAAAATTTGTAGAATTTCTTGTCCGTAATTATTTCCAGGAACTGCCCAACGACCATTTAAACCAGGCCATGTATCAATTGTTGATGTAGAATAAACGGCACGAACTAAGGAATAACGTGGATCTACTACATCTTCGCGAGGAGGTCTAACGGAAGCATAAGCCAATAAATGTTGAATATGAGCTCTAACACCAATACGAGCTGTTTCAAAATAAGCACCTTTTACAGTAGCACTTGTTGTACCTAGACCGCAATAATTATTTTGGTCAGGTATTACTGTACCACCATATCTAAAAAATCCTGTTTCTTTTAAAGCTTGAGCAAAAGCTGCATCAGGACGAATTCCTTCTTTGCCAGCTTCTTCATAATAATAATCAACTAATTCTTCAGCAGAAACTGTAATTTTAGGATTTGGGTTATTTTTGAGCAGGTAATTTACGCATTGTTCACGAGTTGCAATAGCTGAACCCATGATAGAAGAACTGCCATAATTTACTACTTTATTTTGTTCTTTTTTATCAGAGTCGCCTTTTAAAATAGCAGCGATTTTTCTGATACAGAGTGATTAGATGTTTCTTTTTTATCAAAAGTATTATCATCATTATCAGTTTTTAAAGCAATAACAGCACTTGTTTCGCGTTGTTGATGTTGACTTAAGCCCTTTAAAGTATAATTATTTTGCATAGGAGTCATACTAGCTTGACTAGGAAAACTAATACTGATACAAGCTGCGACAATTAAAGAACTACCAAGAATTTTATATTTGCGAAAAAACATAGAAGATAAAGGACCTCCTTAAGTATTAAATTTTTAATTGCTTAAGACTACAAATTGGATAATAAACAAAAGCATAAATACATAAAGTAGAGGGTGAACTTGTTTAATTTTTCCAGAGAATATTTTTATTAAGCAATAAGAGATAATACCGATACCAACAGCATCAGTGATACTGTAAGATAATGGCATCATTAGAAAAATCAAGAAAGCAGGAAAAGCTTCTTGCATATCGTCCCAATTTATACGAGATAAACTGCTCATCATATAAAAACCAACAATAATTAATGCTGGTGCAGTAACTGCTGGAACAGTGGATAAAACTTTAGCAATTGGAGCTGTAAAAAGCATTAAGAGGAATAATAAAGCAATGATGACGTTTACAAAACCAGTACGACCACCACTAGCTACACCAGAACCAGATTCAACATAAGCAGATGTTGGGCTTGTACCAAAAATAGAACCAACAAGGCTAGCGATAGAATCTGCTAAAAGAGCGCTTTTTACATTAGGAAAAGTATCATTTTTCATCAATCCTGCTTGTTTGGCAATACCAAGCATAGTACCAGTAGTGTCAAATAAAGTAACAATGAAAAATGTAAAAATTATAGTATAAAGATTATGAGAAATAGCTCCCATGATATCCATTTGCATAAATGTATTACCGAGTTCAGGTGTACTGAAAATAGTATCAGGTAAGCTGATATAACCAAAAAGGAAAGATAATATAGAGGTAATAATCATGCCTAAAAACAAAGCACCACGTACATTATTTACCACTAAAATAATGCTTATAAATAAACCGATAAGTGACATATAAGTTACAGGGTCAGTAAAATTACCAAGAGTAACTAGGGTAGCTGGAGAAGCTACAATAATATGAGCACTTTGAAGACCGACAAAACTGATAAATAAACCGATACCAGCACTGATACCTTCTTTCATTGAAGCTGGTATAGCATTGATGACAGCTTGACGAAATGATGTCAATGAAAGGATTAAAAAGATTAAAGCGGAAATAAATACAGCGCCTAAAGCTTCTTGCCAAGGAATTCCCATAGAAATTACTACAACAAAACTAAAGTAAGCATTCATTGCAAGTCCAGGAGCAATCGCTATAGGGTAGTTAGCAAAAATCCCCATGAATAAGCAACCGACAATAGTTGCAATTATTGTGGCAAAAAATACACCATTAAAATCCATACCTGTCTGGCTTAGAACACTAGGATTTAAGATGATGATATATGCCATAGTTAAAAAGGTAGTAAAACCAGCAAGGGTTTCAGTAAAATAAGAAGTTTTTCGTTCTTCAAATTTAAAATATTCTTTTATTGACATGACAAAACCTTTCTGAGATTTATTTTGTATACTATCATATAATACCATAATTGTGAAAAAATTTTTAGTATAAATTTAATAATAATAGTTATTATCTTTAAATTGAATATTAAATATGATATCATTATATAGTTAGATAGTTATTTGTATATTGAAGAAAGGAGAAATATAGTGAAAAGATATCTTTTATTTTAGTATTAAGCTTAATGACTGTTATTAGTTTTCCAATAAATAATTCTTTTGCGGCGACAGAACCGTTATCTGAAGAAGTTTTTCAGTGGGTACAGGCAACACCTCGTTCAAGTTATTATTTTAATAAAGATGCTATGACCTATGAAATTGGAGCAGATGCTATGCCGACACGAATATTTTAATTGTACCAACAGTAAGACTTTTTGATAATATGCAAATTCAAGATGTGATAATGAAAAGACAATGGAGAAATTTAAGCACATATAGATTTGATGAATTATCTGGTGTAGCAGAATATTTGCGAATAAATATAAAAGATAAAACAGTAGAATATACAGAATGTGTATATTTAGATCAAGGATATAACTCTTTGTATGTTAATTATGAAAGACCAACTCAAAATATGAATACAATGAGTGTAAAAGATGTAGATTATAATTTTTATCAAGCTATATTAGATTATGAAAAAGAACATAGAAAAGAGCTTTTAACAAAAATTATTGATCAGGTGAAACCTGAAGATTTAAAAGCTGCAGGAATAACTTTAACTAAAGAGCAAAAAAAGAATATGAAAGAAAATAAAAAGCAGAGAAGATAATACGCTATTTGGCAGTGGAGAGGTGTAAACTTTGTATTCTAGGAGTTGGAAAAAACTAGTTTTAGGAATTTGTTTAGTTGTTTGTTTAGTAAATATCTTTAATGTAGAAAAAGTATTTGCCAAAGATGAGAAAAAAGTAATTTTGTATGTGCCTCAAGATGATAGACCGATATCTTCCGATCAAACAGCACAAGTAATCCGTTCTATGGGTTATACTGTAGAGATGCCACCAAAAGATTTATTAGGTGATAGAGATAAAGCTGGCAGACCAGAAGAAATTAATCGTTGGTTAGTGGAAAATGGTGGTAAAGATAAAGTAGCAGTAATATCTTCTGATGCTATGATTTATGGAAGCTTAGTAGCTTCAAGAAAACATCATATACCAAAAGATTTATTGTTAAGACGTGTAAAAAATATAGAAAAGTTGCATGATACGCACCCTAAGATGCCTATATATGTATTTTCTTCTATTATGAGAACGCCAAAAGATGGAGCTTCTTCAGGAACAGAAGAGCCAGAATACTATGTAAAATATGGACAAGCTATAGCTAATTATACAAAAATTGATAATGCTGATACTTCAGGATTAAATGAAAGTTATCAAGTAGCCCTAAGAGAGGGTGTGCCAGAGGCAGCTTTGAAAGATTGGCTTTCCCGTCGCAGAACAAATGTGGAAGTCAATAAACAATTGATAAATTTAGTTAAAAATAATGATGTAGTGTATATGGCAACAGGAAAAGATGATAATTCTAAATTATCACAGACTCATAGAGAAAGTAATGAGTTGAGAGAATATGCAAATAGTTTAGGATTAAAAAATAATCGTTTCCAAGTTTTGACTGGTTTAGATGAAGTTGGGCTTTTAGTTTTGACTAGAGCTGTTAATGAATTAGAAAATTATAAGCCATATGTATATATAAAATATGCTTCTGGTTATGGCGGAGCAACAGTACCAACATATTCAGATGAGTCTATAGATAATACACTTACAAGTCAAATAACGGCTATCGGTGGTATTAGAACATATGATTTGAAAAAAGCTGATTTAGTAATGTTTATAAATACTAATCGCAGTGGCTGGACATATGATGCTAATACTCCAGTAAATACGCTTCAACCAAGATATAATACAATGGATTTTGTTGAAGATATAGAAAGCTTTGTCAATGCAGGTTATCATGTGGCTGTAGGTGATATTGCTTTTGCTAATGGAGCAGACAATGCTTTGATGAAACAATTACAAGATAGAGATTTATTAGATAAATTATATGGATATGCTGGTTGGAATACAGCAACTAATAGCACTGGTTTTGCATTAGGCATGGGAATTGTAGGCAATCAGATAAGCCAAGATAAACGCAATGAATTATTATTGACTAGATATCTAGATGATTGGGTATATCAAGCAAATGTTCGTCAAAGTGTGAACTCTTATTTAAATTTATTGCCAGGTAGTGGTGATTATTTAACTATAGGAGATACAAAAAGACCATATATTGAAGAATATGGTACAAAATTAATGCGTTCTTTTGTAAGTGATAATTTAAATTTATTTAATGAAGCAGTAAATGTTTCGATAACAATGCCATGGAATAGAATTTTTGAAGCTAATTTCGATGTTTCTGGTAATAAATTAAATGAAACAGTATTGAAAAAGCATTTAAAATATTAAATTAAAAAGCCTGCATATTATTTTGCAGGCTTTTCTAGTATAATTGAAATTATGATATAATTTATTATGATTAAGATATTTATAATTAATGAGGTGATAAAGTGCAGTTTAAATATTTAAAACAACTATTATGTCTTTTTTTGATGATGATAGTAGTTTATGTACCGAATGTTGTTTTTGCTAGTTTAAATAAAACTATTATTTTTGTACCCCATGATAATAGACCGATTTCTTTTAAGCAGACAGCGGATAATATTCGTGATTTAGGATATGAAGTATTGACACCACCAGAAGAACTCTTAGGTAATAGAGAAAATCCTTATGCAAAACCAGAGGAGTTATCTAAATGGGTGATAGAAAATGCAAAAAAAGCTGATGCAGCAGTAATATCTTCAGATTCTATGGTTTATGGTAGTCTTGTTGCTTCAAGAAAACATAATTTAAGTGAAGATGTTGTTTTAGCTAGAGTGCATAATTTTGAAAAAATACATCAAGCAAATCCAAATATGAAATTATATGTATTTGGCTCAATTATGAGAACACCTCAAACAAGTGAAGCGTCAGGTAGTGAAGATGCAAATTATTATGCTCAATATGGTACAGATATTGCGCGTTATACTGCATTGAATGATAAATTAGAACAAGATGGACTAACACATAAAGAAAGAAAACAGTTACAGCAATATGAACAAAAAATACCAAAAGCAGCTCTAGATAATTGGCTTTCTCGTAGACAAGGTAATTTTTTAGTAAGTAAGAATTTAATTGATTTAGCTAGAAATGATGTGATTACTTATTTAGCATTAGGTTGTGATGATAATGCGAAATATTCACAGACAAATAAAGAACGCCGTGCGCTTGATAATTATGGCAGTGATTTAGGTGAGTTGAAATATCAATCAGTAGCTGGAATTGATGAAATTGGTTACGTTTTATTGACTAGAGCAGTGAATAATTTACAAGGTGATATTCCATTTGTGAGTGTTCATTATGCTAAAGGTACAGGAGAAAATACGATACCTGCATATTCTAATGAGCCAATTAAAAATTCTATAGCGACTCATATCAAAATGGCTGGCGGTATGAAAGTCAATAGCGATAAAAGAGCAGATTTGGTATTCATGGTTAATACTAATTTTGACGGTACAACAGGTGCAGCTAATGATTTAAATAATGTATATATACCAAACGAAAATATCATAGATTTTGTCAATATGGTCGATGAAGCTGTACAGGCTAATAAAAAAGTAGGTATTGGCGATATCACATTTGGTAATGGTTCTGATAATGCTTTAATGTTTAGTTTATATGGTAAGAATTTATTAGATAAATTAAATGCTTATTCAGGTTGGAATACACCTACAAATAGTACAGGTTATGCTTTGGCTATGGGCATGGGAGCAAATTATACAGATAGAGTGGGCATTTTAAAAATGCTTGAAGTCCGCTATTTAGATGATTGGCTCTATCAAGCAAATATCAGACAAGCTGTAGCGAATAGATTAAATTCCATGCCTGGTGAAGGCGATTATGGTAATACAAAAACTAGAACTTACCAGCAGAAAAATTAGCTACAGAAGCTTTACAGAAAATGATAGCTGATTATGGCTTAGAAAAATTTGAAGGTCAATCCTATGTGGCTGATGCGCAAATAAGATTTCCATGGCAACGTATGTTTGAAGCAGATATAATTTTCCCTGAAGAAAAAGTATCTGTAGAAGAAAAAATAGAAAAATAAATTATAGTTCACATAAAGCTCTATATTAAGTATAATAATTAATATTTAATATAGAGTTTTTATTTTATAGATGATATTTTGATTTAATTTATAAGTTTATTAAGGAGAATTTTAAATGTTTACACGAATTATATCGTTTATCAGTTCAAGTAGAAGAGATATTTTAATTTTATTTACAGCTTTATTTAATAGAAATACACCTAAGATGATAAAGACAATGACCATTGTAGCGTTTTTATATCTTATAAGTCCTATTGATTTTTTACCAGATATGATACCGGGACTGGGATTATTAGATGATGCAGTAGTTGTGCCGGGAATTCTATATGCAATGCTTCAGATGTTACCTGCTTCTGTTAGAGCAAAATCAGAAGCACAAGCAGATTATTTAGGGCCGAAAATGCCTTGGCTTTTAGCTATTTGTGGAATTTTTCTCATAGCATGGACTATATTTGTTTTTGTAGCGATTTATAATTTTATTTTTAATTAATTCAAGTAATTTAGGAGATGAAATTATGCGTTTATATATAGCTGAAAAACCAAGTATGGGAGCAGAGATTGCAAAATGTTTGACAGGTCCTGTGCAAAGAAAAGATGGATATTTAATAACTAAAGATGGAATTGTAACATGGGCTTTTGGTCATATTTTGCGTCAAGCTGAGCCAGAAGAATACAATGCTAAATATAAAAATTGGAAAGCTGAAGATTTACCGATTATACCAAAACAGTGGAAAATGATTATAGATGAGTCTTGCAAAAAGCAATTTGGTATTATTAAAAATCTTATTGATAAAGCTGATGAAATAGTTCATGCAGGCGACCCTGATAGAGAAGGGCAATTATTGATTGATGAAGTTCTAGATTATTTAAATTGTCAAAAACCTGTAAAGCGAATTTTATTAAATGCCTTAGACGAGGAAAGTATAAAAAAAGCTAATAAAGATTTGCGAGATAATCGAGATTTTTTGAATTTAAAAAATCTGCTTTAGCTAGAGCAAGAGCAGATTGGCTTATCGGTATGAATTTGTCTAGGGCATATACTTTGGCAGCAAGAAGAGCAGGGAAAAAAAGGTGTATTTGCTGTAGGTAGGGTAAAAACACCGACACTTGCTTTAGTTGTCCGCAGAGAACGCGAATTAAAAGATTTTAAACCAGTGGATTATTTCACGATAAAAGCGATATTTGCTCATCAAAATGGTGAATTTAGTGCCACATGGAAGCCTAAAGATACACAGGCGGGACTAGATTTTGAAAATCGTTTAATTGATGAAAATATAGCTAAAGCTTTAATCGGTAAATTTGCTCAAAAAACAGAAGCAGGAAAAATAACAGCTTATCAAAAAGCACAGAAAAAAGAAGCACAAAGATTGCCATTTTCTTTATCTAGTTTGCAAGTTTTGGCAGGTAAAAAATATGGATATGACCCGCAATTAGTATTAGATACTGCACAAAAATTATATGAGAAAAAATTGACGACATATCCACGTTCTGATTGTGAATATTTACCACAAAGCCAATTTAGTGATGCTAAGATTATTTTGCAGAATTTAGATAATATCAATGAAAAGCAGTTGGCTAATTGGGCAAAAAAATGTGATTTAAAAACGAAAAGTAGAGCATGGAATGATAAAAAAATTACAGCTCATCATGCGATTATTCCAACAAAAGTAAAAGTCAATTTAATGAGTTTGACTACAGAAGAAAGAAATATTTACTTTTTAATAGCTCAAGCATATATAGCACAATTTTATCCAGTTCATATTTATGACCAGACTAAAATCAGCATAGAATATATGCAAGAATTGTTTGTAACAAGTGGTAGAGTCGTAAAACAGATGGGCTGGAAAGAATTATATGTGCAAAATAATAAAGAAAAATCTTTAAATGAAGATGATAAAAAAGAAGATAAAGAAGATAATGAGGAAAAAGAAGAACAAAATTCATTGCCACTTATGAAAAAAGGCGATGAAGTAGAATATGTAAAAGGTGAATATGATAAAAAATCCACAAAACCACCAACTCGCTTTACAAGTTCGACACTGCTTGCAGGTATGAAAGATATTCATAAATATGTAAAAGATGTAGAAGTTAAGAAAAAATTAAAAGATATTTATGGTATTGGTACAGAAGCTACAAGAGCAACTATTATCGAAGATTTAGTAAAGAGAAATTTTTACAGCTTGAAGGTAAAAAGAAATATTTAGTGCCAACACAGTCGGCATATATTTTAATTGATGCACTGCCAGATGAAATGACATATCCAGATTCTACAGCTGTTTGGGAAGACTATCTTCATTCTTTATCTGAAGGTCAGGGAACAATTGAAGAATTTTTAGCTAAACAGGCAGAATTTACGCAGAATTTATGTATTAAAGCAACAAAGACAGTTTTGGTACAAGAGCATGAATATAAATGCCCTAGATGTAATCAAGGTATTTTAGTAAAACGCAAAGGGAAAAATGGTGAGTTTTGGGGCTGTTCTAACTTTCCTAATTGTCGCATGACTTGTAATGATGTAGATGGCAAGCCAGATATAGAAAAAACAAAATTTAATTTCAATAATTATCGACAAATGAGTTATAATAATAGTGATAAAAATTATATAAAATCTGGGCAAAATGAGATATTTCAGCAAGATAATCAATTGATTTCAGCTTGGGATTTAATCGCTAGAGAAAATACGAAAAAGATGAATTTTGCTCCTAAAGAAAAATTTTCAGCAATGCCTATAGAGAAAAATAAAAATACTAAAGCTACATCAAAATATTTATGTACGCGTTGTAAAGAAGGCAATTTACGTAGAATTCGCGGTAAAAATGGTTGGTTTTGGGCATGCTCAAATTATCCTCATTGTACAGCTACTTATGATGATAATAATGGAATTCCTGTGATATAGAAAGCTCAAAATACGTTGAACTAGTATATGAATTTTTAAATCTATTTAAAGAATTTTTATTAACTATACTAAAATGTAAATTAAAAGTAAATACAACGTAAAAATATTCAGATAAAGAAAAAGTTGAAAAATAACTTATGATTTTATATAATTATACTAGATTTAAATTTATACAATATAGGAGGTGAATTACCTGTTTCAATGTTAGTATAAATAGTTGATACAGGTAATTAATTATTGGAGCTAATTGAAGTTCTGTTGAAATTAATTTTAGTAGTATTTTTAGTGTTTATGAATGGTTTTTTCGTAGCGGCGGAATTTGCCCTTGTAAAAATTCGTTCCTCTCGTTTGGAAACGCTTTTACAAGAAGGTAATACACGAGCTAAATATGCCAAAAAGCTCACAGACCATTTAGATGCATCTTTATCAGTAACACAGTTAGGGATAACACTTGCATCCCTTGGGTTAGGTTGGGTTGGTGAGCCAGCTGTTGCAGCTTTATTAGTACCTGTTGTGCAGTTCTTTGGCTTTGGTGAAGATTTTGCTCATTCTATAGCACTTGTGGTAGGTTTCTCTCTCATTACAGCAATGCATATCATTTTAGGTGAATTAGCACCAAAATCTATGGCTATTCAAAAAGCAGAAACTGTAACGCTTAATATTTCAATACCAATGCTTATTTTCCACAAAATTATGTGGCCGGCTGTATGGATTTTAAACCATGTAGCTAACTGGGTAATAATTCGCCTTGGTTTTGAAGTGGCAAGTGAAGGTGAAGAAGCTCATAGTGAAGAAGAAATTCGCTTGTTGATGGAAGAAAGTCATAAACATGGATATATTGATAAAACAGAATTGACTTTTGTAGATAATGTATTTGATTTATCTAATCTTACAGTTAGAGAGATTATGATCCCTCGAACAGATATGATTTGTTTGTATTTAGAAGACTCTTTTGATGAAAATGTAAAAAAAGCGTTGACTGAACAGATGACAAGATATCCTGTTTGTATTGAAGATAAAGATAATATAGTAGGATTTTTGCATATAAAAGATTTATTAAATCCATTATATGCGCGCAAAAATATTGATATTAGGTCATTATTAAGAGAAGTTACTGTCGTACCAGAATCTATGCCAGTGCGTAATTTGTTAAAACTTATGCAAGGAAAACGTTTACAATTAGCTATTGTTGTAGATGAATATGGCGGTACAGCTGGTATGGTTACTTTAGAAGACATTGTTGAGGAAATTGTTGGTGAAATTCAAGATGAATTTGATGAAGAAAGACCAACAGTAGAAAAACGTACAGAGAAATTATATTCCCTTGATGCGAAAATGTTACTTGATGATGTAAATGAAATGTTTGGCACTAATATTGAAGAAGAAAATATAGATACTATCGGTGGTTGGCTTTCTACACAGGTGGATACTCCTCCACGTGTAGGTCAAAAAGCTAACTTTGGCGATGATGAATTCTTTGTCGAAGAAGTAGATAGAGTTCGTATTACGCGCGTATTAGTAAAATTAAATCATACTGTAGATGGAAATACAGATATTTAAAAGGTTGCGAATATGTTTATATTTTAGTATAAGCATTTCTATATAGTTAATAATATGCATTATATTGTATATCAAAGAAGAAAAGGGGTAATTTGATATGTTAAAATCTATTGCAATCATGACTAGTGGTGGAGATAGCCCAGGAATGAATGCTGCAGCTCGTGCGGTAGTTCGTACAGCTCTTTATGAAGGAGTAAAAGTATTTGGTATCTATGATGGATACAAAGGTATGCTTGAAGATCGTATCGTAGAATTAAATTCTCAAAGCGTTAGTGATATTATCCAACGTGGTGGTACTTTCTTAGGTACAGCTCGTTGCCCAGAATTCAAACAAGAAGAAACTCGTAAAGAAGCTCTTAAAATTCTTCAAAGCCATGGCATTGAAGGTTTAGTTATTATCGGTGGTGATGGTAGCTTAACTGGTGGTTCTTTATTAAGCGATTTAGGTATGCCAATCGTTGGTCTTCCTGGTACTATCGATAATGATGTTTGGGGCTCTGATTATACTATCGGTGCTGATACTGCATTAAACACTATCTTAGATGCAATCAATAAACTTCGTGATACAGCATCTGCTCATCGTCGTATCATTGTTCTTGAAGTTATGGGTCGTAAATGTGGCTGGCTTGCTATGATGGCAGGTATCGCTGGTGGTGCAGAATATGTTCTCGTTCCAGAAGTTAAATATGACCTTAACAAAATTTGTGATGAACTCAAAACATCTTATGACAATGGTCGCCGTTATAGCATCGTTGTTGTTGCTGAAGGTGTAGGCAGTGCTGTAGATATCGGTAAAGAAATCGGTGAAAAAACTGGTATCGATACTCGTGTAACTGTATTAGGTCACGTTCAACGTGGTGGTTCTCCAACAGCTGAAGACCGTGTAAAAGCTAGTATGTTAGGTGAAAAAGCTGCTTTAGCACTTCTCAATGGTCAGTCTAATATCGTATTTGGTATCAACGAAGGTAAAGTTGTAGCTATTGACCTTCATGATTCTGTAAATAACAACAAAACATTAGACCCAGAACTAGTACGCTTAGCACGTGTATTATCTAAATAATAATTTAGGCTAAAAATAAAAGCATTAAAGTTTGATATGCACCCAAAATATTGGACATATTAATTAAGCTACTAATTGAGACTTAGTTCTGTATTCTACAGGACTAAGTCCTTTTAGTTTTATCTTTATCCGTTTTGTATTATAATATTTTATATAAGATTTTAACTCTTTTATAAAATCTTCAACGGATTTGAATTTTTTTAAATAGAATAATTCGCTTTTTAGTAAACCAAAGAAATTTTCTATTACGCATTATCTAAGCAATTGCCTTTTCGGCTC
>ENA-OQER01000529-OQER01000529.1-human-gut-metagenome-genome-assembly--contig:-NODE-529-length-20484-cov-2.471042_pt1 | contig 20484 bp, 18 predicted proteins | sample MGYA00242797_ERZ504639 | MGnify/ENA primary metagenome ERZ504639 (study PRJEB26092, sample SAMD00036306) | human gut metagenome | host: Homo sapiens | study: EMG produced TPA metagenomics assembly of...
TACGAATGCAAGACCTGCACATGATACAAACTGCGAATAATACATAGAGTGCTATATTATACACATCACCTGTATTTATTGTGTTATCTGATGACTGTCCGTTTCCTGTTGCTGCTACATCTTCATAGCATATAGCGTATGTAGAGAACTTATCTGTTGTAAATGTAATAACTCCGTTTTCGCAGCTTGTTTCAAGTGCCTCTGCTACACCATCATGAATTCTTACAACTGTATATTTTCTTTCTACAGATGAATCTGTATTCTTAAGACTTTCAGGAATATCAAGCTTAACAACAACTCCAGCAGCTGTTTCTGTTACTGATACTTCTTTGAGACTTCCAACTTTCTTTAATAATGTAAGATCAAGATATGCTCCAACTACACCATTGTTAAGAACTTCCTTAACTTTATCCTCCACAAGCTTCTTATCGCTTTCTGATACTGTAGCTGTTACGTCTTTGACCTCCATAGATACCGAAACTTTACTTCCGTTTTCTATTTCTTTCTTTTCCTCTTCTGTGAATGTGATTCCGCTCACTGGTACTTCGGCCTTTATATTGATGCCATCATCAGCCTTAATTACCGCATTTACCTTATCTGAATCTGATGTGCTTGGTGTATCGCTTGGTGTGCTTGGTGTATCACTTGGTGTGTTTGGTGTATCACTTGGTGTGTTTGGTGTATCACTTGGTGTGTTTGGTGTATCGCTTGGTGTGCTATTTCCTGGTTTATTATCTCCTGGTTTATTATCATCAGGTTTATTATCTCCCGGTTTATTATCATCAGGCTTAACATCTGAACCAGTTACTACCTTACCATCTACAACAAGCTTTATATCTGAGAATGTTACATCTGCCTGTCTTGCTACAAATAAACTACATATACATAATCTGCATCTATTGATGTAAGCTTGAAATCAAAACCACCTGATATAGCAGCATTATCGCCAAATGTACATGCGTATCCATCACTGTTACTCTCAATCTTAAGTGCATATGTCTTACCAGCCTCTACCGGATTCTCTAATTTACCACCATAGCCTAATGCGCCATCTTTTCTCTTAAAGCAGTTAGCTGTTCCCTGCTGGATACTTCCTGCTGCAACATAATCTCCAAGAGATGACTTATCATTAACATCAATATACATAGCATCTCTTGCCATAAGACCAAATGCCACCTGATTGTGTTTATTAATGCTGTTTACTGTTGCATTAGCTGTTATTACAAAGTTACTATCTGCTGGTACTTTATAATAATACATTGCCATTCCATCTGTTGTTGATGATATCTTTCCCTTACCATTAACAGCAATGTGAATGCTTCCATCTTCATTGCCCTCAAGTATAAACTTATCCTTAATAAGATTTGGGTCTCCGCCTATATCTCCAAATATTGAACCTTGAAAACGCCTGCATCTTTCCATAATTCACTCTGCTTAAGTTCTCCTGAATATTCAGCTTCCTTATAATCAGGATTAGACTTAAGTACATCAGCCTTAACAGGTGCTTCCTTAGCTGTTATATGTTCTGATATTCCAGCCACACCAAGTTCCTTAATTGTCTTAGTTACAAGATAAGCATTATATGTTCCACCATAAATGTTTGTATGTGTATTATCAACGCTTGTAGCCTTAGATGATGTCCATGCATGAAGGTTGACTGTCTCATCTGGTCCTAATGTATCATATAACTCTTTTGTCATCTTAGTCATATCAACAACTGGTATATTAAGTTCCTTACCAAGATTCCTTATAGACTGGGCATAATCTCCACCCTTGAAATCACCACTATCCTTTGTGATATGAAGATTACTGTCAGACCATTCTGCTGTAGCAGTTCTTCTTACTATAGGTGTACAGAGAATAACTGTTGTACCAGCTGCTGCGCAGGCTTAATATAGTTTTCATATAATGAGTTAGCAAATGAGCCAGCTGTCTTATAATCACCATTAGGGTCTGTATATCTGTCTGCTTCTGCCTTTTCATCATTATGACCAAAGCCTATAAGAAGATAATCACCCTGCTTCATACCGGCTGTAAGTTCTTTATACTCCTTATCATTAACATAGCTCTTAGAACTTCTTCCTGATAAAGCTATATTCTTCACTTCATATGTTCCATCAAGATACTTATCAATCTGTGTACCCCATCCATATCTTGGATAATAATAATTATCAGCAAAAGAACTTACTGTAGAATCACCTATTATCCATACTGTAGGCTTGCTGCTGTCTTTATTAACTGCATCATCAGCCATAGCCATAACGCTCCAGCCTATGCTCATAACAAGCAGAAGCAAAGCGCTAAGCAGACAACTTATACGTTTTCTGTTTCTTTTCTTCATCATAAATAACCTTCCCTTTCTTTTCTGGACAATCTGTCCTTTTTATGGAATTATAAAGTATGAACCAATGTCAAGGTCAATATCTTTTTGCATATTTAATAATGTATTGTACATAAATCCATACATTATTATATTTCAAAAAACATTCAGGCAAATAATATTCAAGCAAATAATATTCGAACGAATAATATTCAAGTATTCAAAAACCAGACACACAACAACCTAAGTCATTGTGTATCTGGCTTTATTCAATGCCAATCAATACTAATCAATTCTAATCATCACTAACACTAGTATCTATAACTATTATATTATTTATTAATCAGCCTTTTCTTTTTTCTATCTTCATTCACAAGAAGTACTATTCCAGCTAATGCCATTGTAAATGCCACACTATATCCCATCACGTGATATACATCTGCTGTTTTTACATCATCTTTAGAAGCATCTGGATTTTTATCGTCAGATGATATAGCATTGTCATCTTTCTTACTGTCACTACCTGACATAGCTCCATCATCTTTCTTATCGCTGCCACCCTGTTCTGGTGCTGGCGTTGGATCTGGTTCCGGCGTTGGGTCTGGTGCTGGCGTTGGATCTGGTTCCGGCGTTGGGTCTGGCGATGGTGTTGGGTCTGGTGCTGGCGTTGGGTCTGGCGATGGTGTTGGATCCGGCGCTGGTTTCTCACTCTTATTAAGTTCTTCATTCTTAGCACTTATTACACCTAAAAGGCTCTGGCCTTTTGTTGTCCAGTACACTGCATCTTCTGTGAAGCTGCCATTTGCATCTGCTGCTTTAGCAGTAAGCACTCCATTCTTATCAACAACAAACACCTGCTGTCCATCCGGATTAACACCCGCTACTCTGGATGGTGATTTAACAGCCTTTGAAAGTGATATATTCATATTCTGGATCTGCTGTGCAAAGAGTTCTGCTGTTATAAAACCACCAAGCTTATTGCTATGTGTGCTGTCTCCTGCTGACATAACCTGTGTACCATTAACAGACTTGCCATTAGCTGCCTTTTCATCTGCTTTGTATGCTTCCTCATACATATTCTTTGTTATCTCAAAACCATCAATAAGTAATACATCCTGTTCCTTTGCAAGCTGTTTAACTGCTTCAACATATGCATTATTTTTAGTTACAAGTGTTCCTGTTTCCGTATCTGTTGAATCATGATGTGGTTTGATAGTACCATCACTAGTATAATAAAGTCTTGATACTGGTGTTACAAGAACTGGTATTGCACCTGCTTCCTTTGCCGCATCAACATATTGCTTAAGATACCATTTATAAGTACCACCACAATCATATGAATAGAATGTATCTCCATACTTTGAAGTAAGTGATGATGGTGTTGCCACTTTAGTTCCTGCTGTTACCGGATATATTCCGTTGGCATCTGGCTGTCCAAGTGGTACATATCTATCTTCAATATATCCTTTTCCATTGGCACAGTCATTGTGTCCAAACTGTATAAACAGATAATCACCTGCTTTAATATTGGCTTTTATCTTATCTAATGAGCCTCATTGATAAAGTTTCTGCTGCTTCGTCCTCCATTGGCATAGTTCTGCACCTTAACCTTTGAAGCATCAAAGAACGCCTGTAAATATTCGCCCCATGAACCTTCAGCCTGGGCCTTACCGCTCATATACATACCTGATGCTGAATAATCCTTAACAGTTGAATCACCTGCTAAAAATACATTTACTCCATCACCAAGTTCTATATCTGTTGAACCTGTAGGATCTTCATATCCATCTCTTACATATGCCTCTGCCTTATATTTTACTGCTTCTGACTTAACACCACTTAAGTTCTCTGGCACAACTTCAACTTCAATATGCTTTCCAATAGCATCCTTAGAAATCTTATATGTATTATCCGCATTGGCAGTTGACGATTTTACAAGTGTTCTGCTGCCATCCTCATTAACAATATACCAGTGGATTACTGATGCATCATTTTTATCATTCTTCTCTCCAAGCGAGTATATAACAGTAAGAGTATGTCCTGGATATGGTGCATTGATATCTCCATTATCAACAAGATATGGTTTTTTTACAAATGCTACTGTGCTCTCATCAGCCACATAAGCATCAGGTGTCCAGCCTGAAAGATAATCATTCACAACATCTTTCTTTGCAACACTTTCATCTGTTGTAACTCCTGTTACTCTCTTAGAAACATCTACTGCTGTTCCATCTGTATAACTGAATTATATTCTGTATAACCAGCCTTCTCCGGCTTATTGCCAGACATTTCAAACCAGCTTCATCCTTAATGTAACTACCATTTATCTTAGTATTAAGGAATGTTACCTTTGCATCCTGACCCCAAGGTCTTCCAAGATATCCTGCACTTACCTCAAGTTTATCACTGCCTGTTATTGTACAGTTTCTAAATACATAGCCAATCTTAGTTGCTGCAGCAGAGGTTGGCTTATGTGCTGTAATATAACCACCTGTAGAGCCAGCACTGTAACCTGCGAATCTAAGCTCACATCCATCAAACACTGCGTTTCCATCACCAAATATGTAATCTGTATTACCCTCTATATGGCAGTTTTTAAAGTACATATTAGTTGCTGAATTACCAGTATATAATGTATCCTGGCTTCCAAGAAATGCACAGTCTGTGAATTCAACCTTATCAGCTTCTATAGCCATAGCTGTTGCTCTTTCTGTTGCTGCCTTTGATGTAACATCTGTTGCGTAGTTTCTGTCTGGATTCTTATTTTCTGTAGGTGTCACACCATCTTCTATTTCTTCATCTGTTAAATAACGGTTAAACGAAGCTTCAAATGTGATTCCATCAGCACTGAATCCTGTTGCTGTATTTTTAAGCAGTACTGAACAGCCCCATTTTGCTGCAGCTGCCTTCTCGTACTTGTCATACGCATTTTCAGCATTATAATAACCTTTAGAATCTATGCTGTAATACTCATATCCTATTCCATAATACCATGTAAGAAGTACTTCTTTACCTGATGACTTTTCATCATTAACAAGTCTTACATATGGAGTTGATATAATAACCTGTTCTCTATATGTACCAGGTGCAATATGAATAGTAACTCCATTATTCTCATCAGGAGCAGGTGTCATTAATGATACTGCTGATACTGCTTCTTTTACTGTATTATAGTTTACATTTCCTTTTTCTTTATATCCGACATATATATCAGATACTCTTTCAATCTGTTCCTTATCTTTAGTTGACACCATTAAGATATCTTTAGTTACATCTGCATCATTGACTACTATATGTGTTGTTGTTCTATATCCATCAGCTACTGCTTCAACTTCATATGAACCATTTCTTAAAGAAACTTCATATCCATCTGATGTAACCTTTCCTGTATACACATATTTGTCATCAACATTGATAAACTTAATATCTGTAACTGCTGCTTTAGCATCTATATCTGTAAATCTACCTGTTACCTTATATAACTTCTTAGCAGAAACGCTTATATCTTTAGAGTAATCTGTCTGGCCTGTAACCTCTTTACCATCAGCTACTTCATAATCATTAACTCCACTAAGCTCAACTGTATACTTAACATCAGGCTCAAGTGTTGCTTTGAAAGCTTTGTTATCATCAAGCTTAAGAACTACATCATCTGCTAATGAAGATGGGTCTGCTACGAGCTTAACTGATAATCCCGATGTATCATAATCTGCTGCAAATCCTGTAACCTTTCCTGTATATGTATATACTTTCTTTTCTTCTACCTTTAATGTAACTCCTGTCTTGCCTGTCAGAGCTTCATCTACAGTTGTTGTAACATTCTTTGTATCAACGGAAAATCCATATCCTGCTACTCCGGATAAAACTGCTGTATAATCACAACCTGCTGCAAGTGTAGCTGTAAATGTATTGCCTTTTACATCTGCATCATATGTGATATCGTTAACATCATCCTTAAATAAAACCTTCAGACCGCTTACCTGTACGCCTTCTATTGTTCCACTGACTTTTACTCCCGGAATTCTTACCACCCTGTTATATATAGGTTTTCCTGCTGCTGCATCTGTATACACCTTATATGAACCACTATACTTAGCTACAAATTCATACTTAGCGCCCTTGTTAGTAAAGCTTGCTTTTTCTACCTGTTCATTATCTTCACCAAGATACTTAAAAAGAAGTGTTCCATTAGCAGCATTGCTTGATGCCATGTATACAACTATCTTATCTCCGGCTTCTACATTGTTAATAGCAATGTATCTTCTTCCTTCTCCTCCTGTACCATTACAGTAGTACATACCGGATGCTGTATATCCATCATCATATGCTGTTGTTGCTAACGCATTGCTTCCATAGTTTTTGCCTGATGCCGAGAATAATCTGTCATTGGCATTATGATTGATTGTAAGATCACCAAATGTTGTTTCTCCGGCAACGAATTTACCATCCTTTGAAACATTGTCACAATTCTCCCAGTCAGCAGCAGTAATATGATTATTATACTTATCTGTATCTGCTTCCTGTACTGTGCCCATGTCCCATACGTCAATCTTTCTTGTTGACGCTTTTGATTCTGCTGCAAATGCAGTTACGTCTATGCTTGTAACAAGCATAAGTACTGCACACAAAAGACTGCTAAGACGTCTTTTAGTTGTTTTGCGCATATTGACCTCCCTTTCTGCCTTTAAAGGCATTATAACATTATATATCTGCATGGATACTGTCAGGGTCTGTTTATAAAACCTTTTTTGATATCCATAATACAAACTATAAAGTATGAACCAATGTCAAGGTCAATATCTTTTACATATTTAATAAAGAATTGTTTTTATATGCGAACATAATATCTCATAATTCACTGTTTTTCATGCCGTACAGGAACACTCATAAGAATATACATCACATGATCATCACTATCATCATCCTTAACCTTTGTTATAACTATACCTGTTATATCGCCATCAAGGACAAGATTATGCTCTTTCATATACGCAAGATGACGCCCTATCATAATCTCCTTAATCTCATCCTGTGAATAATCATATATACTGCTTAACCTTGCCGGCACCTTTGATATACCCATAACTGACGGCTTAGGAATATACTTCTGTGCATATTGGTTAATATGAAGATGATACTTTTCAAGATGCTCTTCCTTAATCGAATAACCACAGCTTACAGTAAAACGTCCTGCTTTCATCTCACTCTCAGGAATTATGTATATATGCTGTATTTCTGGTGAATTGTATAAAAACTCGCTTAGCTGCTCCAGTCTTTCTGGCTCCTGAAGCAGCTTTCCGCCATTCTTATATAAAACATAATACATAGGAAGACTTTGTTTTTCATATATATCTGTATTAGCTGCCGCCTTATTCATAAGCACACAGTCATCCTTAAGCCTGTGTCTTAAATACGTCATATAGGCTATCTGCCTATCCATCTGCTGCATGTGTTCCTGACACGCCTCTATAGTTTCACCAAGCGTATAATTCTGCATCTTACTTATCTGCTCATGCGTAAACCATACTTTATATGCATTTTAGCATTGAGCACACCAAAAACTCCGTCATCATCATAATACCTGTATCCGCTGTTCTCATCCCTCACAGCAGATATATAACCCATATCCTCATATCTTCTCACCGTATTTGTAGATACACCAAGAAGTTTTGCAAGATCACTTATCTTATACCTCATATATCTTTTGCCTCTTTCATTTGTACACATTTCTTTATATCATCATAATATCAGTACTATAATACTATTTCAATACTGTTTAAAGACAACATTTCCATAATCCAGACTATATCATGCCCGCTTACATAAGCTCAGCTATGCCTGACAGTCTCACATATCTGTCTGATATACGGTACCATGTCGGAAAATCAACGACTCCTGTCTGTGGCATATTGTTAATCCTCTGAAACTGTCTTACCGCTTCTGCTGTCTGCTCTCCATATATTCCATCAACTGACAATGGTGGTATAGCCTTGTAATAATCTCCTATGAGATTCAGCTGCTCCTGAAGCTGTCTTACTTCTGACCCGATGACCCTATATCAAGATTGGCACCAGGCCATGATGAAGGAATACCCTGTATCTGCTCTGCTGTATTTATATACATATCATCGCCATAATAATATCTTAATATATCGATTGATGAATATCCCTGGTCACCAAGATACTTACTTCCCCACTGTGTCATCCAGTTCGGACAGCTTGATTTTTTTCCATCACAGTACTGTGTAAGTATTGGCTGCTTAACATTCGGACGTGAAAGATAATTATCAAATATTTCATCTACTACATTTGATATACTCTCAAATATATTTCTGCCATTCACCCATTTATGATCAAATGCTGTTGAAGATGTTATAGTAAAATTATAACTCTGGTTTCTATACCATTCTGTATACACCCTGTTCAATGTAAATGACATGATTGCAAGTATATTAGCCTCTAACGTCTGCCTTGGCCATGTTGAATATATCTCGCTGCTTGCAACATTTTTAATATAATCCTTATACCTGACATAATAATCAAGCGCCGTTGAATCAGTAGGAACACCATCATGCACAACTATAGTTTCAGGAATAACAACACGGCTTAGTACTATCTCACCAGACTGGTTAAGTGGCTTTATCTCACTCTCTGGTATCTTGGCTGGATAGTTTCCATACAGGGTATTAACCGGAATAACTATGTTATCTTCCGCAACTGCATACTCATTTTCATTAAGATATACATCCTGTATACTCGTTTCCCCTGAAAAGACATCTATTCCGGATATGTTAGTCTCCTCATATCCGTTGGCACTGACATCAATCGTATATTCTGCAAATGGCTGTTTTTCCCCTGGCTCCATGCTGTACTCTATCGGTGGTGCTAAAAGTTCATCAAGATTAACCGCCCCCTCTGAATCTGTTACAAGTTCATTTATTATAGAATCCGGATTACCTGTATATGACAAAGTGATTCTTGCATTTGCAAGTGGTGCTCCCTGCTGTTTATCATATACATTTATGTGCATCTTCCCTTTATCTATCATATCCTGTGGTGTTTCCATAGTATGAACATACACCATTATACCCCCATTCTGTATACACCTATATACACAAAATCAATATTTTTTCATTATTATATGTATCTTTATATATTTTTATGAATAAAATAAAATGATAATTCCTTTAGGAGCGGATATGTCAAAATATAAAGTAGCTCTTGATGCAGGTCATGGTGGCAGCGATCCTGGTGCTGTTTATAATGACAGACAGGAAAAAGATGATACCCTCGACCTGACTCTGGCCGTCGGCGATATTCTTAAAAAAAATGGAGTTGATGTTTTCTATACAAGAACTAACGACGAATATGAGACACCTTTTAAAAAGGCAACTGATGCTAACAACTCAGGTGCTGATCTTTCGTGTCAATACATCGAAACTCTTCTGAAAAGCCCAACCAGTATTCTGGTGTTGAAACTCTTGTATACAATGATTCAGACTTAAGTCAGAGGTTGCAAGAAACATAAACAACCAGCTTGAGAATGTTGGATTTAAGAATCTGGGAGTTGATACCCGAAAAAATCTTGTGGTACTTAAGAGAACTAAGATGCCAGCTGTCCTTGTTGAAGCAGGCTTTATAAATAATGAAAAAGATAATTATATATTTGACCAGGAATTCGATAAGGTTGCAAATGCTATAGCTGATGGAATATTAGAAAGCCTCCCTATTGGTTCACGCAACTCTAATACTCACCATTCAAACAGCAGCTACAACAAAGCTAACAACTCCAATAATACCAGCAGTTCCAATAATACCAATAGTTCCAACAATACCAACAGCTCCAACAATACCAATAATTCCAGCAACGCCAGCAATATCAACAGTTCCAGCAATGCCAGCAATTTAGGAGCTTCTAGTACTTTCTATGATTCTAGTAGTTTCGGAAATTCCGGCCATTCCGGTAATTTCGGCAACTCCGGCAATTCTTATAATTCCGGCAGTTCCTATAATTCCGGTAATTTCATCGGCACAAGCAGTTCTATTAATAGTGATAATGCCTCTTATAGATATGATATAACTCCAAAAACAGAGACAGAAAGTATTACAGAAGGTATTAACAACTCTGATAATTATACTGCTGACACCGGATATAATCTCTGCAATGATAACTCCTGCAACAGCCTACACAATAACTCCTGCAGCAACACCTGCAATAATTCATATATACATCAGCTCTCTACCGGGTTCAGACTGGTGCATACCACAATAAAGATAATGCAGACCGCTTATTAAACTCTCTACTTATAGATGCTTCCCAGCCTTTATAATATATGAAGATGGTACTATAAGGTACAGGTAGGTGCATTTGCCGAACTATCCAATGCAATCAAAATGGAACGACGGCTAAGAAGATTTCATTATAGTACCTATATCGTTGTTTAGGTAAATTAATTACTATGTTGATAAACAGACGTTATAAAACTTTAGTAGTTTTATATTAAGTAATGCTTTAGTTATCAGAAAGCTGATTGGGTATTTCTAATCACAATCAGCTTTCAAAATATGACTCTGATTGCTATTTTCTCATATAGGTCACAATCCCAATATATAACTCAATTTTTCTACTGAACACTTCAACAAATCTCTCCAACAAAAGCTAACAAGCACAAGGGGGATTGCGTGTAAAAGCACTCAATCCCCCTGCATTCCCCATCTGTGGTTCCCCCGTTGTTTTGGTAAGATTTTTATTATTATATTTCCTAGTTATGCATCCTATACAATGCCCTCCTGATAACAACCCCCGGTGGCATACCAAGAACGTCCTAGAAACGCCCTCATAACATATTAATAGCTTCCTTATAACATACTAGGAATATCTTGATAACATACTAATATCTTCCTTATAGCAGCCTAAGAACATCCCTATATCCTTCTTATAGCACCCTCTACTCAGCCCTATAGATTGTTGCACCATGCCATTCTATTGAATCAATATCCTCAACGGCAACTACCTTCTTTAATCCATAGGTGATATCATACAGCTTTGTCTTTGCATTTCCTGATAAATCAGATAACTTAGTATCTGCCTCTACAACTGTGCCATTCTTAAGTGTTACTGTTAGAGCATTTCCTTTTTCAACTCCGAAGTACTTAAAGTCAATATCTCCAGTTCCCTTAAGAGCCACCTCGAATCCATTAGATTGAAGATCTGTGATTGTCAGATATTCGCCATCCTTGTATACTGACGGAACCTGTACATCCGGCTTTGAACATATAACTCCTGTACTACTGTCTTCAACCTGTGTTTCAAATGACCATTCGCCTGTTGCTATCTGTCTTTCTTCATGTTTTTCCTTATCTTCTGCTGCATACGCGCATCTTAAGTTTTCTGTTGATATTGTTATAGTACTTCCTACGAATTTAGTACCATCCCTGTAATCAAGATTCATCTCTGCATATATTTCTGTTCCATCCTCTGACATTCCATTAAAGAATATTGGCAGATATCCTGATCTGGAATCTGTGATAGAGTTGCCATTTAAGCTTACATGGGCTTTCTCAAAGTTGAACGAACCTATTATTGGCTTCATATCGCTTTCGTCATTAGGAATAATAGGGCTTCCATCCTTTGACTTAAATGTTAAGCTTACATAGAATCTTGAACCACTTGCAACATAATTGCCCCATATAACATCTACTGTTGAATCCTTTGAATTCTCCATATTATTACTGCTATATACACTTACTGTACTGTCATCATCCATATGAGATGAGAAGTTAACATTGCTTTGTGGCTTAAGATATTTCTGGTATGCATATGCTCCTGTATAAGTAATTCCTGATACTGCAAACACAACCGCTGCTGCCGCCGCAATATTTCTATACACCTTATACTTCTTATTCTTTTTTAAGTTTACACGCTTATTCCTTGTTGCTTTGCCTGCTCTACCCATTCCTGATTAATATAATTCATTGAATTAAACAGCTTATTCTTATCCATAAATACCTCCATTCTGTTGCCTCTACGCAACCCCTTAATTCATAACTCAACATCATTATTCTCAAGAAAAAGCTTAAGCTCTTTTCTCATTCTGTGAAGTGTTACCTTTACTGTGCTTTCACTTTTTCCTTGTAGCTGTGCTATCGTTCTGATTGGTTCTGAATACCAGTACCTTTGTATAAACATATTTCTCTTCTGGACTGGAACACCCTTTAAAAACTGGTCAAGCAACTCTCCAAGCCTCTCTTCATCCCCATCTGGTAAATTATCCTCTCTGCCGATGCATTGTTCCATCTCTGATGTAAGCTCTATTACATTGGAACTCCTCTTTAATGCTTTATCGTGCTCTATTCTTTTACATATCAGATGTCTGCAGATAGTCGCTGAATATGCAAAAAGATATTTAGGTCTGTTCTGAGGGACTGACTTCCACACTTCATAAAATGTATCATTCACACACTCTCTGGCATCCTCTTCACTATCCAACATATTCATAGCCAGTCTCATAAGCGGCCTCTGATACTTATCCATCAGCTCACTCATAACACTCTCATCTCTGTTGACTATTAAATCAATTATTTCTTCTTCGCTGCGCACTTTTTATTTTTCCTTAATTCAGATTTTTGAAAGCTTTCACATATATAGTACGATTTTATTTCATAAGGTTACATTTCTCTGACTTTTATTCATATAATGATACCAGGGTCAAAAGGTCTAAACCCACATGAGCTTGCTCATAGGTGGGTGAGCGACCTTGGAACCCGCCCCGATATGAGCATAAAAAGTGGATGATAATCCCACGATATGCGAATATTGGGAGAATTGTGGGAGTGCGTAGCACGGAACAATTCGTAGGTATCAAAGTCGGGGGCTTTTGACCCCGACATCATATAACCTTTAACCCAAACGCAACTGCTAACAAAAATTCCCGGACAGATTATTAATAGCCTTATCTGTCCGGGAAAATATTATAATTATCAACGCATTACAGCATCAGCTCTTTCTTATATCACCATTCGCCTCAAGCTTAAGATTATGGCTTCTATAACTTATATCAGCCGCTATGCCATACTTTATATTATTCATATCCTGCGTATCTAACTGTAGGTTACATTCACATAATTGTTATTTATAACTGCTGTTGTTACCATAATATGCATACTATCATATAGCTTGTCTTCACCTGTGAAGCTTATATTAATATTGCCTATCTGCTGTTTATTATTATCACTTTCCTGATAATCACTAGCATCATTGGCATCAGCACCCATCCGGTTGAACACAAGCTCTATTCCTGTCAGTCTGTCCTGACTATCCATGCTTATATTATATGTTGTATACACACCCTCTGCATATTCACTAAACCTGCTCTTCATCTTATCAGCGGTTATTCCATGAACATTAAACAAGGAAATGTATGGAAGAATAACCGGATCCTTATACATTTCTTCAACAAATGTATTAAACCCAGCTATTAATGCTTTATCGCTTATAGCTGCACTATCCTTAACAGCTACTTTATACCCTTCCATAACGTGTGTCAGAGCTGCCCTTAATATCGGTTCTGTCTGGCTAGAGTCAATTTTGGCAAGACCATATTTTAGTATATCATTCTTATCTACTACCAGTGTGCCATCTTTGACCTTGGGCATATCCAGTACCATATTATTATTTGTAGTAACTATGCTATATTTCTGACTTCTATTATATGCATCTGGTCTGTAATCCACACCATCATAAACACACTCCGATACGGTTATCGCACCTTCATATGTATGATTCCCCATAGGATCAAGCTGGCTTATTTTGTCGATATAATTCTCTATAATGCTTTCAAGTATCTTCTGTGACTGTTGAATAACTCTTAGTGTCTTCTCCTCTTGTGATGCATATAGGTGTGGAATTCCATACCACACAGTCAGCCCGGTAATTATGGCAGCCATAAGCACAACTGTAATTATACGCCTTATTTTCCACATTTTTTTATTCATGCTAATCCTCTCTTCCGGTCATATATCGCACAGATAAGGATATGCTTCTGCACACCAGTGCATCTATCTATGCGTTATCCTGCATATCACTCACTTTCCGCTTACTTATCGCTTACCTATCACTTAATTATCACTTACTTTTCCTTCTGATAGCAGACGAATTCATAGCATATGTCAAAGTAAGTATGTTCTTCACTTCTGGCCGTAACCCTCCAGCCATCAAGCTTATCAAAATCTGTGATATATGTGTCTGCCTGATACTTATAATCTACTCTTGTTATATGTGCTGTATCACAATATGGAAGAAACTGTTCATATATCTGTCCGCCACCTATTATATAGACATCCTTACTGTCATAGCTTTTAAGCTGTTCCAGCACCTCTTGAACACTATGGCATATAAGCACATCCTTAGCTTTATAATTCAGGTTATTAGTCAGTACTATGTTCTTTCTGCCCTCAAGTGCTGACTGGTTAGGAAGGCCTTCATAGGTCTTTCTTCCCATAACTACAACCTTTCCATATGTTTCCCCACGAAACAGCTTCTTATCCTCCGGGATATCCACAAGAAGTCTTCCATTATTACCAATCGCCCAGTTATTATCTGCAAGTGCTATTATATTCATATCAATCCTCTTTCCTGTATTACAGCTTTCCGCCAACCCATGCCGGTACATAACCTTTAACTTTAATACCCTCCTGAGTATATTCTTCACTTTCAAGCTGTCCATATTCTCTTATAAGCTGAAGCTTTCCTGCCTCACTATATGGAAATACCCTTTCTATCTGGATTCTGCTCTTAAGAATAATATCCTGTATATCCATCAGGAAACTATCAAGTCCCATACCAGTTTTTGCTGATATATTCTCTACATAATCAGCTTTACTATCTTTAAGTATAGGTATCTCATCGAATTCATCACATTTGTTAAAGAGTGTAATAACCGCTTATCGCCTACATCCAGCTGTTTAAGAGTATCGTATACCGTTGCCATGTGTCTCTCATAATCATCATTAGAACAGTCAACAACGTGTACTATCATATCTGCATATTTAGCTTCTTCAAGTGTACTCCTGAAGGCCTCAATAAGATTATGCGGAAGCTTTCTTATGAATCCGACTGTATCTGTTAAAAGCACTTTTTCACCATTCGCAAGTTTAAGTGCCCTTGTCGTAGGATCAAGTGTTGCAAACAGCTTGTCTTCTGATAACACACCAGCATCTGTAAGTCTGTTAAGAAGTGTTGACTTTCCTGCATTAGTATACCCTACTATGGCAGCCACAGGTGTTGAACTGTTCTCTCTGTTCTGCCTTTGTATATCACGATGGCTTTTTATTTCTTTTAATTCTGCTGATAAGTGGGATATTCTGTCACGTATTATTCTTCGGTCTGTTTCTATCTTCTTCTCACCAGGACCTCTTGTTCCTATACCACCACCAAGTCTTGACAGTGTTGTTCCAAGACCTGCAAGTCTTGTTGACCTGTACTTAAGCTGTGCCATCTCAACCTGTATCTTGCCTTCACTTGATGACGCTCTTGCTGCAAATATATCTAATATAACCATAGTTCTGTCCATAATCTTTGTATCAAGAACATCTTCAAGGTTCCTTAACTGTGCAGGAGACAGCTCATCATCACATATAATACCTGTTGCTCCAAGCTCCTGTATCATAGCTCTTAACTCTTCAAGCTTTCCTTTTCCTATATAAGTTGCAGGATGGAAGCTGTCTCTTGGCTGTATCATCTTTCCAACTGTAACTGCCCCTGCTGTCTTTGCAAGCTCAGATAGCTCCTCAAGTGATTTCTCACAATCATCTGCCGGGTCAAGCTCCACACCTACAAGTATAACTTTTTCCTGCTCTTCATCTGTTACATATATCGCCATATGTTCCTCATTTCTATCATTTTTTATTATCACATTACTTATTCATTATGACATTTATTCATAGCATTATTTATCCGTTATGTCATCTATTCTTTGTATTATCACATACAACATATTTTATAATGCACTGTCATTACTATCTTTAGCTGTCTGCTTAGATGTTTCAGCTCTTGATGATATATAATCACTCAGATAATTCGATACTTCCTTTTCCTCTGAATATCCTAGTATATTCCTGCTATATCACCAGCTTCTTTCATACTCCATGATGCAATCTCTTTTCTTACCTCAAGCACACGGCTTACACCGACTGAAAACTCATCAAGACCAAAAGATAAAAGCAGTGGTATCATGCGTTCATCTGCTGCCGCCTCACCACACATACCTACATCAATACCTGCGTTATGCGCACATTCTATTATTCTTTTAATGCTTCTTAGAACTGCCGGATTAAGTGCCGAATACAGATATGAAACATTTTCGTTACCTCTGTCAACAGCAAGCGTATACTGCGTAAGATCATTAGTTCCTATTGAGAAGAAATCGACCTGCCTTGCAAGAACATCTGCCATAATAGCCGCTGCTGGTGTTTCTACCATAATACCAACTTTAATATCAGTATCATACTTAATATCCTTCTTATCAAGATCCCTGCATATTCCTGCTATAATCTTTTTAACCTCGTTGACCTCTGAAACCGATGTTATCATAGGTATCATAATTCTGATATTACCGTAAGCACTAGCCCTTAATATAGCCCTTAACTGTGTCGTAAAAACATCTATCCTGTCAAGGCAGAATCTTATCGCCCTGTATCCTAAGAATGGGTTAGTTTCTTTAGACAATCCCATATATGGAATATCTTTATCTCCGCCGATATCAAGTGTTCTTATAGTAAGTTCCCTTCCATCAAGAAGAACTGCTGCTTTCTTATATTCTGTAAACTGTTCTTCTTCTGTTGGAAGCTTGCTTCCATTCATAAAAAGAAATTCAGTCCTGAACAGTCCCACACCTTCTGCACCATCTGACTGCCTTTGCAGCATCAAGTGCATTGCCTATATTAGCAGCCAGCATCACACGTCTGCCATCTTTAGTAACTGTTTGTTTATTGATATATTTCTTAAGTTCTATAACACTCTCATCGTACTGTTTTTTCTTTCTGGCGTATATCTTTTTAGTTATGTCACTTGGAGATACAAACACTTCACCATATGCACCATCAACTATTATGTCTTCTCCATCCTTAACCTCACTGCATATACCCTTTACACTAAGAACTGCTGGTATCTCCAAAGCTCTTGCAAGTATCGACGCATGTGAGGTGTCTCCACCTTTTTCAGATATAATGCCTGCTATATGCACAGTATCCATATTCGCTGTCATAGATGGATGTATCTCATCAGCTATAATAATCGTGTTATCAGGAAGCTGCGTAAGATCAATACTCTTAACACCAAGAAGTATTGCTGTCAATCTCTCCCTCATATCTTCAATATCTGTTACACGCTGGGCTATAGCCTCGTTATCCATACTTAGAAACAGCTGCTTCAAAGATTCGCAGGCCTCATAAAGGGCTGCCTCTGCATTAATATTATTCTTCTTTATAATATTACAAACCTCTGACGTAAGCTGTATATCACCAGCTAAATATTCCTGGTTCTTAAGAACAAGTGCATTCTTATCATCGCCGTTTAACTTAGCTGTCAGCTTCTCTATGAATTCGTCTGTCTCCTTTATGAATGTGTCCACTCCATCCTTGTATCTTTGAAGTTCTACATCTACATCATCTCTCTTCAATCTCTTTTCTGGCTGCATCACGGTCTTCTACCGATGTAAATAATGCCTGGATCTTATCTACCGGCTGATTCATCTCTTCAAACTTTGCCCTCACATCATCCACGGGTACACGCGTAGACGTAATATAATCCGCCATCGCCGGTATATTCAGATACTTGTCAATTCTGGTCAGTGCCTCTTTGGATGCATATCCAATGCCATGATAGTAAATCTCTCTGAACGTATCATAACGTTCAAATATAGTCAAAATTACTTCTGCAATATCATACGCAAGAAGTTCTTCCACGATCACCTCGTTCTTCTCCATATCAATGACTCTTGCTCCATTTGCGGTAACTGCATAACGAATTTCCTGCAGTCCGGTCAGCTCTTTCGGAATACCGGAAAAAGGTCTTCCTGTCGCCGGCATGACAATGATTCCCTGTTCTGCCGCTCTTTTCAGTACATCTTTCGTGTATGCGGTCAGTTCTTTATTCGTCTTCAGTAAGTTCCATCTAAATCCATACCGATCATTCTGATCTTATTCTTCATATGTAACTAATTCCTTTCTTTCTCTTGAGACCGGTACAGATTCTTACTGATCTTATTCTCGCCCTGTTCATAAGCCTGTTCCCCGTGATCGATCATCTTCTGAACAGTCTCTTTATTGCCTGCAGGTGCAAAAAAGAACCACATCCTTTCTCGGAATCATAATGATCAGATCATCCTCTAATTTGTCTGCACACACCTGCCAGATATGTTTGAAACATACGGAACTTGCTTCATGATGTCCGTCTGCCACAATTCCAAATCCTCCGTACCAGGTATTCGCAACTACAAATTCTACATCTCTGTTCAGATTTTCACAAGACTTATGATACAATTCTATGATATCACATTCCGGCGGAAGCATATTGTCTTTTTAATATCTCATATGCATCTTCGGCCCTTTTGATTGCAAATACAACATTCAAATCCCCAAGAAAACTAATTACCGGAGCATCTTTTTTTAGAAAAAATGTTTTCCGTTCAATGCATGTGAATCTGTAAGCTCTGTTTTACCCACGGATAGATCTTATCGCAGATATTTTCATATTTATAATTTTTCTTCTTCATATTTTTTCATATTAAATATTCCTCTCTCACTTAGACATTCTCATCATTTATTTTATACACAAATCTCCTCTATGTAAACCTTTTCCGGATTTGTTTATATAAAGTTTTAAAATAGCTTTAATCTGTCGAAAGAAACAAAAAAACTTCTGTCTCTTCTTATGTTTCCGGTCAAAAAATTTGCTTTATCTTATGTTTTGTAGTATAATAGATACGCATTCGCGAAAAGGGAAAGGATATGTTTATGATAAGTATGAAAAAGAAACGAGCATTACGATCGGCTTTGGCAATTACCATCTGTACCGTAACAATTGCTTCTGTTAATACTCCAGTATATTCGGCACCTTCCACAGATGAATTGGAAAGTACCACCTCTGGTTTAAAAGGTGAGTTAAATGATTTGAACAGCCAGTTATCTTCCTTAAGTAAGGAACTGGACAATACTTCAAGCCAGATTGAGGATTTATCTGCTAAGGTTGAAAAATCCAAGCTGGATCTCGCTTCTGCGCAGCTTGATGAAGAAGCGCAGTATGATTCGATGAAAGACCGAATCAAATTCATGTATGAAGGCGGCGGCGCATCTCTGGTTCAGATTCTTCTTACTTCAGAAAGTATGGGAGATTTCCTGAACAAGGCTGAATATGTTGCCACTATTAGTCAGTATGATCGAAAGATGCTGGAAGAATTACAGCAGGTTCGCAGTAATGTAGAACAGAAACAGAATGACCTGGAACAGCAGCAAAGCAAGCTTTCCGGCCTCAGGAGACATTAACCAGCAAGCGTGATGAATTAAATTCAAAAATTCATCTACTTCCGGGGAACTGGCAGATTATCAGGCACAATTAGACCGTGCCAAAGCTGCTGAGGAAGCATTAAAGCTTGCACAGAACGATGAATCTCAGGATCTGTAAAGGCAGATGGCACAAAAAAATACTGAGACAAGCAACACTAATACCAATACAAATAACGCGAATAAAAATAATCAGACAGCATCAACAAATACAAATAACACAAATAAGAACAACACTACCAACACTAATTCTCCAACTATTAATAATGGTAATTCAACTCCGGCTTCAACCACAGATGTTGCCCTGTTAGCGGCAATTCTCCAGTGTGAAGCAGGCGGTTATGACGGAATGTTAGCCGTTGCAACTGTTATAATGAACCGTGTGGCAAGTCCGGCATATCCGAACAATTTGCGCGCAGTCATTTACCAGTCCGGTCAGTTTGCCCCAACCTGGAACGGTTTCATCAGCGCTTTCCGGAATACTGAAATTTTCTTTTCCAACCATTCTGCCATAGCGGATGTAAAAGACTTCAAGGCCGGTATGGCTTCCATCTCTTGCCATTCCGACAACGTCAAAGTCTCCTTCGTTGGAGATGATGTTCTGTC
>ENA-OQER01000530-OQER01000530.1-human-gut-metagenome-genome-assembly--contig:-NODE-530-length-20482-cov-4.346303_pt1 | contig 20482 bp, 21 predicted proteins | sample MGYA00242797_ERZ504639 | MGnify/ENA primary metagenome ERZ504639 (study PRJEB26092, sample SAMD00036306) | human gut metagenome | host: Homo sapiens | study: EMG produced TPA metagenomics assembly of...
TGCAGTTACAAAAAAAATCAAAGAACCTGATGAGCAAATATGGGAAAAAACCTGTCTATCTGAAAGCAGAAACGGAATGTCTGGATGAAACAGACACTCCGGTGAGACTTCCCCGATATACACAATTCACCATCAAAAATATAATCTCACAAAAACAACTCCCCCTTACATCTTTTTTAGAGCTGGAAGACATAGATGGAAAAAATTATAAGATAAAAGCTACATTCACCCATACGAGTGTAGTTGATGTGATTTTACAATCAGACAATTATTTTACGGTTCTATTCGGCATAGGTAACTTACGAGCCAAGTATCCGAATATCACAGAAGAAGTTTGGAACATGATAAGCCGCGGTAAGGTACGGAAAGGAATGACAACCGACGAATGTCGTTTGGCTTTGGGTAATCCCATACGCATTCATATAGTCACGGGTGGCCATGAAACATGGTCCTACGAAAGAAAAACATTAGATTTCACCAATAAGAAACTAGATCATATCAACTAATACCCAAAATATTTTGTTATCTTTGCCCTGTGAACGGTAATGTTTGCCGGGCATTTTATTTTAACAAGAATAAAAAACAGCAAATGGGTAAAGTATTAATTATCGGTGCAGGCGGTGTAGGTACTGTCGTAGCACACAAAGTGGCTCAGAATCCGGATGTATTCACTGACATCATGATCGCCAGCCGTACAAAATCAAAATGTGATGCAATCGTAAAAGCTATCGGCAATCCAGCTATTAAGACTGCACAGGTAGATGCGGACAATGTAGACGAACTGGTAGCCCTGTTTAATAGTTTCAAACCCGAAATCGTCATCAATGTAGCTCTGCCTTATCAAGATCTGACCATCATGGAGCTTGTCTGAAGGCTGGAGTGAATTATCTGGATACAGCAAACTATGAACCGAAAGATGAAGCTCATTTCGAATACAGTTGGCAGTGGGCTTATAAGAAACGTTTTGAAAACGCAGGACTGACAGCTATACTGGGTTGTGGGTTCGACCCGGGAGTAAGTGGTATTTATACAGCCTACGCTGCAAAACATCATTTTGACGAGATGCACTACTTGGATATTGTGGACTGTAATGCCGGTAACCATCACAAAGCGTTTGCTACCAATTTTAATCCTGAAATCAATATCCGCGAAATTACTCAGAACGGACGTTATTATGAAGAAGGCAAATGGGTGACCACCAAACCATTGGAATACCACAAGGATCTGACTTATCCCAATATCGGTCCTCGTGATTCCTACTTGCTGTATCATGAAGAGCTGGAATCATTAGTTAAGAATTTCCCGACTATCAAACGTGCTCGCTTTTGGATGACTTCGGTCAGGAATATCTGACTCATCTGCGTGTCATCCAGAATATCGGTATGGCCCGTATTGACGAAATAGATTATAACGGAGCGAAAATTGTTCCGTTACAATTCCTAAAAGCCGTACTCCCCAATCCACAGGATCTAGGAGAAAATTATGAAGGCGAAACTTCTATCGATGCCGCATCCGAGGCGTAAAGGATGGCAAAGAACGTACTTACTATGTTTACAACAACTGTAGCCATCAAGAAGCTTACAAAGAAACTGGAATGCAGGGAGTGAGCTATACAACAGGAGTTCCTGCCATGATTGGAGCCATGATGTTCCTGCAAGGATTGTGGAAACGTCCAGGAGTATGGAATGTAGAAGAGTTTGATCCCGATCCATTTATGGAACAACTGAACAAACAAGGGCTGCCTTGGCATGAAGTATTTGATGGTGATTTAGAACTTTAAAAAGTGATTAACGGCCCATGGTAAGTAATTCATACCTGCGGCCACAATAACCATAAATCATTAACCACTAAAAAAATGAACATAGGAGATAAAGTCCCAGAAATATTAGGCTTGAACGAAAAAGGAGAAGAAATTCGTTTAAGTGATTACAAAGGAAAAAAGATAGTACTTTATTTTTATCCTAAAGATATGACATCGGGTTGTACTGCCCAGGCATGTAACTTGCGTGATAATTATGCGGAACTGCGCGCCCATGGTTATGAAGTAATCGGTGTCAGTGTGAATGATGCCAAATCGCATCAGAAATTCATTGAAAAGAACGAGCTGCCCTTTACTCTTATTGCCGATACCGACAAGAAGTTGGTAGAACAATTCGGAGTATGGGGAGAAAAAAGTATGTACGGACGTAAATATATGGGTATATTCCGTACGACTTCATCATCAACGAAGAAGGCGTGATTGAACGTATCATCTCTCCCAAAGAGGTGAAAACAAAAGAACACGCACAACAAATTTTATAAACCAACAGATTTATGGCAAAAAAAGATAACGAAGAAATTCCATTCTCAGCAGCTCCAGGTGCCGGAAATAGTGAAAAACTGAAAGCACTGCAAGCTGCAATGGATAAGATAGAGAAAACTTTTGGTAAAGGCTCTATCATGAAAATGGGTGATGACAACGTACAGGAAGTGGAAGTGATTCCTACCGGGTCTATCGCCTTGAACGCCGCATTAGGGGTAGGCGGCTATCCCAAAGGTAGAATCATAGAAATTTATGGTCCCGAATCATCCGGTAAGACTACATTGGCTATCCATGCCATTGCTGAAGCTCAGAAGGCAGGCGGCATTGCAGCTTTCATTGATGCCGAACATGCTTTCGACCGTTTCTATGCGGCCAAACTGGGAGTGGATGTAGATAACTTATGGATATCACAACCCGATAACGGTGAGCAGGCACTTGAAATTGCTGAGCAGCTAATACGATCATCCGCTATTGATATCATTGTTATCGACTCTGTCGCGGCATTGACTCCAAAAGCTGAGATTGAAGGAGATATGGTGATAACAAAGTAGGTTTACAAGCGCGTTTGATGTCTCAGGCTTTGCGTAAGCTTACGTCAGCCATCAGCAAAACCAATACAACTTGTATTTTTATCAACCAGTTGCGTGAAAAAATCGGTGTCATGTTTGGTAATCCAGAAACAACTACCGGTGGTAATGCTCTGAAATTCTATGCTTCCGTACGTTTGGATATCCGTCGCTCCACTCAACTGAAAGATGGTGAAGAAGTAATCGGCAACCAGACTAAAGTAAAAGTAGTGAAAAACAAAGTGGCACCTCCTTTCCGTAAAGCCGAATTCGATATCATGTTTGGTGAAGGTATCTCAAGAGCTGGTGAAATCATTGATTTGGGTGCTGATTTAGGCATCATCAAGAAAAGCGGTTCATGGTACAGCTACAACGAAACCAAACTGGGACAAGGACGTGACGCTTCCAAACAAGTGATTCAGGATAACCCCGAACTGGCGGAAGAACTGGAAGGTTTGATTTTCGCAGCACTGAAAGAGCAAGAATAAACCGTTCTCACATATATGCAATATATTACATTCATGACCAGTATATACAAAAACAATACATGTTAATAAAAACCGTTTTAACCATAATAATAAGGTTAAAACGGTTTTATCCTTAAACATTATTTCCAATCACAATTTTTCAACTTTTATAAAAGACTTGTATCCCATATTTTACAAAAAGCATCTACTTTTTCAATTCAAATCCTAACATCAGCCCGTCATAAGCTTCAGCTACACTGTTAAGAGTGGCAGCTGTAGAATTTACTTTGGAAGCCGCTCCAGTAATCACCTTTAGAATAGACATCAACTTATCGGCATTAAACACAAGACTCATACTATTGCCTGTTACTGTCACATAAGCTACCGTCTGTATGCCCAACTTACTTTTCATAATAATCGTCTTAGCTTCCTCATCAAAAACATAAGTGCCGCTTACCGTACGTCTTTTCAATATATATGAATAAGTACCATCCTCCTTGAAAATATACTTAATACTAGTCAAACCAATCTTATCATATATAGTCTGTAATTTTTCTTCCACTTCTTTGGCCGCTACCTCTCCACCAGCCTTTGCCAGTAACTGATCACTCTCGAACTGACATTCAGGAGCCTGATAAGACCAAGTCCCCACAATAGAATGAGCCGTAGTAGCCTTGTTACCAATTGCCGCCTTTGCCACTCCTGTCAATATAGATTTCAAATCCTGCGCCTCAGCATGAACAGAACACATACATAATAACAAAACAACTCCCCACCATTTAAAAACATTCTTTTTCTTCATATACTTAATTACTTATAATATTCAACGACAAAGATAAAACAAAGAGACGAAAAGATAAATAACATCACATTGTAATTTAACAAAATATGCTACGTTATGAAATAGAACATATATAATAGGAAACAAACGATAAAGGACAAGTTACAGCCTTATCACCACATACTTGTCCTTTATTTCAAGAAAATACCTTTTAACAATCTCTTACCTCATCACAGTTATATTACAATAGATAATTCAATCATTCTTATTTCCATTCACTATGTTGCTCCAACATCGGATTCGTATCAATCTCACCTTGCGGAATAGGCCAAACCAAATCTTGCGCACCACGAAGATTACCCCGCGAAACTACTCCAAAGCCATAGAATGACTGGTCTTTCTGCATACGCTTTTGAGCATTTTCAAATTCTCCCCAACGGTAAAGATCTGCAAAACGCAAATCTTCAAAAGCCAATTCCACACGGCGTTCGTGACGTACAATGGCGCGCAATTCTTCTTTATTCAAATTAGTTCCTTCCACTACTTCTACCGCTGGCATACCAACACGAGCACGAACTTCATTAATATATCCTGTTATTTCGGCTTGTGGATAACCACCTTTCTCAATCATAGCTTCAGCAAGTGACAAAAGTACCTCTGCATAACGGATAACATAGAAGTCAAGACTACCGTCATATTCATTAACTGTATCTTCTGGAGTGTACCATTTACGAATACAACAAGTAGAACTTGCCGGCAAATTATTAGTAAACAGTTTTCCGTTCCATTCCATACCAGGTAACATCAATGTACCTTTCATACGAGGATCACGATTCTCATAACGTCCCATATCCGGATTAGCCTTCGTATGGGCTCCTTGAACAAGGCTTCCTTTAAATAAAGGTGACTTATCGATGGGCAACCCATCTATACAATAAAAATCATCACACAAGTTCATAGAACCTTCAATAGCATTCATTGGAGCAGACCAACAAACCCCAAAGCAACTTCCTTCACCTAATCCCGGACCTTTAAAATGGACACTCAACAATACTTCTGCTGCCGTTTCATTTTGCTCTTTAAACAAATCAGCATAATTGGCAGCATAATCAGTTCCGTCACCCGACTTAAAAAGCTGCACTTTTCCTACTACATTTTTATAAGCCGTTATTGCCTCGTCCCAACGTTGATTAAAAAGAGCAATTCGTCCCATAATGGCATAACCTGCTTCTTGGGACATACGTCCTTTTTGCGCTTTCCCTATAACTGGTATTTTAGGAATCCAAGTCTTCAAATCTTCCAGCAAGGACGAAATAATCTGGCTACGTTCCGCCTTGGGAGCCTGTGCTTCAGCCAAAGTTAAAGGTTTCGTCAGATAAGGGACATCACGGAATACGGAGGTCAGATTGCAATACATCAAAGCTCGTAATGCTATTGCTTCCGCCTTGTATGCATCTATCTTTTCAGCCTCCATCGGAATACGTTCCACATTCTCTACCAACATATTACAACGCTTAATCACTTCATAATTAGCATTCCAGTACATAGAAAAGCATTCATCGGTAGTGGAAGAAGCACATTTCGAGATAGAACTTCCCAGCATCCAATCACCCCATGTGTGGTCTCCATTATCCGTACTGGTTTCACGTCCTAGAAATCCAAACTTCCAGCCATCAATATTGTCATCATATAAATTCTGGCTCTGCATGGCATCATAGCAAGCTGTCAAAGCCATCAATGCATCCGATTCGGTCTGCCAATAAGTGGTTTGAGAAGGCTGATTCGGAGAATCCGTCTGCAAAAAACTATCTGAACATGCACTGGTAACCAATAACACTCCAGAAAAAAATAAAACTCTGCATATATTTTTTGTACTCTTTACCATAATGTATATCCTCCTTATAAGTTAGAATTGAATATTTAGCCCAAATGAATAAGTGCGCATATTGGGATGTACGTCATTTCTAGCATCACCCGATGTTTTTTCCGGATCCCAGTTTTTCAAAGACGTAAATGTCAAAAGGTTGCTTCCGGCAAAATAAACACGGACACTGGAAACACCCATCTTAGCAAGTCCAGGCTGACGGAATGTATAGCCGAATTCCAAGTTCTTCAAACGTAAGTAACTGGAATTTTCTAACCAGAATGAAGAATAAGAATCATTCATAGTATTACCCAATGCCGGCATAGAAGCATTTACGTTGCCGGCAGAATAACGATCCAACCAACGTTCGGTTAAGTTACCGCGAATATCGGTAGAAGTTTCCCAACTGTAACGGTAAATACCTCCCACTCCTTGCCAAAAAGTAGACAAGTCAAAATTCTTCCAAGAAGCTCCTAAATTGAAGCTATAAGAATATTTAGGAAAAGGATTGCCAATAATATCACGATCATCAGCAGTAATATTACCATCATCATTCAAATCAGCATACATAATATCGCCCAATTTAGGAGCCACACCATTTTGTTTAATGACTTCCCCTTTTGAATTAGTACGCTGTAAATCAGCTTCTGTACGGTACATACCAATCGCTTTATATCCAAAATAAGCGCCAATAGGATTGCCAATACGATTGATTGTTTGCCCACTTATTGTTTCTTCCAAACCGCCCATTTCCAGAATTTCGTTCTTCACGTGTGACAAGTTGAAACCTACATTCCAAACCCAATCGCCTTTACTATCCGAGTAATTCACATTCCATTCCCAACCACGATTGCGGACAGCACCCACATTCTGATAAGGAGCATTAAGAGAACCTAAGAATATGCCTGGCATAGCTAATTGCATCAAGATATCAGAAGTTTTCTTATCAAACCATTCAAAAGTAGTCTGTATCCTATTATTAAAGAATCCAAGATCAAGGGCCACATTGATGGAGCGGGTCGTTTCCCATTTGATGTCTTCATTTGGAACAGAAGTCTGTACCATACCAGCCTGTTTGTCCCCACCTTGGTCAAAGAAATAATTTCCGCTTGCGCCCAAAGTAGCCGCATAAGCATAATTACCGATTTCCTGGTTACCCAACTTACCCCATGATAAACGCAACTTTCCAAGGGAGAAGTTTTTATAGTCTTTCATTAATTCTTCATTCGAAAACACCCATCCTCCTGATACGGAAGGAAATGTAGCGTAACGATTGGCTTTAGGCATACGTGATGAACCATCGTGGCGAATATTGAACTCAAACAAATAACGGTCATCATAACCGTAATTCACACGACCAAAAAATGACTGGAGTTTATATTCTTCCGAATTGCCTTTTGCACCCGGATTAATTGTTCCTCCATCAAGTTCATAAATATTTTCTGTAGGAAAGCCCTGTATGGAAGCAGTCGTTTTATAAAAGCGCGAGCCAATAACAGAGTGTCCTAACAACACATTAACATTATGTTTATCAAATTGTTTGTTATAAGTCAACAGGTTCTCACTCGTCCATGTTGCATTGCGATACCAATAATCCTCCTCCTTATTCGTTTCCCCTGCCGCTTTTCTAATATTTCCTTCTGCATCATAACGGGCAGGAGATTTGGGAGAATAAGATTTCGTTGCATTTAAATCAAAAGCATAAGCAAAACTGGTCTGGAACTTCAATCCGTCCCATAAATCAATACCTGCAAAAACCTTACCGTTAAAACGCCAATACTCATTGCTGCGGTGCCCTAAAGACATTGACTCTACAGGATTCTTCATCAGTTCGGCACTCAATGACGAACCATCTACATAGCCGTAGTGTCCGTTAGAATACATCACCGGCACAGTAGGACGAGTAAACCAGGATACATAACGCATGATTCCACCTTCGCCGGAAGGTGCGACAGCAGGAGTAGTCACATTATTCTTATTACCGGATAAGTTCAATCCAAAAGTAAAACGTTTGTAACGAGTATCAATATTCGAACGAAAAGAAAAGCGTTCTACTCCTGTCTTCATCATGATACCATCTTGATTGGAATAGGCCACCGAAGTCATAAAACGGGTATTCTCATTACCTCCTGATACAGACAGATGATGCTGGTGCATACTAGCATTACGCAATACAGCATCCAGCCAATTGGTATTTGCATAATGATCCGGATCTGATCCGTCTTGCAACTTTTGCAAAGCTTCCGGTGAAAAAGTTCCAGTGCTCACTTCGTTTTTCATCAAAGCCCAATTATAACCATCCACATAATCGGGAACAATACCTGGTGTCTGCAAAGTATAACTACCTGAATACGAAATCTTCACTTTGCTTGATGCCTGTCCCCGCTTAGTAGTGATCAAAATAACGCCATTAGCAGCACGCACACCATAAATAGCTGCCGATGCCGCATCCTTCAATACAGAAATGCTCTCAATATCGGCAGAAGGGATTTCTGCAATTTGTGAAATACTACCTTCCACCCCGTCAATCAACACCATCGGATTATTATTCCCAAAGGTACCAATACCACGAATCCTGATTTCTGGATTATCATTACCAGCTTGTGCACCGTTCTGAGTTAGTACTAAACCTGGCAAACGTCCCTGCAGCAAAGTAGTTGTATTAGCCACCGGAATATCTTGAATATCTTTTGCTGATACGGAAGCAACAGATCCTGTCAAATTCACTTTCTTCTGAGTAGCGTATCCTACCACCACCACTTCGTCCAGCTTTTTGGAGTCTTCTTCCAAAATAATTTTAAAATTATTTTTACTTCCTACCGGCAGGATCACATCCTGATATCCCAAAAAGCTAATCACTAAAGACTGGGAAGGTTGCACCTTCAACTGAAAAGCACCGTCTATATCAGTCACCACTCCCTGCATAGTACCCTGTACCATTACACTAGCTCCTATAATAGACTCACCGGATGAATCATACACCTTACCTGTCACTATACGTTCCTGTGCGTATACCATAAATGAAAATATCATCAGGACGCCTGCCAAAACCACGCGAAATAATTTTTGCCTTTGTCTTTTCATAATTTCAATTTAATTAAGTTAATAGGTTATTTATAATTTGTATTACAACAACAAATATCAGAATAGCTTTATTTCCATTGATAATGACGTACCCAGTCCACTTCCATCTCCACTGGTAAATCCGTAGAGTCCACTGGTCCTACCCAAGTACCTCCTAATTGCATATCAATCAACAAATATTGGGGAATATCAAAAGGAAATTGACCTTCTTGTTCCGTTTCGATACGAGGATAAACAAAATGTCGTTTTCCATTCACATGAAACACCAAACTGTCCGGCCAAAAATCTACCCCATATACATTAAAGTCCTCAGGATTAATGGATGCAGTGCCTCCATGTTTCGGATTATTCTCTATCCCCAATGTATAAGTATAGTGCGAATGCACGGTTTGATAAACAATAGAATCATAATTCAAACGTTCCATAATATCTACCTCTCCTCCCATAGGCCAAACATATTTATCAATTTCATAAGGCAAAGTCCATATAGCCGGCCATGCTCCTCTCGCCCCATGCAATCTAGCTCTTACTTCGATGCGTCCCCGATGAAAAGCATGCTTGTCTTTTGTCCACAATCCCCCAGTCAGATACTTCGCCGTATCTACATCCATATTATCATTCACAATTCCCTTTAATATTAAACAACCATCACGCATTTCATAACAACGATTATCAAATGACTGAGTATTTTGCCAATCAGGTCTTCCGCGAGGTATGCGGCTCCATATTGTGGTATCAGGTTCCGCACCATCAAAATTATCTTCCCACACTAATTCCCATTTCGGTGTATGAGTACAAGCAAGCATACCACATACCGACAATAATAAAAGTATAACATTTTTCATACTACATTAATTTTGGTTCACAAAACTTATTTTAAAAATTTAACTGTGCAAACTTAGTCTATTTATCAACTAAAGAGATCAGAAATTGTATAAATCAAGTCCATTTCTGTCTAATAAGGGGATATTTCTCAATTTTTATTTCTAAAATATCTTAGTATTCTTATTACTTCATACTGAAAAATAATCCTTAAATTCTTATCAAAAGAAAAAAATGTATTTTTGCAAAAAATAAAAATACAATGTATCGGACCTTAATTATCATTTTATTCTTATGGGCAGACACAAAATTGTTCTCTTCCGAACACAGTGTCAATTATTCGTTCACCCAGCTCTCTATAGAGCAAGGACTTTCCCAAGCTACTGTCCAATCCATCCTGCTAGACCATAAAGGTACTTTATGGATAGGTACCCAAAATGGATTGAACAGTTATACTCAAGAGGGAATCAAAACCTATCTGCACCATTCAGACGATCCCCACTCTCTACCTAGTAATTATATCAATCATCTGACAGAAGACTCATTAGGAAATCTTTGGATAGCAACTCCCAAAGGGTTAGCCCTTTATGATGCCGAACAGGACCGATTTAATACTACCATTTCCCAAGCGATCTATTCTTCTATCAAAGTAAAAGGTGGAATATGGTTTGGCAGCGAGAATACCATATATTGCTACGACTATCATAGTAAAAAAACAAAGATCATCACATTAAAAAACAAGAAAAGAAAAAAATATCAACATGGTAGATTATAGAATCCAAAAAATGGTTTATCTCGATAAAAACAAAATTTTAGTAGGTACCCGAAGAAAAGGAATCTACTCGTACAACTGTCAAACTCAACAATTTAGTCTTTTTATTCCAAGCAGTCCTAACCTGCTGACATCGTTATACATAACTCTTGACCAGCATATTTACACATCCTTTTATGGATCTGGACTATATTGCTATGACCAAACAGGAAAAATCCAAGAACACTATACTCAAACAAATTCCGGATTAAACAACAATTATATTTTAGACATAACAGAACACAATGGCAAACTATGGTTGGCTACAGACGGAAGTGGCATCAACCAATTTGCTCCCCATACTCAACAATTCTCACAACTTCAACATATAGTAGGAGACTATTCTTCCCTACCAGTAAACTCCATCACCTTGCTCTATAAAGACCAAGAAAAAAAACTTATGGGCAGGAAGCGTACGCGGAGGCATATTCTGTATTAAAGAAACGTACATTAAGACATATAAAGATGCCGTTTTAAACAATCCCAACGGACTCAGTGAAAAATCAATCATCAGCCTTTACGAAGAAAAGAATGGAAAAGTTTGGATTGGAACTGATGGAGGAGGTATCAACCTATACGACCCTTCTACTGACAAATTTACCCATTTCCCCTCAACCTACGGAGATAAAGTTATTTCCATTGCTGAAATATCTGAATCTGAATTAATGGTTTCTTTGTATACCAAAGGCATTTTCCTGTTCAATAAAAAGACGCAGCAATATCGTCCTTTCACCATTATAGATAAAGAGACCAACTATAAAGAATGTTTTTATGGTTACCTTCCTTTGGCCAATCAAGTGGCAAACAACAAAATATATATAATCAGTCGTAATGCATATGCATATAATACACATAACCACACATTCTCAAAGATGCAAACAGATCGTCACTACGACTTCTCTAATAATGCACTTTGTCTATCATACTCCAACGATAAATTCTCTCTTTTAAAATACGCTCACCAAGCTTTTTGGGTAGATCAACAAAATGACAGTATCCGATTACTATTCGAGTTGGAAAAAAATGAAACCATCACTTCCATGTCTTATGACAACAACGATATAATATGGACCGGAACCGACAAAGGACTTGGATTCTTCGACTTGAAAAGTCGAAAATACCATCGCATACACACCAAACTATTTAATAACATATCCTTCCTCATTGCCGATAGAAAAGGACGTCTATGGATCTGTGCTCAAAATCAACTATATTCTTATATTATCAAAGAAAATAAATTTACTATCTGGAATAGTTCTGATGGTTTCCCATCTAACGAAATTTTTATTCGCATACCAAAAACAATCTAATAAGAATTACATCTATCTAGGTGGATCCGAAGGATTGGTAAAAATCAACACAAACATTCCCGAAACTGAAACTCAGATACCAGAAATATACCTGTCCGACATTCTCCTTAACGGTAGTCCTTATTTAAAAAAAATCAAAAGAGAATACAATAAACATACCTTGGAACTACAATTCTCTTTCCATCCACCTTCGAATAAAGAACAGAGACATATTCCAAAAATACCTGCTCCGATACATAATTGAAAGTAGAAGCAAACAATTGATTGAAACTTACGATCCAACTTTAAATTTATCCTCTCTATCCGCAGGCAACTACACAATACGGGTTTCTTGCAATACTAAAGACGGGAATCATACCACACCCCAAAAATTGATAAACATAATCGTTACTCCTCCTTGGTATAAGACCAGCTGGTTCATCGGCATAGCCGCCATCTTGTTTATTATTACCACAGCCGGTATAGGCTACATTTATTTCCGACGGAAAGAGAAATATATGAAAGGCAATATGAACCACCTCCTACAAGCTATATTGAACGACATCTTAAAAAACAAAGAAGAAAAAATACCAGTCGAAGAAAACATTCCTGCAACGGAATTATCATCTAATAGGCTAGTAAAAGAAAAAAACGAAAAAAGGATAGAAACAGAACAGTCTCAAAAGAAAAACAGTAAAGAAGATGAGGAATTCATCGCCAAACTCAATATACTTATTAATGAAAATATGGCTGGAGAGGAACTTTCCATTAAGTTTCTCACAGATAAAATGGCTATGAGCAGAGCATCCTTATATAATAAGGTAAAACTTCTAACCGGGTTGGGCGTTAATGACTATATCAATAAACTACGCATAGAAAAATCTGTTTACTTGCTTACAAATACCAACATGAATATCAACGAAATATCTTACGAGGTAGGCTTTTCCTATCCGAGGTATTTCAGTACCTCCTTTAAACAAGTAAAAGGAATGACACCTACCCGATTTAAAGAAGAAAATAAAAGAAACTAATATCAATGACGCAAATGTACGAATTTTATTTTAATTTTATTCGTACCACTTACGTCATTCATATTTCAAAAAAAGATCCAAAATTTGAAGTTCTCTCTTATCATAAAACATTTCCTTAACAAGCCTTGAAGCTCATATCCAATCCTTTTACAGAATGGGTCAACGCACCAAAAGAAATGAAATCCACTCCTGCCTGCGCATAGGGTAACATAGTATCATAAGTAATACCACCAGAAGACTCGGTTTCGCAACGTCCTCCTACTATCTCTACAGCTTTACGAGTATCTTCAGGTGTAAAGTTATCAAACATAATACGATCCACACCTTCTGCCAACGCCTGATTCAATTCGTCAAAATTACGCACTTCCAATTCAATCTTCAAGCTCTTACCCTTTGCCTTACAATATTCTTTAGCACGGGACACCGCATTGTGTATGCCGCCTGCAAAATCCACATGGTTGTCTTTCAGCAGAATCATATCAAACAAACCGATACGGTGATTGCATCCTCCTCCTATCTTTACAGCCATCTTCTCCATGATACGCATACCCGGAGTTGTCTTACGGGTATCCAGTACACGAGTTTTCGTACCTTCCAGTTTCTTCACATATTTATTGGTCATAGTAGCAATGCCACTCATGCGTTGCATGATATTCAGCATCAAGCGTTCTGTCTGAAGAAGTGACTGAACTTTACCTTCCACCATCATAGCCACATCACCCGGTTTCACGTGAGTTCCATCTTGAATGAACACCTCCACCTTCATTGTGGGATCAAAACGGCGAAATACTTCTTTAGCCACTTCAATGCCAGCTAAGATACCTTCTTCCTTAATCAACAACTTTGATTTTCCCATTGCATCTGCGGGAATACATGACAAGGTAGTATGGTCCCCATCACCTATATCTTCAGCAAAAGACAGGTCTATCAGTCTGTCTATTAAGTCTTTTACTACTAATTCGTCCATAATGTTATCGTTTTTTTATGAATTGATAGGCAAAGGTAGAGATTTTCCGTATTTTTGCAAAGTAAACCAGAAAAGAACGTATGAAATTTACATTATTAGTAGTAGGACGCACTGTCGAAAAACATTATATCACCGCTATCAATGATTATGTGGAACGTACCAAGCACTTCATTTCTTTCGATATGGAAGTCATCCCCGAGCTCAAGAATACCAAAAACCTGAGTATGGAGCAACAAAAAGAGAAGGAAGGAGAATTAATTCTGAAAGCTTTGTTGCCGGGCGATGTAGTGGTTTTATTGGATGAACATGGAAAAGAATTCCGTTCCGTAGAATTTGCCAACTGGATAGAACGCAAAATGCACACTGTAAACAAACGGTTAGTATTCATCATTGGGGGACCATACGGATTTGCACCCAAAATATATGATGTAACCCAAGAAAAGATCTCATTATCCAAGATGACCTTCTCACATCAAATGATACGCCTTATTTTCGTAGAACAGCTATACCGGGCGATGACTATATTGAACAACGGTCCTTATCATCATGAATAGAAATATATAGCGGTTAGTGATTAACACCTGCGACATAATAGCGCAGTCCATTCATCACTAACCACCAATCTCTCCCTATTTTCCAATTTCAAAGTCCACACACACTGGCAAATGGTCGCTATAACCACCATGATATTTCTTTCCCCAATAGGTACGTGATGGAATATTACCACCATATTTTCATCCTCTTCCAGCAGGAACGGATATTTTAAAATCTGTGCCTTATCATATGAAGTGCGCATACTATCATGCCCTTGTAACAAAAAACCGGAAACAATCAGCTGATCAAGTACTCCCCACTCACCTCGATAACGATAGGTTCCCTCCTTACGCCCGTCCATCAAATTATATAATTTCTTGGCCTGCACTCCACTTTTCGGAGCCACAGCCCCCAATACTTTTGCAATAGAATTATTAGTGGGATAATCATTAAAATCACCCATAATCATTACATTAGGATGCTGACGGATATTCATAACAGAATCTGCCGCTATCTTCAATATCTGCGCCGTAAAAAGGCGGTAGGGTTCACTCTTCTCCTCACCGCCTGCACGAGAAGGCATGTGACACACAAACACATCCAATGTATCTCCGGAAGCTACCTGCCCTGTCACATGAAGTATATCACGTGTAGGCCGACGCTCTATTTCCTTATAAGGAACAGAAATACAGTTTTTCCCTACTAATTTAAAGGTACCACGTTGATAAAGCAACGCCACGTCAATACCACGCTCATCAGGAGAATCAGTCATGACATAGCGATAACCCGCCTCGCGTAATGGCGAGTTTTCTGTCAGATCTTTCAAGCAATGATCATTTTCCACTTCACAAAGTCCCACCAAATCGGGGACATTTTCCTCACCCGTGGCAATAATAACTTTAGCTATCCTAGCCAATTTATCATGATAGCGCGCTTGCGTCCATCCTTTCGGAGCATCCGGCAAAAATTCATAATCATTTTTCAACGTGTCGTGCTGACAATCGAACAAATTCTCTACATTATAGAACATTACCCGGAACGGTTCCTGTGCATACGTCACCCCTACCAGGTAGCACAAACAAAGGAATAGAATTGTTTTCTTCATATAAATTATTTTGTCGGTATATTAACCAATACATCCAGCAAATGACGCCAGAATTTATCTACAGTAGGTATCAGCATACGTTCATCAGGTGAATGAACACCACGCAAAGTAGGTCCAAAGGAAACCATATCCAGTGACGGATATTTCTCAAGGAACAACCCACACTCCAATCCGGCATGAATTGCCTTTACTTTAGGTTCCACACCAAAAAGTTTTTTATAGCTATCTATCGCAATTTTCAAAACAGGAGAATCCGTATTCGGTTTCCATCCTGGATATCCGTCACCAGTTATTACTTCAGCACCTCCCAAAAGAAAAGCAGAACGGATCATCTCGGACATATTCTTGCGTGATGAAAGAATGGAGCTGCGCTGGCTAGTCACTATTTTAATCTTGTTTCCCTCTACCTGTTTGATGGAAGCAAGATTAGACGAAGTTTCTACTAATCCTGGAATATCCTGACTCATGGCATACACCCCATTGTGCACAGCGTAAACAGCTCTCAGAAGATGTCCGGCAGTAGTCATATCTATCGCTTCCTTACAAGGGGATTCAGAAGAGAGTTCGGTTCTCAAGTTCGGTTCCGTCGCAGCATATTCATTCTCCAGTTCTGCAGTATAGATATTCAAATCTACACGAACCGATTCCTTATCCTTCATAGGTACCGCACATAATGCCTGTGCCTCACGAGGTATGGCATTATGCAGGTTTCCACCATCAATCTCACATAAATATAAAATATATTTAGAAGCCAACTGAGTCAGAAAACGATTCAGCAGCTTATTAGCATTCGCTCTACCTTTATTAATATCATCACCGGAGTGTCCACCTGTCAATCCCTTGACCGTTACACGGAAATAGAAATAATCCTGTGGAGCAGAAACAGGCTGATAAGTAAATTCCGCTGTAGTATTTGCACCACCGGCACAGCCGATGAATAATTCTCCTTCATCTTCCGAGTCCAAATTAATCAAAATATCACCAGTCATAAACCCTGGTTTCAATGCAAAAGCACCCGTCAATCCAGTTTCTTCATCCACTGTGAAAAGACACTCTAACGGACCATGCTCTATATCAGTAGCAGCCAATATAGCTAATTCTGTCGCCACACCGATACCATTATCTGCCCCCAATGTAGTACCTTTGGCTTTCAACCATTCACCGTCCACTACTGTGTCAATGGGATCAATTAGAAAATCATGCTCCACATCACTGTTTTTTTCACAAACCATATCTATATGAGACTGCAAAATCACAGTTTTCAATTCTCCTTACCCGGAGTGCAGGTTTTTTAATTAATACATTGCCAACTTCGTCTGTCTTAGTTTCTAAACCATGTTTTCTACCGAAGGCTTTCAAATAAGCAATTATTTTCTCCTCTCTTTTCGAGGGACGGGGTACCTGACATATCTCTTCAAAATAATAAAAGACAGATGCCGGCTTTAAATCCTTTTTATTCATAATCATGTTGTTTAGGCAAATTCAGTTTCCAAATTTGCAAAAAATAGTTAAATAATTCTCTTAAATAGGACACTTCCTCTTTTTTAATGAGAAAAGAGAAAGCTAAATCATTGCAAAATTCTATATTTGTTCCGCAAATTTAGTCCGCAGATACGAAATGCTTCAATAAATTTGGCATTTCCCTTGCCTTACACTAACTTTGCACCACAAAAATAATAGAAATGCTTGATACTATCCTTATAACTGTGTTAATAGTTGCTATCTGTATAGCATTATTGTCTATCGGAATCTTTCTAAAAGGAAAGTTTCCAAACACACATGTAAGCGGTAATAAGGCACTCCGTAAAAAAGGAGTAGGATGTGTACAATCACAAGATCGTGAAGCACGCAAGCCTAATAAAAATGCCATAGCCGAAATTGAAAAGCAAAACAAAACGGATAATAATTAATAAACAATACGTGAAAAAGATTATGAAAAGAACAAATTTCATCCTGAATGGATTTCTAGCACTAGCCATCGTGTTAGTGTTTGCACAATGTAGCGACAACAACAACGCTGCAACTTCTTCCACTGCTCCGGCTGTCGGCGTTGCTGGTTCTTCAAACATGAAAATAGCTTATGTGGAAATCGATTCACTGTTGACTAAGTACAATTTCTGGAATGACTTAAATGAAGTGATGATACAGAAAGAAGAAAATATCCGCACTACTTTAAATGAAAAAGCAAAGAAGCTGGATGCTGATGCTAAAGAATTCCAACGCAAACTGGAAAATAATGGCTTCGCTACACGTGAACGTGCTGAACAAGAACAGATGAGACTGATGAAGCAACAACAAGAACTGCAGGCACTGCAACAGAAACTAAGCGACGAACTAGCTTCTGAAAATCAAAAGAACAGCTTGCAGTTACGTGATTCTATCAATTCATTCTTGAAAATTTATAATCAAAACAAAGGATATGATCTAATTATCAGCAATACAGGATTTGACAATTTGCTATACGCTAATCCGGCATACAACATCACACAAGAAATCATTGATGGACTGAATGCACGTTATACTCCCTCTTCTGTAAAAAAATAATAGTTCATCAACCTTATAATACAAGGAAGCGGTGTCAAAACAAAAATGACTGCTCCTAAAAGTTACAGATAGTAATTATAACACTTAAAAGGGTCGTATCAAGCTCTGTATGGAGTAATGATACGACCCTTTCTTTAGTCTTTTAGGATGCTCAAATTTCAGATTATAAGTTCATATTTCCAAAAACTAATTTGGACACACCCACTTACTTTTAAACAAAAAATACACTATAAACGTATTATAATAAAAATAACGAAAGGAGAACATTATGGAAAGATTTGAAGATTTAATCACCTCAAACATCCCTGTATTAGTTGATTTTTTTGCTGAATGGTGCGGACCTTGCAAAGCCATGAAACCTATTTTAGAAGAATTAAAAGGAATAAAAGGGGAAAAAGTAAGAATTGTCAAAGTAGATGTAGACAAACATAAAGAAATTGCTGCATACTATCAGATTCAGTCAGTTCCCACACTAATGATTTTTAAAGACGGTAAGCAATTGTGGCGACAAAGCGGTGTAATGCGTGCCAATGATTTAAGCATAATTCTAGCCCAATATGAATAAAATATGAAAAAACAATCACGTGTCTTTTATTAACTACCGGATTAACAGGATATCTCAGTGCCCAGACTCCTTTCCGAGATAAGTCAGATAAAAATGAAGGAAAAGTCATACATATGGACAAACAAATGTTCTTGGATAATATATTTGACTACACCTCCGGTTCCACTGACTGGAAATACAAAGGAGAGAAACCGGCAGTTATTGATTTCTACGCCACATGGTGCGGTCCTTGCCGTATGGTTGCCCTCTGCTAAAAAAGTCTGGCCAAAGAATACAAAAGATCAAATCGTAGTTTACAAAGTAGATACAGACAAAACAAAAAGAATTATCTGCTGCCATGGGGATACAGTCACTGCCCACCATCATCTTTATCCCCAAAACGGGACAGCCGCAAATCATTATAGGAGCGGCCAATAAAACTACTTTCAGGAAAGCTATTGAAGAAGTATTACTGAAAGAATGAGAAACAAGGCCTATACATCTCTAATCTAAATATAGCCAATAAAAAGAGAGGGGACAATAATAATTACTCCCCCTCTCTCCATTTATACTATAAAAAATCGTATATTATTTCTTGAAATATCTGTTGTACAAACCTTCAAAACCTTTACCGTGACGAGCTTCGTCTTTAGCCATTTCGTGAACTGTATCGTGAATAGCATCCAAGTTCAAAGCTTTTGCACGAGTAGCAATACGTTTCTTGTCAGCACAAGCACCTGACTCAGCATTCATTCTCTTTTCCAAGTTAGTCTTTGTATCCCATACACAGTCACCCAGCAACTCAGCAAACTTAGCAGCATGTTCTGCTTCTTCCCAAGCATAACGTTTGAAAGCTTCAGCAACTTCAGGATAACCTTCGCGGTCTGCCTGACGGCTCATTGCCAAATACATACCAACTTCCGTACATTCACCCATGAAGTGGTTGTTCAAATCCTTAATCATTTCTTCATCACAACCTTTTGCTACGCCGATAACGTGTTGGTCTGCAAATTCCAAGCCACCTTCTGTTTCTACCATTTCGTTAAACTTAGAAGCAGGCGCTTTACACAACGGACATTTTTCAGGAGCTGCATCACCTTCATGAATATAACCACAAACTGTACAAATAAACTTTTTCATAATTTCTTTTTTTATTAGTTAGTCAATATTTTATTTATTAGTTAGTCATCTACTCTCTATCTTTCTAACTTCTTTCTTTGTCTTCTTTAGAACAAACGGGGCATATACCTTTATAATATTGGTGAATTTCATCCACCTTGAATCCATTCATATCAATTTGCTCTACTTGCTTCACTTCATTACTGTAGGGCAAATCAAATATTTTACCACATTTCTTACAAAGGAAATGAGCATGCAGGGAAGTATCACCGTCAAAACACGCATTCTTTTCATCAATTGTAAGCATTAAAGCTGCTCCATGCTCGACAAAGAGTTTCAGTGTATTATACACTGTAGTCTTGGACAAGGTTGGAATGTCCTTGCATAGCGCCAAATAAATCTCATCGATAGAAGGATGAGTTTTATGGGCCAACAAATAATCCATAATAGCTATGCGCTGTACGGACGGCTTAATGTTATAACTGATAAGATAATCGTAACTCTTCATATATTCCCTTTTTGTAACTATTACAATTTTATTTCATGTGCAAAGATAGATAGTTATTCGCAACAAACAAATAAATCACGTACTTTTTTTGCATTTTTCTTATTTTGCGGGTTGTGCAGGAGCTTTAGGGGCTGCTGCGGGTGC